>ERZ779866.4074-NODE-4074-length-11204-cov-14.493587_pt1 | contig 11204 bp, 11 predicted proteins | sample MGYA00511248_ERZ779866 | MGnify/ENA primary metagenome ERZ779866 (study PRJEB29588, sample SAMEA2155758) | human gut metagenome | biome: human gut; feature: human-associated habitat; material: faeces | place: Denmark | collected 2008/2010 ... | reverse complement strand
GGCGTGATCGACGTGAAGGATCGTGAGGTGAGATACGAGCGCGCCGACGGGGAGGTTCTCGCGCGGGTTGTGCGCACGATCGAGGCAAACGTGCCGTATGATTTCGTGAAAAAATGCGATACGGGCAGAAAAACCTCCGATTTGTCGGTAAAAATTTTCGGAAAAACGATAAATATTCGCAGTAGGGGTAGCATTGCATATAATATTTATGGTAAAATAACAGAGGAGAATCAAGTCATACTGCCGGGCGGGGTCAAACTTCCGATGTTCATTCTGCGCACCACATATTCGGAGGAGCGCGAAGAAAGGGAAGCTCTTGACACAGAGCGGGCGACGGCGGAGGCAAGGGAGGCCAGCCCCGTCTTTTTGTCATCGCCCAGCATATCCACCGCGACTTTGCAGACCATGACGCCCATACCGGCGAGAAGCGAATAGATTGCTCCGTCGCCGATGAACGTCACAATGCGTCCGAGAATACCGGTTACGCCCAGGAGAAACACGAATGCGGAGGAGCAAACCGTAATGGTCAGCCGCTCATTTCTGTCCTCGGAAAGCCGCGAAAGGAGCAGCAGTGTCTCCGGCTGAAACGAGAACACTGCGACCTGCCCGGATGCCGCAAGTCCGAACGCCCCTAGCGCAAACCCGATTGCGGTGGCAAGCACGGAAAACCCCATGGAGAGGGCGAGCATCGCGCTCGGCAGGCAATTGAAAATAACCGCCAGCGCCGCAAGCAGATCTTTGCCGTATTCCATACTTAGTCCTTAAACTTGAGCAGCGACTCGCTGAAGGGCGGGTATGCAATACCCTTTTCGGTGATGATCGCCGTCCAGTATTTTGCCGGAGTGACGTCAAACGCGTAGTTAAGCACAGGGGTATCCGGGGGCGCGACGTATGTACCGCAGATGTTAAGCACCTCGTCGGCGGGTCTCTGCTCAAGCTTGATGTCGTCGCCGCTCTTGAGGTTATAGTCGATGGTCGAGGTAGGCGCGAAGCAGTACACCGGAATGCCATGCTCCTTGGCGCAGATGGCAATGCCGTAAACACCAATCTTTGCCGCCACATCACCGTTGCCCACAACGCGGTCGGCGGAGATGAACACCATGTCGATCTTGCCCAGCTTCATCAGCAGCGCGGAGGTGTCGTCGCAGATGAGGGTATACGGCACGCCCATGCGCTTGAGGTCAAAGGTGTTGATCTTGGTTCCTTGCATACGGGGTCTTGTCTCATCTGTATAGACGTGTACGGGCTTACCCTGCTTCATCGCCGTATACACAACGCCCATGCCCAGGCCGTAGTCAACGGTACACAGGGGGCCTGTGGAGCAGTGGGTATGGATATTGGCGCCCGTTTCGGGGATCAGCGTCGCACCGAACTCACCGATGTGCTTTGCATTCTCTACCTCCTTGTCGGCAATGCCGTTGGCAATGCTGACGAGCTTATTGAAAATGTCCTTGGTATTGTCAAAATTCGCCGCTTTGATCTCGCTGACACTCTTCTCCACCGCCCACTTGAGGTTGACCGCGGTGGGGCGGGTAGCAACGATCCTGGCCGCCTCGCTGTCTAGTCCCGCGTAAAACGCTTCGGCGGTCTGCTCAGGCAGATTCTTGCAGTAGAGGGCGAGCGCCATCGCGCCGCAGGTGCCGATGGCAGGTGCGCCACGGACAGCAAGGGCGTAAATGGCGTCGATTGCCTCATCTACGGTGTTGATATCCATGATCTCGTAAGAATAGGGGATCTTGGTCTGATCTACGGCCTGGATACATTTCTTCTCAAAATTCCATTCGATTGTCCGCATAATGGCTCACCTCAAATCTCAGTTGCCACAAGGGCATCCAGGGCAATGACGAACTGCTGATCCTTTGCCGTCTGGATTGCGTCGGGGTAATGGTCAAAATTCTCATAGCCGACGAACTCGAAGCACGGGCCATCCATTGCGATGATGCCGCCCGCCTTGACGCCCTTAAGTCCGGCGATGACCAGCAGAGACGACATCTCATTCTCGTAGCCCGGAACACCGGCCTTCTGGAACAGGCGCAGATTCGTGGGCAGCAGCTCGGGATAGAAGATACCGCCGGTGACGCACATACCGGTCTTGACGTCCACACCTCGCGCCTTTGCGGCCTTCTGGAGGTTGAGGGTAACGTCAATATTGGATACGGCGGGGTAGGACAGCGGCACGACCTGCTCCATCACCTTTTCCTCCCGCACTGCGGCCGTAATGACCAGCATATCGCCTGCCTTGTATCCGTCGGCCAGGAAGCCGCCGGTACCGCAGGCCGGGTCGCAGATCACATCGTCCTCCCGGGGAGCCATCATATCCACCATCATGCGGATGATGTGCCGGGGGGTGCGGAACTGGCCGTTGACCCCGGCAGTGGCGATCTTGGACAGGAGATATTCGTAGATATCGCCCCGTACGTCGGCGTCGTGGAGCTTGTCCGCCTGGTCGTAGATCTCATCCATGGCGGTGACGATCTTGTCCAGCATCAGGGGCGTTGGGATCTTGAAAATGGCGTCCCCCATATACTTGGCATAGGCGCTGTCCTTGTCGGCGTGGAGGTTCTTGATGAAGGGGAACACCCACTCCTGCATAACAGAGTACATCTGCCCGGCGGGGAAGTCGTGGAATACCGACCACTTGAGCTGGTTGCCCGGAATGATCCGCTCGCCTACCTGCACCTCGCCGGCAAAGATGCTCTTGTGAGGCAGGCCCAACATGGCGCTCTCCTTGGCCCGCTGGTTGTCGGCGGCATCCAGGTCGTGGATGAACATGAGGTAGGTCATCTGCTCCACCACGTCCAGGGGGTTGGTAATGCCGCCGGTCCAGAAGGTCTCCCAGAGGCGGTCAATCTTGTTTTTCAGTTCTCCAGTGATCATGGTCTCTTACTCCTTTTCCCGGTTCCAGATATAGGCGGTATAGCGTCCGCCGCTGAGTTTCAGAATTTCCCCGCTCTTCTGCAGGTCGGCCAGGGTGCGCTGTACAGTGATCTGGCTGATGTCGGGACACTTCTCAATAATCTCTGCCTTGGTGATCTTCCCGAGAGTGTCCTTAATGATTTCCCGGATGCGGTCCGGCTTGCTCATGCCGCTGACGACCAGGGCCTGCACCCGAGCGGAAAAGTCCCGATAGGCCGCCGCCACCACGCCCAGGGTATAGCGCACAAAGGGGGCGTAATCGTTGCTTCCCTCGCGCCAGCCCTGAGAACTCTCCTGGAGGGCTTCATAGTAGGTCTCCTTGCTCTCCTCGATGAGTTTTTCGATACTGATATACTTGCCCACGATATAGCCCGCCCGATAGAGCAGCAGCAATGTCAACAGGCGGCTCATACGACCGTTACCGTCGTTAAAGGGATGGATACAGAGAAAGTCCAGAATGAACATGGGAATCAGCAGCAACGGATCCAGCTCACCTTTCCCCACAGCTTCCTCGTAGGCCCGGCAGAGGCTGTCCACCGCCTCCGGTGTCTCCCAGGCCGGAAGGGGCTGAAAACGGACGGTTTTGTTTCCCTGGGCATCTGTTTCCGCGATCACATTGTCTGAGGTTTTATAGTGCCCGCCGTAGGATGCGCCGCTGAATTTATAGAGATCCCGGTGGAGCTGCAGGATCATAGAGGACTTGGGCGGGATATAATCAAAGCTCTCGTGGATCGTGGCCAGCACATCCCGGTAGCCGGCGATCTCCTGCTCGTTCCGGGTGCGGGGGGTGGTTTTGTCCTGCACCAGCTTTTTCAGACGCTCGTCCGAGGTGTAGATCCCCTCGATTTTATTGGAGGCCTCGGTGCTCTGGATTTTGGCGATCTCCACCAGCTTGGTGAGGGTATCGGCTTTGGCCTCAATAAACAGGGCTTGCTCGCCCTTGTACTCATGGATCTGGGTCAGCAAGGCCACAATATCCGATGTGAGCAGCTTCTCGTATTTTGGGGTGAAATCGTAAGTGTGCATTCTTGCTCCTCACTTCAGTAAATTATATCATTTTCATCCTGATGATGTAATTAAAATGATAGCAGGTCAATATGTACCTGTCAACGAGTAATTACATCAATTTTAGAGAAATGATATAATTAAAATGTAAAGAGAATAAATTACCGCTGTGGAGATGGATCTCCACAGCGGTAATTTTCCTTATCTGGACACAGGCTTAACTATTTTTGGTAACTTTGGCGGCTACCCACAAAATTCCGCCAATTACAGCGAGTACCAGTCCTACTTTCAGAAGAACTGCCAGTATTTTCCCTACGACACTGAGAATACCTCCCAACGCCATAAAAGCCACGCCTACCAAAATATAAGCGGTCAGCCATGCGGCGCCGATCTCTCCCAGTACGCCCCAGAACACGTCCCGGTAAAACACAATGAAAACCTTATGGTAGAGCCGCCAAAGCGGTATTGCCAGAATAACAGATAGAATCATATGTAATGAATCCATATTTCCCTCCCATTCGAGTTTTCTCTACCATATCATATATCTATAAAGATTTCAATTGTATTATACAATATCTCTTTGGAGATATATTGCGCATGGTATTCCGGACAAGGCGGGATATCTGCTATATATTATAAATACGAAGCTGCCCGGGGCATTGCCCCGGGCAGCTATCTCATTTTATGGAGGAATTTCCTATGACAGTCCTACTAATATCTCCAGGTCAGTCGCCTCGAAAAAGCATCATTGACGACACCCTCACTGCCATGCAGCGCGTCGTCGGCGGCTCCATCCAGGCGGTCTATCCCTTTAAGGAGCCGGTAGCCCTCATCTGCCACGAGGAGGGCAAGCTCCTGCACCTTCCACTCAACCGGGCTCTCCGCTCCCCGGATACCGGTGAGATCTACGACATCATTGCCGGGGACTTTTTCCTCTGCGCCGCGCCGCCGGACAGTGAACACTTCGAGAGCCTCTCAGACAGCCAGTTGGCACGGTATACCCGGATTTTCTGCACCCCGGAGCTGTTTCTCTCCGGCCCCAGCGGCAGTATCATCGTCCTGCCGATGCCTGGCGCTTCTCTCCTCAATCCTGATGAGACAGCGCTTCCAGAAAATCTGTCAGCGCCTTTCGTTGACCATCCGTAAGCTTCCCAATTTGTATCAGCAGCCTATCCTCCTGCTGGATATCACCTTCCGGTACCGCAAAAAACTGCTGGAGGCTGATTTGCAGCGCATCACATACCACCTGCAGATTTTCAACCGAAATTCCCTTTTCTCCCAGCTCCACAGCCCGGAGAAAACTCTGGGATAGGCCGCACATATTTGCCAGCCGGTTGGTGGTCCATCCTCGGGCCTCCCGAAGCTGGGCAATTCGTTTTCCTACATCCATAAAAATACCTCCGTTACTTAGCTATAACTTTAGCAAAGTAACAGCACATTATTTACATTTATAGATATAAGCGCTATCATTAAAGAACTATATTTGAGGAGGGAATATTCCTGTGAGCAAATACTGTATGACCTGCGGCGCTGAGTTGCCGGACAATGCCAGATTCTGTACCCGGTGCGGAGCGAAGATATCGGAGGAATCCAGCGGTACGTCTGAGCTCAGTCATTCCGCTTTTGCCGGATCCTCACAACCAAAGCCGCCCTTATCGCCAGCTGCCATCTGGGAGTCCTTTTGGAATGCCCAGTGGTTTACCTGGGCTGCGATCAAATTCTGCCGTGTGATCAATTGGGTTTGGCTGGCTTTTGGGATTTTTCTGTTGTTTGCCGGTTGGTGGATATACGGCATTATTTTCATTACAACTGCCTGCGGCTACATTCTGGCCGTCCATGAGCGCAAACAAAAAAGAGCCGTCACCGCTTGCCCTTCCTGCGGAAAGAAGGTCAAAATTGGCGTTAACTTCTGTACTGAATGCGGCGCCGAAATACCGGTAAAGGAGATTCCACCGGATGACCCTGCCACAGCAGGAAAAGAAGAAGGTTCCTACTCCTTGCGCGCCAAGAAAATCGGCCTGCTGATTTCCGCCGTTGTCTTTTCAGTGATGCTGGTTCTGGTCACTACCTCTGGCGATGCGCTCTTTTCCAACCCCATCGGAAATATCAAAACCGTCACCTTTGAGGACTGTGGATCCCTTACCATGGAGGAATTGGCAGATCAGAAGCTGAAGGGGGCAAAGTGGTTTCAGGAGAAGATCGACGACGGAACCTATCATGTATTTTTACAGGGCTACTCACCCTATTATGGCGAGGATGTGAAGATCCAATTCTATTTTGACGATCAGAATGACGGTACATTTGAGTACCGGCTGGACAAGCTCACCTTGCTGGACAGTGGAACGATCTTTCAGGATCCCTTTGAACTCATGTTTGCCTTTGCAATGCTGTATTAGGAGGAAGGAATATGTACTGTGAAGTGTGTGGGACCCCAATTCCGAAAGGTTCCCAATTTTGCCCCAACTGTGGCCGGCCCGTGCAAAAGGAAGCCCCACAGAAACCGATGCTTCTCCGATGGGGGCTTCCGGCGCTGATCGTAGTTATGATAGCTGCCGTCCTATGCGGGCTCCTGTTCCGGAGTCGGATGAACGAACATAGTACGCAGGAGGCTCAGGTTCCGCAGCCACTTTCCATGTGGTCACAGGAACTGCCGGAAGCCTATGAGACGATGCTTTCTGACTACGCCAACGCCATCGAGCATGGATGGTCCTCAGATCGCCTGGCGGAAGCGGATCTCAGCTATATGGCGTCATACTATTATGATCCGGCAAACCTTGGATACCTTTGTACCGATCTTGACCGGGATAGTGTTCCGGAATTGTTCCTGGGGGACATGGTCTCCCAGGAAAATGGCACTCCGTTCTTCTTTGAACTCTATACCCTGACAGATGGGACGCTGACCCGCTTGTTTTCCGGAGGAGAGCGCGATACGCTTTCTCTTTGCCTTGATGGCACTGTTATGGAAAAGGGGGCCGACGGAGCGTATTCCTCCTGTGTCTATTACTATACGCTGGAAACAGGAGGTACTCTGCACTTGAAGGAGTCGCTCCAGCTGCTCAGCGACAGCGGAGATGTCTCCTCTTGGATCCACCGGATAGGGGAGGGGGACGAGGGAGAAATTATTTCCGACCAGGAGGCCTTAGCCGTACAGAGTTCCTATGCGCTCTCCGATCTTACCATGACACCTGTACCGTCCAGCGGCCCCAGCGCAGAGTCCTCCTATCCCATCACTGTGAACATGGACCAGCTTCTCAGCGCCAATCTGTTCGGGGCCACTTTTCAGCAGGCTGCAGAGGCTGGCTGGGTGGAGGAGTGGATGTATGTCTTTATTCACGGCTGCTCTGATCCGGATGTGATCTTTGAGGAATATTGGTATGATGAGTCACTGGGCCAGTGGACCTACTACGGCATTCCTTACGATGATGCTGCAGACGCTGGTTGGGGCGAGATCTGGAAGGACATTATGCGTGATTATGTAGCTGTGGAGTGAGCTGCTTCAAATCCAGGGAATAGGATAAGGCCCCAGGGTGCTAAAGAAATCCCTGGGGCCTCTATTTTTTAAACAACATGAAAGCGGAATCTTTATACTGCAACGCCCTTGATGTCCTCTTTTTTTCTCATCCTGCCGGGTATGATTGGGGCAAAGGAGGGATTCCTGTGCTATTTTATCAGATTGAAGCCACAGCGGATAATATTGTAAAGATTCTTCCGCAGGAAGGAACCCGGGACTCCTTGGAGACCGTCCGTACCAAGGTCGAACAGTGCCGTAAAGAAGAGACGCTGGGGGCCCTTTGGGGCTTCCTCTTCCTGAAATCATATCAACCGGATACGATCTTTCTGGGCGCCGCAATGTCGGATCCCCTCTGCCGAGAACACCTGGCCTTCCTTGAATACCTTGGGTTTACCGGTGTTCAGATACGTGAGGTCGAGGAAGTCACTGGCAGCAGACTACGGGAAATGCTGGAGTGTGCAGAGAGAAGCATGCTGATCAAAAATCATGAGGCTTGGCTGGCATCCATGCAATGCCTCCGTTTTTATCGGGACCGCTCCTATAACCGCAACCGCTGTACTGAACTGGAAGAATCGCTTTTGCCCCAGGTTATTTCTTCGGAGAAAATTATCCAGCAGACACAGGATCTGCTGTGCGCCGACACAATGCTGCCCGAGTTTGATCGGATCCAACAGCCGCCTCTGCCGGAACATCCAAAAGGCCATCCGGTTCACTACTTCATTCAGATGAGCACCCAGGATAGAGCGGAACAGGCAGCCCGTCTTCTGCTGGAGACTTTGTACCAGAACGGAAGGCTGGAGAGCCGTCGATACTGCACCTGTGCCCTCTGGGATTTGATGGAGTACAGCGACTTTGATGCCGTCTATGGTAACGCTGACCACGGAGCGTTGATCGTATTCTGTAAAGACCTCTGTCCCGATGGGGCTTTTGCGCACGGGGACGACTTTAGTCTGTCGGTCTTGGCAAAAAGATTCTGCCATTTCTCTGGTAATGTTCTTCTGCTGCTCTGCCTGCCGCCAGAGGCCGAGAGAACCAAACAGAAGCTTCAAGCAGAGATGAGAGGCATCTCTCTGGTGGAGATCCGTGAAGATCCCGCCCCGTACGAAGAAGCTGTGGCCTATCTTTGCCGCAGAGCCGAACGGGATAATATCCCTGCTGATCCTTCTCTCTGGAAGGGCTTAACAGAAAATGTCCGCTACTGGCGACAAGAGCTGGACGAGTGTTTCCGGAACTGGCGCAGAGAAATCATGCGTACCCTGTACTATCCGCAGTATGCCTATCTGTCCTCTGCCCCCAAACAGGAGATTTGCAGTCCGGTTCAGGGAAGCGCCTATGACCGACTCCAGCAGATGGTTGGTCTGAAACAAGTCAAAGCTATTATGGATGAGATCCTGGACTATACCAGGGTGCAGAAGTTGTGTGCTGACCCCGATGCTGCCCAGACACACCCCTCTTTCCACATGGTATTTACCGGCAATCCCGGATCGGCAAAAACCACGGTGGCCCGTCTGATAGCGGAGATCCTGGCAGAAAACCAGGTGCTGTACAGAGGGAAACTGCACGAGGTGGGCAGATCTGATCTGGTGGGAAAATATGTGGGGTGGACGGCCAAGCTGGTCAAGGAAGCCTTTGAGAAGGCCAAAGGCTCCGTGCTATTCATTGACGAGGCCTATTCTCTGGTGGACAAACAGGGGAGTTTCGGTGACGAAGCGATCAATGCCATCGTTCAGGAAATGGAAAACTCCCGAGGCAGCACCGTAGTCATTTTTGCCGGATACCCGGATAAAATGGAACACTTCCTGGATAGAAACCCGGGGCTTCGCTCCCGCATCGCCTTTTATGTGCCGTTTGAAGATTACATGCCTGAGGAACTGGTGGAGATCACCGGTCTGCTGGCCGCCCAGAAGCGGTTGTCTCTGGCCCCTGGTACAGAGGAAAAACTTCTGTCTATCTATCGCCAAGCCGTCGGTACGCCGGACTTCGGCAATGGACGTCTCGCCCGAAATCTGCTGGAAAGAGCCTGTATCCGTCAGGCCAGCCGTCTTGTACGTACCTGCCCTGAGGAGATCAGACAATGGGTCAGAATCCTCCAGCCGGAGGATTTTGCAGATCCGCTCTATATACGAAAGCCGGAGCGGCGAGTCATAGGTTTTGTCTCCTGAAAACGGTTCTCTGTTATAAGACAGAACCGCTTGTCACCTGGAAGGCGGCATGCTATCATACAAAAAAGAGGGGGGATACAGATGTATGCAAAGCAGCCCAAAAAGCTGTTGATTCTCAATATTCTGGATATTCTCTGGAAGGATTCCGACCAGGATCACCGCCTCACCCAGCGGGAAATCGGCGAGATCCTGCGGACCCGGTACGGTATGGCCGCCGATCGCAAGGCCATCAAACGGAATCTGATGGATCTGGTGGAATTTGGTTTTGACATTGAATACCGTGAGGTCCCCAGAGGAGGCGCCGGCGAGGAAGAGGAAAACACCATCCTCACGGATTTCTATCTGGTGCGCCCTTTTACCGAAGGGGAGCTGCGGCTCCTGATCGACGGCCTTCTCTTCTCCCGCCACCTGCCTCACCGTCAATGTCGGGAACTGGTGGAAAAGCTGGAAGGGCTCTCCAGCCGCTATTTCCGCTCCCGGGTACGCCACATTACCAGGATGCCCGGGGAGCAGGAGGACAATCAGCAGCTGTTTCTCAACATTGAGCTGCTGGATGAGGCCATTGAAAAGAGGCAAAAAGCAGCTTTCCACTACCTGGAGTACGGTACAGATAAAAAGGTCCACTCCCGTACCCGCTCTGACGGCAGCGTCCGGGCGTATGTGGTCAGTCCCTATCAGATGGCCGCCCGGGACGGCAATTACTACCTGGTCTGCCGCCGGGAGGGATATGGGGGCCTTGCCAACTACCGGCTGGATCGGATCTGCGACCTGAAGGTTTTGGAGGAGACCGCCCAGCCCTTCACCTCGCCGGAGGAGAGCGGGGGGCAGCCCCTGGATCTGGCGGCGTATATGCGTGAGCACATCTATATGTACGCCGGCGGAAGCTGCCGTGCCAAGCTGTGGGTCAGCCGGCCCCTGATCAGCAGCGTCATCGACCTCTTCGGGAAGGATGTGGTCTTTTCCCGGGAGGACGCGGAGGGCGTGGTGGTATCCGTCTACGCCAACGAAATGTCCATCGAGCAGTTCGCCAAGAGCTACGCCCCCAACACCGCTGTCCTGGAACCGCCGGAGCTGCGGAAAAAGGTAGGGGACATGCTGCGGCGGACAGCAGCGCTGTATGATGAATAAAAAAGGGAGGCAGAGAGACAAAATGAACGTAAAAGATTCCTTTAATTGGGAAAAAATAAAGAAAAAGGATCCTTGCTGGGAGAGATATGACAGCCTTGAGGACGCTATAAAGGGCTGCAACGATCTGGGGAAGTTGTTTGACCTGTGGCAGACTGCTCAGATTTATGAAACTGATGTCGAATCCAGCTTTCCCAACCTTAGCTTGGCAAAGTGTCCAGAATTGTCTCCATCAGAAGAATTCAAACACAGTTTTTGCGCTGACGGGTTTCTTGCGAAAGATGGGAAGGCTGGGGTTCCTGTTCTCTTTATCTGCCGAGAGTCCAATATCAGCAGCTGCATCAAAGAAGATCATGAAAAACGTACAACAGAGATCGTGGGGAACATCGGACAGGACAAGGGGGACGAGCCCCTTTTCTGGCTGCGGGAAGTCGTCCGATGCAAGGAGAAGGATCGGTCTGACTATTTCCCGGGCAAAAACAGTC
>ERZ779866.4070-NODE-4070-length-11211-cov-2.791771_pt1 | contig 11211 bp, 10 predicted proteins | sample MGYA00511248_ERZ779866 | MGnify/ENA primary metagenome ERZ779866 (study PRJEB29588, sample SAMEA2155758) | human gut metagenome | biome: human gut; feature: human-associated habitat; material: faeces | place: Denmark | collected 2008/2010 ... | reverse complement strand
CGGAGGATATCCCGGACGGCTCTGCGGAACTGTTCAGCCAGCAGATCAAGGACTACGAAGCCGAGACCCAGCAAAAGCGCGATGCCGGGCTGCTGGGCAAGGCAGAGCTGACCAACCGTCTGCAGGTGCAGGCCGCGCTGCACCAGTGGGAGGGCGAATTGCGCCGCGCCAACGCCGCCGGTACGCAGGAGGCCTTCGACCTGCTGCGCGGCCAGTTTGGCGCACTGGCAGACCAGCGCGAAGCCACGCAAAAGACCGCCGCCGCTGCGCTGGAAGAACAGGCGAGTCGTTTAACGCAAGCGGTTTCCGCGTTCCGTCTGGCAGCCAGCCCACTCACCAATAAACCGCAAACACCATCCCGTCCTGCCAGTGAGCAACCACCGGCTCAGCCACGACTGCGAATTGCTGAACAAGATCCAAACTGGGAAACATTTTGACGAGTATTTACTAACGCGGTCATTGCCGCCTGATGGGGAGCGTTGATGTTTAATCGTATTCGAATTTCGACCACGCTGTTTTTAATTTTGATTCTCTGCGGGATCTTGCAGATTGGCAGTAACGGCATGTCTTTTTGGGCATTTCGCGACGATTTGCAACGACTGAATCAGGTCGAGCAGAGCAATCAGCAACGTGCGGCATTAGCGCAAACTCGGGCGGTAATGTTACAGGCCAGTACCGCGCTGAACAAAGCGGGCACTCTGACGGCACTTAGCTATCCGGCGGATGACATTAAAACGTTGATGACGACGGCGCGCGCCAGTCTGACGCAATCCACCACGCTGTTTAAAAGTTTTATGGCGATGACTGCGGGCAACGAGCACGTCAGGGCATTGCAAAAAGAGACGGAGAAAAGTTTTGCCCGCTGGCACAACGATCTCGAACATCAGGCGACCTGGCTTGAAAGTAATCAACTTTCGGATTTCCTCACTGCGCCGGTGCAGGGATCACAGAATGCGTTTGACGTTAACTTTGAGGCCTGGCAGCTGGAGATCAACCATGTGCTGGAAGCCGCCAGTGCGCAAAGCCAGCGTAACTATCAGATTTCGGCACTGGTGTTTATCAGCATGATTATTGTTGCGGCAATCTACATCAGCAGTGCGCTGTGGTGGACGCGCAAGATGATTGTTCAACCACTGGCCATTATCGGTAGCCATTTTGACAGCATTGCTGCGGGTAATCTGGCGCGTCCGATTGCGGTATATGGTCGTAATGAGATCACCGCCATTTTTGCCAGTCTGAAGACCATGCAGCAGGCTTTGCGTGGGACGGTAAGTGATGTGCGTAAGGGAAGCCAGGAGATGCACATTGGTATCGCGGAGATTGTCGCAGGCAATAACGATCTCTCAAGTCGTACCGAACAGCAGGCGGCATCGCTGGCACAAACGGCCGCCAGTATGGAGCAATTAACCGCCACGGTAGGGCAAAACGCCGATAACGCACGACAGGCGTCGGAACTGGCAAAAAATGCCGCGACAACGGCGCAGGCGGGCGGTGTTCAGGTCAGTACCATGACTCACACCATGCAGGAGATCGCCACCAGCTCGCAAAAAATTGGCGACATTATCAGCGTTATCGACGGAATTGCTTTCCAGACCAATATTCTGGCCCTGAATGCGGCAGTGGAAGCGGCTCGCGCCGGAGAGCAGGGGCGTGGTTTTGCGGTAGTGGCAGGTGAAGTGCGCAATCTTGCCAGCCGTAGCGCGCAGGCAGCAAAAGAGATCAAAGGGCTGATCGAAGAGTCAGTCAATCGTGTCCAGCAGGGTTCGAAACTGGTGAATAACGCCGCCGCGACCATGATCGATATTGTCAGTTCGGTGACCCGCGTGAACGACATTATGGGAGAAATTGCCTCTGCGTCGGAAGAACAACAGCGGGGGATTGAGCAGGTTGCACAGGCTGTCAGCCAGATGGATCAGGTGACTCAGCAGAACGCCTCGCTGGTAGAAGAAGCGGCGGTGGCAACGGAACAACTGGCGAATCAGGCCGACCATCTTTCGTCGCGTGTGGCGGTATTTACCCTTGAAGAACATGAAGTAGCACGACATGAGTCGGCGCAGTTACAAATTGCGCCAGTGGTATCCTGAAGTGATTGAGAAGGCGCTATGACTTCATCTCTGCCCTGTGGGCAAACGTCTTTATTGTTACAGATGACCGAGCGCCTGGCGCTTTCCGACGCGCATTTTCGGCGGATAAGTCAATTGATCTATCAACGAGCCGGGATCGTTCTGGCTGACCATAAACGCGACATGGTTTACAACCGACTGGTTCGTCGTTTGCGTTCGCTGGGACTGACGGATTTCGGTCATTATCTGAACTTGCTGGAATCTAATCAGCACAGCGGTGAGTGGCAGGCGTTTATCAATTCGCTGACCACGAATCTGACGGCATTTTTCCGTGAGGCACACCATTTCCCTCTGCTCGCGGATCACGCACGTCGCCGTTCTGGCGAGTATCGCGTATGGAGCGCGGCGGCTTCGACCGGCGAAGAGCCGTACAGCATTGCGATGACGCTGGCTGACACATTGGGCACCGCGCCCGGACGCTGGAAAGTGTTTGCCAGTGATATCGACACCGAAGTGCTGGAAAAAGCCAGAAGCGGTATTTATCGCCATGAAGAGTTGAAAAACCTGACGCCGCAGCAACTGCAACGGTATTTCATGCGAGGGACGGGACCGCATGAAGGGCTGGTACGCGTGCGTCAGGAGCTGGCGAACTATGTTGATTTTGCCCCGCTGAATCTACTGGCGAAACAGTACACCGTGCCGGGGCCGTTTGATGCGATCTTCTGTCGTAACGTCATGATCTACTTCGATCAAAATACCCAGCAGGAGATTTTGCGCCGCTTTGTTCCGCTCCTTAAACCCGACGGATTGCTGTTTGCGGGTCACTCTGAAAACTTTAGCCACCTTGAGCGCCGCTTCACGCTGCGTGGTCAGACGGTGTATGCGCTAAGTAAGGATTAAAGATGAGCAAAATCAGGGTGTTATCTGTCGATGATTCGGCACTGATGCGCCAGATCATGACAGAAATCATCAACAGCCATAGCGACATGGAAATGGTGGCGACCGCGCCTGATCCGCTGGTCGCGCGTGACTTGATTAAGAAATTCAATCCCGATGTGCTGACGCTGGATGTTGAAATGCCGCGGATGGACGGACTGGATTTCCTCGAAAAATTAATGCGTTTGCGTCCAATGCCCGTAGTGATGGTTTCTTCCCTGACTGGCAAAGGGTCAGAAGTCACGCTGCGCGCGCTGGAGCTGGGGGCGATAGATTTTGTCACCAAACCGCAACTGGGTATTCGCGAAGGAATGCTGGCGTATAGCGAAATGATTGCTGAAAAGGTGCGTACAGCAGCAAAGGCGAGCCTTGCAGCACATAAGCCATTGTCAGCACCGACAACGCTGAAGGCGGGTCCGTTGTTGAGTTCTGAAAAACTGATTGCGATTGGTGCTTCAACGGGTGGAACTGAGGCAATTCGTCACGTACTGCAACCGTTGCCGCTTTCCAGCCCGGCATTGTTAATTACCCAACATATGCCGCCCGGTTTCACCCGCTCTTTTGCCGACAGACTTAATAAGCTTTGCCAGATCGGGGTTAAAGAAGCCGAAGACGGAGAACGTGTCTTGCCGGGGCATGCCTATATTGCGCCGGGCGATCGGCATATGGAGCTGTCGCGTAGTGGCGCAAATTACCAAATCAAAATTCACGATGGCCCGGCGGTTAACCGTCATCGGCCTTCGGTAGATGTGTTGTTCCATTCTGTCGCCAAACAGGCGGGGCGTAATGCGGTTGGGGTGATCCTGACCGGTATGGGCAACGACGGCGCGGCGGGAATGTTGGCGATGCGTCAGGCGGGGGCATGGACCCTTGCGCAAAACGAAGCAAGTTGCGTGGTGTTCGGCATGCCGCGCGAGGCCATCAATATGGGTGGTGTCTGCGAAGTGGTCGATCTTAGCCAGGTAAGCCAGCAAATGTTGGCAAAAATTAGTGCCGGACAGGCGATACGTATTTAAATCAGGAGTGTGAAATGGCGGATAAAGAACTTAAATTTTTGGTTGTGGATGACTTTTCCACCATGCGACGCATAGTGCGTAACCTGCTGAAAGAGCTGGGATTCAATAATGTTGAGGAAGCGGAAGATGGCGTCGACGCTCTCAATAAGTTGCAGGCAGGCGGTTATGGATTTGTTATCTCCGACTGGAACATGCCCAATATGGATGGCCTGGAATTGCTGAAAACAATTCGTGCGGATGGCGCGATGTCGGCATTGCCAGTGTTAATGGTGACTGCAGAAGCGAAGAAAGAGAACATCATTGCTGCGGCGCAAGCGGGGGCCAGTGGCTATGTGGTGAAGCCATTTACCGCCGCGACGCTGGAGGAAAAACTCAACAAAATCTTTGAGAAACTGGGCATGTGAGGATGCGACTATGATGCAACCATCAATCAAACCTGCTGACGAGCATTCAGCTGGCGATATCATTGCGCGCATCGGCAGCCTGACGCGTATGCTGCGCGACAGTTTGCGGGAACTGGGGCTGGATCAGGCCATTGCCGAAGCGGCGGAAGCCATCCCCGATGCGCGCGATCGTTTGTACTATGTTGTGCAGATGACCGCCCAGGCTGCGGAGCGGGCGCTGAACAGTGTTGAGGCGTCACAACCGCATCAGGATCAAATGGAGAAATCAGCAAAAGCGTTAACCCAACGTTGGGATGACTGGTTTGCCGATCCGATTGACCTTGCCGACGCCCGTGAACTGGTAACAGATACACGACAATTTCTGGCAGATGTACCCGCGCATACCAGCTTTACTAACGCGCAACTGCTGGAAATCATGATGGCGCAGGATTTTCAGGATCTCACCGGGCAGGTCATTAAGCGGATGATGGATGTCATTCAGGAGATCGAACGCCAGTTGCTGATGGTGCTGTTGGAAAACATCCCGGAACAGGAGTCGCGTCCAAAACGTGAAAACCAGAGTTTGCTTAATGGACCTCAGGTCGATACCAGCAAAGCCGGTGTGGTAGCCAGTCAGGATCAGGTGGACGATTTGTTGGATAGTCTTGGATTTTGATTTGTATTGCCTGATGTGGCGTGACCACGTCATATCAGGCGGTCTGATAAGGCGATGACGCCGCATCCGACAAACGCACACTATGCTTGATGTGTGGCAGCAAAAGCCCTAAATCCCGCCTGTTTTGCCCCTTACTCAAACCATTGAACGCTTTGCGCTCTGGCATCATTCACGCTTAATACTCTTTCCAGGATTGGCGACGTGTCTGACGAGAGCGACGACAAAACAGAAGCCCCCACACCTCACCGACTAGAAAAAGCGCGGGAAGAGGGGCAAATCCCGCGTTCCCGTGAACTGACCTCACTGCTGATTTTGCTGGTGGGCGTTAGTGTTATCTGGTTTGGCGGTGTGTCGCTGGCCCGTCGATTGTCGGGCATGCTCTCCGCTGGGCTGCATTTTGATCACAGTATTATCAATGACCCGAATCTGATCCTCGGGCAGATTATTCTGCTGATCAGAGAAGCCATGCTGGCGCTGCTGCCGCTGATTAGCGGCGTGGTGCTGGTGGCGCTCATTTCTCCGGTCATGCTGGGAGGGCTGGTATTTAGCGGCAAATCCTTGCAGCCGAAGTTTTCCAAACTCAACCCGCTACCGGGCATTAAACGGATGTTCTCGGCTCAGACTGGCGCGGAGTTGCTTAAAGCAATTTTGAAAACCATCCTGGTTGGCAGCGTGACGGGGTTTTTTCTCTGGCATCACTGGCCGCAGATGATGCGCTTGATGGCCGAGTCTCCGATTACCGCCATGGGTAATGCGATGGATTTGGTAGGGCTATGCGCACTGCTGGTGGTGCTTGGTGTCATTCCAATGGTGGGATTTGACGTCTTTTTCCAAATATTCAGCCACCTGAAAAAGCTGCGTATGTCACGGCAGGATATTCGTGATGAGTTCAAACAAAGCGAAGGTGACCCTCATGTTAAAGGGCGGATCCGTCAGATGCAGCGAGCTGCTGCACGGCGTCGGATGATGGCCGATGTGCCGAAAGCGGATGTCATTGTCAATAACCCGACCCACTATTCGGTAGCGTTGCAGTATGACGAAAACAAAATGAGCGCACCGAAAGTGGTCGCTAAAGGTGCAGGGCTGGTCGCGCTGCGCATTCGTGAAATTGGCGCTGAAAATAACGTCCCGACGCTTGAAGCGCCGCCGCTGGCGCGAGCGCTGTATCGACATGCGGAGATTGGTCAACAAATCCCGGGTCAACTGTACGCCGCGGTGGCGGAAGTGCTGGCCTGGGTCTGGCAACTGAAACGCTGGCGTCTGGCTGGTGGACAGCGCCCTGTACAACCTACTCATCTTCCGGTGCCGGAAGCCCTGGATTTTATTAACGAGAAACCGACCCATGAGTAATCTGGCCGCGATGCTGCGCCTGCCCGCAAACCTGAAATCGACACAATGGCAGATCCTTGCCGGACCGATTTTGATCCTGTTGATCTTGTCGATGATGGTGCTGCCACTGCCCGCATTCATACTCGACCTGTTGTTTACCTTCAATATTGCCTTGTCGATCATGGTGTTGCTGGTGGCGATGTTTACCCAGCGCACGCTTGAGTTTGCTGCGTTTCCGACCATTCTGTTGTTTACTACGTTGTTGCGTCTGGCACTTAACGTGGCTTCAACCCGTATCATTTTGATGGAAGGGCATACCGGCGCGGCGGCGGCTGGGAAGGTGGTCGAAGCATTCGGTCACTTCCTCGTTGGTGGCAATTTCGCTATCGGTATCGTGGTGTTTGTCATTCTCGTGATCATCAACTTTATGGTCATTACCAAAGGTGCCGGGCGTATCGCAGAAGTGGGTGCGCGCTTTGTTCTCGATGGTATGCCGGGTAAGCAGATGGCGATTGACGCCGACCTTAACGCTGGATTGATTGGTGAAGATGAGGCGAAAAAACGCCGCTCCGAAGTGACTCAGGAAGCCGATTTTTACGGCTCAATGGACGGGGCAAGTAAGTTTGTTCGCGGCGATGCCATCGCCGGGATCCTCATCATGGTCATTAACGTTGTCGGCGGGTTGCTGGTCGGCGTGCTGCAACATGGCATGAGCATGGGACACGCGGCGGAAAGTTATACGCTATTGACCATTGGCGACGGTCTGGTGGCACAAATTCCAGCGCTGGTGATTTCTACCGCCGCGGGGGTCATCGTTACGCGTGTCAGCACCGATCAGGATGTTGGCGAGCAGATGGTGAATCAGCTTTTCAGTAACCCAAGCGTTATGTTGTTAAGCGCCGCCGTGCTCGGTTTACTCAGCCTGGTGCCTGGAATGCCGAACCTGGTATTTTTGCTGTTCACTGCCGGATTGCTGGGGCTGGCCTGGTGGATACGCGGACGCGAACAAAAAGCGCCTGCCGAACCCAAACCGGTAAAAATGGCAGAGAATAATACCGTTGTCGAAGCGACGTGGAACGATGTACAACTGGAAGATTCTCTGGGAATGGAAGTGGGTTATCGACTGATCCCGATGGTCGATTTCCAGCAGGATGGTGAGTTGTTGGGCCGTATACGCAGTATCCGCAAGAAATTTGCCCAGGAGATGGGATTTCTGCCGCCAGTGGTGCACATTCGCGACAATATGGATCTGCAACCTGCCCGCTATCGCATTTTGATGAAAGGCGTGGAGATTGGCAGTGGTGATGCTTATCCGGGGCGCTGGCTGGCGATTAACCCTGGAACCGCTGCCGGGACGTTACCTGGTGAGGCGACCGTCGATCCGGCATTTGGCCTGAATGCTATCTGGATTGAAAGTGCGCTAAAAGAACAGGCGCAGATTCAGGGGTACACAGTGGTTGAGGCCAGCACGGTGGTAGCAACGCATCTTAACCACCTCATTAGCCAGCATGCCGCAGAGCTGTTTGGTCGTCAGGAGGCGCAACAGCTGTTGGATCGCGTCGCCCAGGAGATGCCAAAGCTGACGGAAGATCTCGTTCCTGGCGTCGTCACGCTCACCACACTGCATAAAGTGCTGCAAAATCTCCTCGATGAAAAAGTACCGATTCGCGATATGCGCACCATTCTCGAAACGCTGGCGGAACATGCGCCCATCCAAAGCGATCCACATGAATTAACCGCCGTCGTGCGCGTGGCGTTGGGACGGGCGATTACCCAGCAGTGGTTTCCTGGCAAAGATGAAGTCCATGTTATTGGCCTCGATACACCGCTGGAACGTTTGTTACTACAGGCGCTGCAGGGCGGGGGAGGACTGGAGCCAGGGCTGGCGGATCGTTTACTGGCGCAAACTCAGGAAGCGCTATCCCGTCAGGAGATGCTGGGTGCGCCGCCAGTATTGTTGGTGAACCACGCGCTGCGACCATTATTGTCTCGCTTCCTGCGCCGCAGCTTGCCGCAGTTAGTGGTCCTGTCGAATCTGGAACTGTCTGATAACCGACATATCCGCATGACGGCGACAATTGGCGGCAAATAATGAGAACCTTATTAGCAATATTATTGTTTCCGCTGCTGGTGCAAGCCGCCGGGGAGGGGATGTGGCAGGCAAGTAGTGTAGGAATTACGCTAAATCATCGCGGTGAGTCGATGTCGTCTGCGCCTCTTTCTACGCGACAACCTGCTTCAGGATTGATGACGCTGGTAGCGTGGCGTTATCAGCTTATCGGCCCGACACCTTCAGGACTGCGGGTTCGCTTGTGTTCGCAATCTCGTTGTGTCGAATTAGAGGGGCAGAGCGGAACCACCGTGGTAGGTGAACACAAGCTCCATATAGAGCACAGCATCTGCTGTCTGCCAGAAGACGACTGGAGCACCCTGCAGGAGGTTCACTCCCATCCGGTAGCCCTCATGCAGTGCGGCAAGTTCCTAGCCAACCATCCCGATCTCAAGGCGGTGGAGGCAGAAGATACCGCAGGCTCGGCAGCCTACATCGCCCAGCACAAGGTGAGGGGATGGGCAGCCATCTGCTCTTCTTACGCTGCCCACATGCACGGCATGAAGGTGCTGCAGGAAGACATCCACGACAATCCGCACAACTACACCCGGTTTCTCGTGGTCTGCAATCCCCAGAAGGCAGCCCTGCTCCGTCCCATCGAAAAGGCCAACAAGGCGAGCATCGTCTTCAGTCTGGCTCACGATAAGGGATCGCTCTCCAAGGTGCTCACCATCCTGAGTTTCTACGACATCAATCTCACCAAGATCCAGTCGCTGCCAAACATCGGACATGAGTGGGAATACCTTTTCTACGTAGACCTCACCTTCGACAACCTGACCCGATACCGCCAGAGCATCGACGCCATTACGCCGCTCGTGAAGAAAATAAAGGTGTTGGGAGAATATGAGGAGAAAGAATAGTTGATAGTTAACAGTTAATAGTTGAAAATAAGAATTATGATACAACCAGCCAATAGAGTAACGGAAATACAGGAATACTACTTCAGCCGCAAGCTGAAGGAAGTGGCTAAGCTTAATGCCGAGGGCAAAGACATTATCAGTCTGGCCATCGGAAGTCCAGACATGCCGCCTTCTAAGCAGACCATTGACAAGCTCTGCGAGGTAGCCAACAATCCCAACGCACACGGATATCAGCCTACGGTGGGCATACCAGAGTTGCGCAAAGCAATGGCTGGTTTCTATAAGCGCTGGTATGATGTAGACCTCGACTGGGCTACAGAAATCCAACCCCTCATAGGTAGCAAGGAAGGCATTCTGCACGTAACGCTCGCCTTCTGCAATCCTGGCGATGAGGTGCTTATCCCGAACCCTGGATACCCTACCTATACCGCCATCAACAAGATTCTGGGTACCAAGATTACCTACTACGATCTGAGAGAGGATAACGGATGGCAGCCCGATTTCGACGCCCTGGAGAAGATGGACCTGAGTCACGTAAAACTGATGTGGACCAACTATCCTAACATGCCGACAGGCGGTGTGGCAAAGCGCGAAACCTACGAAAAGCTGGTGGCATTCGCCCAGAAGCACAACATCGTGGTGGTGAACGACAACCCATATTCGCTCATCCTCAACGAGCACCCTATGAGCATCATGCAGGTGCCGGGAGCTAAGGACTGCTGCATCGAGTTCAATTCCCTGAGCAAGAGCCACAACATGCCAGGCTGGCGTGTGGCGATGATTTCGAGCAACAAGACTTTCATCTCATGGATTCTGAAGGTGAAGAGCAACATCGACAACGGAAGCTTCCGAGGCATACAGCTGGCTGCTGCCGAGGCGATGCTTAACAACACGGATGAATGGCATCGCGAGAACAACATCCAGAACTACCGCCGCCGGCGCGACATTGCTGAGGAGATCATGAAGGTGCTCGACTGCCAGTTTGACCCTAACCAGGTAGGCATGTTCCTCTGGGGCAAGATACCTGAGAAATATGCCGATGTAGAAGACCTGACAGAGAAGATTCTGCATGAGGCACGCGTCTTCCTCACCCCTGGCTTCATCTTCGGAACCAACGGCAAGCGTTACATCCGTATCAGCCTCTGTGCCAAGGATGAGAAGATGAAAGAGGCTCTGGAAAGAATCAAGAAGGTTTTTGAAAGGTAAAAGGCCTTTGAAAGGTAAAAAGGTAAAAGGGTAAAAAGGTAAAAAGAGCCTTTCCCCTTTCCGCCCCCGTTCCCAGCGATTCCATCGCTGGTCCCCAAAGAAAAAAGTAAAAAAATAAACGATATATATAGTAGGAGGAACTACTTATGCAACAATTAAATCTTATAACAAGATCTAATAAAACAATCATGTACGATCAGTATTGTAAAATGCTGATAGGACATCCTTATATGCTTTCTAGAATCATTTCTTGTTTTGTTGAAGAAGCCAAACATCTTTCATTAGATGAAATAAAAAAGCTAATTAAAGGAGTCCGTATTGGTGATAAAATCGTCAATCCTCATTTTCATTTAATGGATAAAGAAGCTTTTATCAAGGATGAGGGATTAATGTGCTATGATATTTATTTCTATATCGATTTACCACAAATAGTTCAATCAACCAAAAGAGTCTACATTAATATTGAAATTCAAAACAAGACAAGTCCAGGATATCATCTTGTCACAAGAAGCATCGCTTATAGCTCAAGAATGATTTCCAGTCAATGGGGAAGAGAATATGATAGTGAAAATTATGATGGAATGAAAAAAAGTGTATTCATTTTGGATCATGCCACAAGCTACAAAGAGTAA
>ERZ779866.4069-NODE-4069-length-11213-cov-3.175748_pt1 | contig 11213 bp, 18 predicted proteins | sample MGYA00511248_ERZ779866 | MGnify/ENA primary metagenome ERZ779866 (study PRJEB29588, sample SAMEA2155758) | human gut metagenome | biome: human gut; feature: human-associated habitat; material: faeces | place: Denmark | collected 2008/2010 ... | reverse complement strand
CGAGTGCTTCACCAACATTCCAGATCGACGCCGGGGCCCGAGACGGGAACCTTGACATCTGAACATTCGATACCGTATAATGACGGCAAGGGGGGAATGGACATGACAAACGAGGAGTTGCTTGACCAGGTCGTGAAGATGCTAGAGCAGCAGACAGAGAGGATAGAGCTCAAGATCGAGCTCGATGTCAGCAAGAAGATCGAGGCCCTGTTCGATGGTTATAAGCTGACCCACGAAAAGCAGTGGGAGCTGGAAAAGAAGCTGGCAGAGCTAGAACGCAGAATAGAGACCCTTGAAATAAAAGCTGGATGATCTATAACAGACGGTATCGAATGTTCGGTGCCGTCTGTTTTGCCCCTGTGAGCCCGCTGGAGGCCCACAGGGGTGTTTTTATGATAACAGCCGAGGGATTACTCCCCCGGCTGTTTTTCTGCCTGTATCTCCGTTTCCACTGTGTCCACGATAAACTGATTTAAGGATTTCCCCCGATTTGTGGCGGCGGACTTCCACCGCTCTTTTGTGCCCTTCGGGGCCCTGATCCTTACCTCATCTAACTTTTCGAGATATTTAATGGACGCTCTTTTTTGTGCTTCACTTGGAGCCATGAACCCACCTCCATTCCTGGGGTGCCACAAATAGGTGCACCCTCTCCATTGTGGCATTATTATACCTCATTTGTCTATATGTGTCCATATGCAAACAAAACAAATATGTTCCCATATATTTGTGTCTTTTGTCAATAGATTTATATGGGAACATATAGTATAATTCATACTGTCAAGAGGGACAAGGCAAGGCGGACACAAAGAACGCCAGATAAGACCGGGACGGGATACGGAATGAGCCCTGCAACATGGAATCCACCGCAACGCCCCCCGGCTCTTGCCCCAACAATAGGAAAGGAGCCAAGACATGAGCATCAACGAACTAGAGGCAAAGGTCCGGGAGCTGAAGGAGCTCCAAACCCTGATCGAGGAGGCCCAGGAGGAGGCGGAGGCCATCAAGGACCAGCTCAAGGCCCACATGGGCGAGCGGGAGGAGCTTCGGGCCGGGGGATATAAAATCACCTGGAAACCCGTTACGTCCTCCAGACTGGACGCCACGGCCCTGAGAAAGGCCCTGCCGGAAGTAGCGAAGCGCTTCACCCGCTCGACCACCGTTCGACGGTTCTGTGTGGGCTGAGGGGGCGAACGCTCCCAGTCGGAAAAATTTGTGAAAGGGGGTTGACTTTATGCGTGACGTAAATTATAATAAATGCGTGACAGAAAGTGAGGTGATGGATTGTCACCAAGAACAGGCCGGCCAAAAGCAGAAAATCCGCAAAATATTCGGTTTAGTATCCGACTGGACGCAGAAACCGAAAAGCGCTTGCAGGAGTATTGCCAAGCCCACAGCATTACACGGGCCGAGGCAATCCGGCAAGGGATACGCCTACTTTTGGCCCAGGGAAAATAAAGAGAGTAGCCGGGGACAGTTTGGCGACCAGACCCGACTACTCAAAGCACCAATCACCCAGGGGCAAGTCTACCCTCTGGAGGCTGGCTAAATCTATTATAGCTGTCCTCCGGGTGAAAATCAAGGAGGAAACAGCATGAGAACCACAGCAACCATATACACCCGGCGCTTTCCGGTCACAATCCGGGACGAGCGCACCGGGGCCGAAATGCAGGACTATATCACCCTAGACAAGGCCCAGATTCAGGCGGCCCAGCTTGTGGGTCTGAGCTCTAAGGAGCTTATCTTAGGTCACTACAACCGCCACGGATTCCGGGTACTGGACATCGGCAAGGCCGAGAAAGGGCGGATTGAAGTGGAGCTTTCCAGGCAATGACAACGCGAAGTCAAGATGGAGGAGATACCAATGGAGACAATACACACCGGGGCGGCCGCGATTACCTTCCCCACCACGTCGGAGGCGTTCGTCCGCTACCAGGAACAGCTTGTGGATCGGAAGCTGTCAGAAGGGGAAAGGGAGGCAACGGCCGCCTGGGTGGAGGTGTTCAATCTCAGCTATGAGGACGGCTTAGAGAAAGACCGCGCCGCGCTTGATGATTCTCTCACCAGATTGGACGAGCTGGCCGGACAGCAGGAGGCCGGCTCTGCCGTACATAGGTTTCTCCAGGCGGCCCGCCAGTGGATCATTTACGCCTGGGAGCAGGGAGCGGAAAAAGGGGAAAGGACGGGGGGATGACCCTCGTCCTTTTCCTTTGGTAAGGAAGCTATTTTTATTATATCCAATCAAAAATATTATGTCAACTAAAAGGGCAACAGGGGAGGCTGTGATTCTGTGTAAAATCCCCATATTCCAACTGATTACAAATTGTATATATCAAAATCCGCTCGATTACAAATAGTTTACATGATTCGATAATATATGAAAATTCTTAATGGGAATCTTCAATAAGTGAAAATAATTATTCACGATTTGTTCATTGGGTAATTGATTTGGGTATGGTATTGCATAGCAAATAGGCTTTCCTTTTTGCGGAGCCAGACTTGAAAACCACCCCCCAGGGTATAAAGAGCACCCCCACCTCCAGGCAAGGAGGCAGGGGTGGTCATGTTACGGGTTGTATTTGCTGCGCTCTCCATCGATTCGCCAATGGGCCTGTTGCAGCTCCCACTGGTCAGCGATTGCGACATTGAAATATGCAGTCGGGCTGCCCTCTGCATCTAGGCCCCAAAAAGCCAGTGGGTGCTTTTGGGTATCAAAGCCGCGTTGAAATGCTGCACCGTCTGGGCAGTAAGTCATGCGATTGTGCTGGACGTGGGCAATCGCGTCTTCCGCTGCATCTCGGAAACTGGAATAGTTGTAGGCTTCAAATGCGCTTTCCGGGATGGTGATAAGCAGGGTTTCGTGGTCTCCCTGGCGTACCAGAGGCCGGAAGCTGATGTTCGGGTTTGCCTTGCGCTTGGGCGGATGGTAGTCATCAGCGATACCGTTGACGCGAAGGATATCTCGGATTATTTCCTCACCTTCCCTGCGCTTGGCCTCCACCTCGGCTCCGGCCTGGGCGATAATTTCTTCTAGGCTCATAGTTTTTCACTCCTTATTTTCGTCTAAATCTCTTTTTAGAATACAACTGGGGCACCACGGGTCATCTGCTGGCCCTCTGTCTAGGCTGCTGCCGCTTAAGATATAGGCTGAAATATCCAGCGGATACAGCCGTCCACAAATCGGACACTTGGCCCGAAGCTGGTTGACCTCTGCGCCGTCAAAACCGTGGGCGGTCGGGTAGTACAATTTTATCTTCTACACCCCCTTATGGTGTGCAAGCACTTTCTGCGCCCAATCTTCATCCGGGTGTTTGAGGGCTCGCTCGTAGCTGCATTCGTCGCAGTACCAAGTCGTGCCGTACAAATCCAGTGAGCCGTCTTGCACAGCGTCGTTGAGGTCTATGGCCATTTCCTCGCCGCACTGACCGCACCTGGTAAATGTGTTGTTGTCCTCAATGGCGATCTCTGCGCCGTGGTGCTTGATGTAATACATTGCGGTTTCACTCCTTCATTTTATATTGAGCATAACGCCGAAAATGGCGTAATCTCCTTGCATCGTACAGGGGAGGGTGGTACAATATTTATAACAGATTATCATACCACCCTATCCCTGCCACCGCTTTGACTGCCGCTTAGTCAAGGCGGTCTTTCTTTTTGTCATAGATTTCCAAGAAGTCAATCAGGGCCAGAGTTATCAGCCAGGGCTCCCGGCTCCGCCGATGGACCACCACGGGCTTTCCGTCCTGGAATCGCTGGGCATCTCTCTGAGATTGCTGGTAAGCTGCGTGTAGATTAAGACGCTCATGCCGCTTAATCTCCAAGTGGAGACCATCCAGGCCGTACACGTCTGGCACGGTGCCATATGTAAGACTGCCGCCCCGCTGAGCTGGGTATCCGTGGGCCTGTAGGATAGCTACAACCTCCCGCTCCGCGTCTGCTCCCTTGCGCTGGGACGTTTTTCCATTCACTTTAATTTTCCACCTCCGATTCTGTGTAGCAATATCCGCAAAAGTAGCAAAAGGGTGTCTCGTCTTGGGCTTTTGCTACTTTTGCTCCAGGGGATTTACCATGATTTTTTGCGTTGGCCTGCCGCCCAGGTCAATGATCTTCGCCCCCATCTCCTGGGCCGTGGTCAGGAAACAGCCTCCGCTGGGATGATCTATATAGCGATCTGGGCAATCCTTTTCGCAGGGCTTACCATCCAGGGGACAAATCAGTTGTTCCACAGTTTTCTCCTTCCCTTATACGGTTCGGGGAGAAACGCCCAGGCAATGATTTCACCGCCGGCTTTCTTTTTAATAAAGCCATAGGTACACTCAACTTGTCTAACGTGTCTTTTCCCCGTGTTTGTTTCGTATGTAATTAGAATAGGTGTCTGCTTATCTGCAAGCCTTTCATCCGCAATATAATTTGAATGGAATACCCTTGAAACAATCCATTCCATAAGTTATTACTCCCCTCAAAATCCGTACTTGACCACTTTGCTTTTCACTCCACCCCCAGCCGTTATCTATATGCAGGGTGGTATAGTACGGCCTAACCGTTGCGGCGCAAGAGGTTGCGTACTATACCACCCCCCTCCAATACAAAACCGTACTCGCCATTTAGAGCCGTACAATACCGGGGTGGTCAAGTACGGAAACCTTTGATACTCTAAGAAAAATTTCGTATTATACCACTTTTGATATAGATGACGGGAGAACATTGTCAAAGGGTGTTTCGGTATCGTCTGGAAGTTCCTCAAAACCGCCGTTCTCCGGCTCCGAAAGGGCTTGAATGTGCCAAACCCGGCCTGAGTTGCCCCCGGTGTGGAAATACTTCACGCTCCCGGCTTTCTTCAAGTCCTGCTTTGCTCTTTTTACTGCGGTGAAACTGTAACCAGCGGTTTTGGCCTTTTCGTCCAGGTCGGCGGTGGGCATCGCGCCCCCGGCTTTGTGCAGCGTTTTTATAATGAACGCCTTGCAGTCCTCCCGCACGGGTGAAGATTTGGCTTGTTCCGCCCCCATGACATACTCACGATCCCGCCGCCAGCTTGTCCCATCTTTGTGTATCTGTTCATCGCTGTCAATAGAGAAAAGAATGGTTTCTTGCAACTGTGCATAGTTGTTTTTCTCATTGGATAGGTAGCGTATGCCCTGCTCCTCAGTAAATCCGGCCATAAGCACAGAGCGGGCAATATCCCATATATCGGCGCTGTCGGCTATGCGGTCACGGCCGTAGGCTCCTTTGCGCTTGTTGGTATGACAGACAATCAGTGCCGTGGTGTTGATATCCTCTCCAATGGTTATAAGCTGAGCGGTGCAATCCCGCATTTCGTTCCGGCTCCCCATGTTGACATGAGGTGGGGTAAAGCCCTGTATCGGGTCAAAGACACATAGTGCGGGGCGGAAGTGGCGCAGCACCCTTTCCAATTCCTCAGAACCGAATTTCAACTTGTGGAGTATCCCGGAACGATCTCCAACAAAATCCGGGGTAATGATATTTTTCATGTTGGCCCCGGCAAGGCGTAGTTTTTTCCGCAGTTTCTTCCTTACGCTGTCCTCCGTGGTCAGGAACATAATTCTCATGGGTTCACGGGTATATCCCGGCGGGTCGAGTATACAGGTCGTTCCGTTGCTTAACGCCGCAATCATGTGACACCACAATGTGGTTTTTCCTATGCCTCCATCCGCAGCAATAACCGATATTTGCCCCGCTGGTATCCATCCAGGAATTAGCCACCTTGCTTCCTCCTCTGGAAAGTCCTCCAGCAATTTGAACAGGGAAAACAAAGGGTCGGGAACCGGCTCCCACTCTGGCGTTGTACTGATAAGGCGGGCTATCATTTCGCACGACTTCTCTGGCCCAAACTGTGCAATCAAGTTGGATATATCTCCGTGCTCCGCGATCTCCGGCCACACTTTGGACAAGTCTAGCACCCGGACGCTGGAAGCCACACCATGCAGAGCGGCAGCGGTTTCTTGAGCATAAGCCAGCCCCACCGGGTCATTGTCGGGAAGGATTGCCACAGGGAGGCCCTTTAGCTGCATTGTGTATTCCGGCCTCCATTTTCCCCGGCCCGCTCCGTCCTCACCACTGGCGGCATCATACCCCAGCTTGTGGAGGTTGTCGCAATCCTTTTCCCCCTCAGCCACAAAGACGGACCCGGCCAGTTGCCCGGCTATGTAAAGGGAGTGCGGGGCGTTCCCTCTGCCCTTCTTCCATGTGTTGCCCTCTATGTGAAACCAGCACGCATATTTAGAGCCGTCTGCCCGGCGATAAATGACCTTTTTGACCTGCCCGCCTGGATAGATATGCTCCCGTTCAGCTTGCCCATACTCTTGCTTCCTGGGCGGCTCATGGATATTAAATTCTTTTTTCATCCAATCCACTGCCTCAGTGTTTGACATATTGAGATACCTTGCCACGAGATCAACGGCATCGCCATGCTCTCCACAGGCGAAGCACTTCCACCCATCGGCGTACACCTGCAAACTGGGGTTCTTGTCTCCAGCATGTAAAAAGCATTTGACTTTGCCCTGCCGGTTTGGTTCCAACCCCAGATGGCGGGCCACTGTCCGGCAATCCTCCTGCTTTAGCTCTTTGAAGTCGATTGCCACACATTACACCTCCGCCCCCTCGATGGCCTCCGCCGTTCGCATGATTTCTGCCGCCCTGTGGCGCATGGAGCGGACACAGGCGGCCCGTTCGTGCTCTGCGGCGGGTAGATGTACCCCGTGGTGTTATCTGCCAGAATGGGCGCCACTTTGCGCCCGTCCAGGCCGGTCAACCTTTCCAGCTCCCGGCAGGATATTGCGTTTTCACGCCCACAGCTCAGAAGATCACTGATTTTCCATTGACCTCCGAGGCCCTGGGTGGTATGATTTTGGCGGGAATTGCCGCTTGTCTGCTGCTTTTCCTGTCTTGCCCGTTCAGTTGTGCCACCAACTGGACGGGCGCTCTTTTTCTCTATGCTCATACTGTGCTCACCTCCGTCTGCTTCTTTACCCACTCCCGAAGCCCGTCCACACTGACCAGAGTTCGATTACCCAATTTAAAGGCGGGGAATCCGTCTTGATGTATGTACTGGTAAATCGTGGGCTTTGATACTCCCAGTAGCCTCGCTGCCTCAGCAGCAGAGACGGCCAGGGGTTCCAGCTTCTCCATCACTGCACCTGTCTTTCTTCCTGGGCGGCTTTCTGTGCTTTCCGTTCCCAGTACCGACGATTGTTCGCCCGCACTTTGTCCTTGTTTTTCCGTCGCCACTCGCGCTGATATGCCCTCCGCAGCTCGACGGCCCGCTCTTGCAATTTTTCAACGTCCATAACTTTCTCCTTTCCCTTGACATTCGTTTTCTCTAATGGTATGCTAACAATGTAATTATAATAAACAAAAAGAGAAAAGAAAAGCCTTGAAGAAAACTTTCGGCACATGTATATAATACGAGAAAATAGTGGAGGTTTTTGGTAATGAGTAGAGCGAAAAAAGACACTCCGCCACGCTTTCCAGAGTTTCGGGACGCCTTTCTTAAATTGATGGGGGATATGACATTAGATCAATTCTCTAAAAAACTTGAAATGTCGCGTGCCACCGTTGGATTCTATGCAGCAGGCCAGAGAATACCAGATGCACTTGGGCTAAAGAAGATAGCTAAAAAGTGTAATGTTTCGGCGGATTGGCTGCTAGGATTAACAGATTTACAAACAAAAGATGCAGATTTACGCAAGGTTTGTGAGTATACGGGATTATCTGAAAAGGCTTTGAAAATGATTCTGATGTATAAGGAAGTTACAAAACACACCACTAATCGTACGATTAAGCGGCTTAAATGGATTTTTAATAAAACGCTTGAAAGTAGTTGTTTTTTTCATCTTTTACGAAATTTAAGCTGTTATATTGACGCTTATTCGATTGTTAATCAAAATATTTCGGAAGAGAATTACTATTATGGAAATCTCCATAAAGTTGATGGCCTAGAATTCTTCGACGCAGATATTTTGAGCCTTAGAGCAAATAAAGCGGAAGAATATCTTGACGAATTGCTAAATGAAATAGCGGAAGAATCAAAAAAACAGAGAGACAACCCACTTGTATATTGGGAAAAGTAAGACAAAAATTTTAGAATTTCGTAACGAAAACCGCCCCCGGTGCTGCGAACACCAGGGACGGCTATAAGGGGCAGTAAACTTTGTGTGGCCTACTGCCCTCCTATCATATCAAAAAGAGGAGGAAAACACAATGCCTAGAAGGAGCAACACTAGAGCGGCCCAGGGGTCCGGGACTATCCGCCAGCGGAAGGATGGGCGCTGGGAGGCCCGGTACACTGTAGGGCGTGATCCGGGAACCGGGAAACAGGTGCAACGGTCAGTCTACGGAGCTACACAGCAGGAAGTGCGGAAGAAGCTGGCCCAGCTCACGGCCTCGTTGGACGCCGGCACCTATAAAGAGCCCTGTAAGATGACGATGGGCCAATGGCTGGATATTTGGGCAGCAGACTATTTGGGAGGGGTAAAGCCCTCTACAGCCTTTCTCTACGGGGAACAAATACGGATCCACATCAAGCCGGCCCTTGGGTCAGTGAAATTAGAAGCGCTGAGCACACACGCAATCCAGCACTTCTATAACAGCCTGAGCGACGAGCGGGAGGGGAAGCGCAGCCTATCCCCAAAGTCAATCAAAAATATCCACGGGATACTCCATAAGGCACTCCAACAGGCGGTAGCTGTGGGATATTTGCGCTTTAATCCATCCGACTCTTGTACGCTTCCTCGGATAGAGAGAAAAGAGATCAGCCCGCTCGATGAGGAGCAAATAGGGGCTTTCCTCAAAGCAATAGAGGGGCACCGTCACGAACTCCTTTACAAAGTTGCTCTATTTACCGGCATGAGGGAGGGAGAGGTCCTGGGCCTTATGTGGGACTGCGTGGATTTTGAGAAGGGGACTATCACCATCAAGCGGCAGCTCCGCCGGGAGCAGAAAAAGGGCGGCCAATACTACATCACCAGTCCGAAGAACGGGAAGCCACGCACGATCACACCCGCACCCTGGGTGATGAAACTGCTTCGCGCACAAAAGGCTAGACAGTCAGAACAGCGGCTGAGGACAGGACCGCTATGGGAAAATTCCGGGATGGTATTCACCAATGAGACTGGCGGCTATCTCTCCTACCGAACCGTTTATGACTGTTTTAAGCGCATCATGAAGCAAATGGGCTCCCAAACCGCCCGCTTCCATGATCTGCGCCACACCTTCGCTGTGGCCTCCCTCCGGGCCGGAGATGATATAAAAACCGTTCAGAGCAATCTGGGCCACCATACAGCCGCCTTTACCCTAGACGTGTATGGACATGTTACTGAGCAGATGCAGAAAGACAGCGCCCAACGAATGGAAGGATTCATCAAGGACGTTTTGAACCTGTAAAGGGTCAATTAAAGGGTAATCACTAATTCCAAAACAAGAAAAAATCCCCTAAAGCCTTGCAGCTCTAAGGGATTTCAATGGTGGACGATACAGGACTTGAACCTGTGACCTCCCGCACGTCAAGCGGATGCTCATACCAGCTGAGCTAATCGTCCAAACGGCGAAATTTATGATACCATCTTTCGATACCTTTGTCAATGGTTTTTTAAAAAACAAGTGCCCGTCTCCGGTCCATCTTCTGCGGAAGAGGAGAAAAGGGCTCAACCAAGGAGGTTGCATATGGAACAGAAAACCGTTCTCATCACTGGCGGCAGCCGGGGCATTGGCGCCGCTGCTGTCCGTGCTTTCGCCGCCGCTGGCTACGCAGTGGCCCTCAATTACCACGTCTCCCGGGACGCAGCCCTCCGGCTGACAGAAGAGCTCTCTGCCCAGGGGTACACGATCCTCCCTGTTCAAGCTGATGTCTCCGACCCAGTGCAGGTCCGGGATATGGTTGACAATGTGTTGGATAAATTTTGTCAACTTGACATTCTGGTATGCAATGCCGGCAGGAGCTGGGTGGGTCTGCTGGGGGATATGACCGCGGAGGAGTGGCGGGAATTGTTCTCCGTCAACCTGGACAGCGTGTTTTACTGCTGTAAAGCGGTGCTGCCCCACATGATTCACCGGAAAAAAGGCAAAATTATCACCGTTTCCTCCATGTGGGGCCAGGTGGGCGCCTCCTGCGAAGCGGCCTACTCCGCCTCCAAGGCGGGGGTCATCGGCCTGACAAAGGCCCTGGCCAAGGAGCTTGGACCCTCCGGAATTGCGGTAAACTGCGTGGCGCCGGGGGTAATCGACACGGAAATGAACAAAAATCTCACCGACGAGGACCTGGACGCCCTCCGGGAGGAGACGCCTCTGGAGCGCATCGGCAAAGCGGAGGATGTGGCGGAAAGTGTGCTGTTTTTGGCGTCGGAAGGGGCGGATTTCATCACCGGACAGGTGCTTTGTCCCAACGGCGGGCTGATTATCTGACCGGCAAAAGCGGCCCGGGAAAGCGGGAAAAAAGAGACATTGGTACAAAACGCCCAGAGAGGGAAGGACAGAAAGACCTCCTGTTGTGCAAGAATGAGGTTGACAATTCCGGAGGCGAAGATTATAATTGTCAACAACCTTAAAGGAGGTAAATGAAATGAAGAAGTTTCGTGTTCTCTCTCTCGTAATGGCCTCCGCGCTGTGCCTCTCCATGCTCGCCGGCTGCGGAAACGACTCCACCGGCGGCGACACCTCCGGTGACAACAGCCCCGCTCCCAGCGGCAGCACCCAGGAGACCGCCGGCACCATCAAGATCGGCGGCATCGGCCCCCTGACCGGCGACGCCGCCGTGTACGGCATGGCCACCAAGCAGGGCGCTGAGATTGCCATCCAGGAGATTAACGCCCTGGGCGGCCTGCAGTTCTCCCTGGACTTCCAGGACGACGAGGGCGACACCGAGAAGGCTGTCAACGCCTATAATAACCTGAAGGACTCCGGCACCCAGATCATCTACGGCTGCACCACCACCAACCCCTGCATCTCTGTGGCGGGCGAGACCAACGCCGACCGCTACTTCCAGCTGACCCCCTCCGCCTCCTCCACCAAGGTGACTGAGGGCCGCGACAACGTGTTCCAGGTCTGCTTCACCGACCCCAACCAGGGCAAGACCGCTGCCAACTACATCAAGGACAACAACCTGGGCACCAAGATTGCCGCCATCTACAACAACTCCGACGCCTACTCCACCGGCATCTACAACGCCTTTGCCGAGGAGGCCGAGGCCATCGGCCTGGAGGTTG
>ERZ779866.4067-NODE-4067-length-11217-cov-2.778803_pt1 | contig 11217 bp, 10 predicted proteins | sample MGYA00511248_ERZ779866 | MGnify/ENA primary metagenome ERZ779866 (study PRJEB29588, sample SAMEA2155758) | human gut metagenome | biome: human gut; feature: human-associated habitat; material: faeces | place: Denmark | collected 2008/2010 ... | reverse complement strand
GAGGCCCTGCGAGCGGATGGCGGCGATCCAGTACTGGATCAGTGTCCAGACAGCGAACACGAGCGGCATGACCACCGTGGCGTTGGCCGCCATGTTCATACCTGGAATGATGCCGCACAGGTTGAAAATGAAGATCGTGAAGAACAGGGTGGTGATCATCGGCACGTAGCGCTTGCCACGGGCCTCACCCATCACGTCATACACGACCTTGTCGCGCACGAAGTCGAGACCGTACTCGACTACGCCCTGCCAACGGCCGGGGATGAGCTTGGCGCGCTTTGCGGTCACGCCGAGCACCACCAACAGCACGATGGTTGCCACGATACGAATCAAAATAATGCGGTTGATGGCAAACGGAGTTCCCTGGAACAGAATCTCCGGGGGAAGGAAGTCATCAACCGAGGGCAGATGAGCGCCTGCCTCGTCAGCCAACAGCAATCCTGCGCTGAGCGAACCGACCATATCACGCCTCCTGCTTCTTCAATGTCAGGTGTCAGTTTAAACCCACCGGGCAGGCAAATGTGACGTGCTCGTTACTTTCGTCTTTTTTTGTCTCCTCGGTGTGGAGTCTGCCGGGCATGGACACGGAGTCTGCGCTGGGCATTCGGCTCCGAATGACTGAAGAGTGATTATTTGCCTGCGTCTAGACAATGTCAATATTATACCGGCGAGTCTCCTGAAATCCCTACTGCTGCAAGGTTTTCCCGGGCGTTTCGCGAACGTTGTGCACTATTGGTCGCATTACGCGGATGTGTGGCATTACGTTCATCAAGCCGTCCACATCGTGGACGAACAACCGTCCACGCTACGAACGCAACCTCCAACAGTAGCTCCCTCTGATGGGCCGAGCCGTGAAGGAGAAGCAAAGGAGCTCCCCGTCGAGGGGAGCTGTCGTCGTAGGCGACTGAGGGGAGATCGTAGGCTCAGCCCTGAATCACCCCATACCCGTCATGCACAAACGGCTTGAAATCATCCTGGCGCGGCCCGCCCGGCTCATGCCGAATCGAACGATCAGTACCGAGCTTCTTCTCAGCCCTGAGCTGCGGCACCTCGGTCAGGTCATACGGCGTGGTCTGGTACACCCAGTTGAGCCAGTTGCGCCACAGCAGATTGGCGTGGGCGCGCCAGGCGAACAACGGTTCCAGCTTCGGATCGTCATGCGGGAAGTAGTTCTTCGGGAAGGGCACGTTGGTCATGCCCTTGGCCATATCGCGCTCGTATTCCTCGGCGAGCGTGTACTTGCCGTACTCCCAATGGCCGAGCGCGAACACTTCGGAGAAGTCACGCGTGGCGATCAGGCCCGGGCCGGACTGCGGCCCCCAAGTCAAGATCTGAAGGTCATGGTTGGCACGTACCTCGTTTTCGTTCACGCCGGCGAGGCGGGAGTGCGGCTGCAGATCAATCTCGTCGAAGCCATTGGTCAAGAAGCAGTATTCGTCCTGCAGGTACTGCGGGAATACGCCGAAAATCTTCTCGGGGTAATCCACCTTGTGGATGCCGTAACGGTAGTACAGTGCGCCCATCGCACCCCAGCACAGGTACATGGTGGAGAACACATGGGTGGAGGCCCAGTCGAGAATCGTCTTGAACTCGTCCCAGTAGTCCACATCTTCGAACGGCATATGCTCTACAGGCGCGCCGGTGACCACAAAACCGTCGTAATAGTTGTCTTTGAACGCATCGAGGTTTTCGTAGAACTTGACGAGATGATCGGCGGAAACGTGCGTGGCCTCATGCGTGGAGGTCTTCATGAAGTCGATTTCGACCTGCAGCGGCGACTTGGAAATCAGACGCAGCAGCTGTGTTTCAGTCTCGATTTTCTTAGGCATCAAGTTCAGGATCACCAGTTTGAGCGGGCGGACGCGCTGACGCTCCGCCTCGGGCTTCTCCAGAGCGAAGATGCGCTCCGAATCGAGGATATCTCTGGCCGGCAGGCCACTGGGGATCTTGATAGGCATGTTCCTATTATGTCAATATTCGGGATAACGGTTCAGGGCATTCCTATAACGGCCATTTATGGCGCGTTATTACCCCGACTCCGACTCCGCCCCAAACCCCTCGCTGCGTGAGCCAATTCACGTTTTAAAACCGCGGGAAGATGACGCGACACGCCGATGTTGACTTTCTGAAATCTGCACCTATTGTAGATAGAGCTGTCTGAGAGACAAGCCGACGCGGGGTGGAGCAGCTCGGTAGCTCGCTGGGCTCATAACCCAGAGGTCGTAGGTTCAAATCCTTCTCCCGCAACCAACGGTTCCGTGGTGTAGTGGTTATCACGTTTGCCTGTCACGCAAAAGATCGCGGGTTCAACTCCCGTCGGAACCGCCATTTATTTTGGCTTCATAGCTCAGTCGGTAGAGCAGAGGACTGAAAATCCTTGTGTCGCTGGTTCAATTCCCGCTGGAGCCACCAGTGTAACGATTAATACTCTAACTTTAATAGGTTAGGGTTTTTATTATTTAATTAGGTACATTTTAGATACATATTTTTAAGGTTCTTTGTTATTTTTGCTTTTACTTATTATTTGACAAGGAACATTTATTATTGGAATCTTTAGTTTGACAGCAAAAATGAGCAAAACCATATAATATAAAGCATTGCTCATTTTTTCGTTGTTGTGATTTTTTGATTATTTTATGTATTTTGATTAGATTGGTTCCAGCAATTCTAGTCTTTTATTAGTAGTCTAATTTTATATTAGATAAGGACCTTTCATTTTGTGTATTATAACTGAAGCCGTAAGGGCTACCATCTTCCATAAATATATCATAAGATTTTTTATTTTTGTTTTGTATCTATTTGTTTTATTGAGTTAGTATTTAATTCTTCTAAATTTTTATTATTTTCCAAAATCTCTAATTGTTGTATAGCAACTTTATTTAATTTTTCTATTCTTATAGATTGTGGAATATTATCATTAATCATTATAGCATTTAAGTTCTCTATATTGCAAAGCACTAATAATTGTCTAATATCGGCATAATCTCTTTGATTACCTTTTAAGTTTGGATTTTTTTCTTTCCATTCTTTAGCAGTCATTCCAAATAAGGCAACATTTAATAAATCTGCTTCGGTTGGATATATGAGCTTTTTTTGAAAATCTGTAACTAAATTAGGAATAATTGAATTTTTAATTGCGTCTGTATGTATTCTATAATTTGCCTTAGATAATACTCTACTTGCATTCCACTCAATTTTTTCTTGATACGCTTCATTTCTTTTTAATCTTTCAAATTCTTTGATTAAATATAATTTAAACTCGGGACTTAGCCAACTTGCAAATTCTAATGCAATATCAGAGTGAGCAAATGTGCCACCATTGTTACCTGATTTTGATATAATACCAATTGCATTAGTTTCTTTAATCCATTTTTGTGGAGATATTTTAAACTTATTACTACCAGCTTCATTTTTAAACGTGTCGAATTCGACACCTTTGAAATTTTCGTTATTAAGTTTTTCCCATAATCCTAGATAAGAAATAACATCTTTATTTCTCATCCAGTTTTGTATTGGATATCTAGGATCATCTTCATCAGCATATCTTGCCAAATCGGTTAATGAGATATATTCCTCGTTTCCAATTCTCATAACATTTATTTTATTATTATTAACATTCATTTCAGTTTTAATTAAATTATCTTTCATTCTTTCACTTCCTTTATTTCTATATTTTAAAATGTTCTGTTCCAGCAGTTCTAGTCTTTTTTTATTTAACCTTTCGATTTCTTTGAAAGTTGAAATAATTATTTACTTTCAATTTTTTTCGATTCTTCTTTTTCAATTTCTTTAATTGATTTTTTAGGTGTTGGTAATTTTTCAGGTGTGGTACCACCAACCTTAATGATAGTATTTCTTATTGCTTGCCCTACCATATGATGAGTATTACAAGCGTTTTTTTCTCCAGTAATATTATTGTTTTTAATTACTTCATCTGTTTGAGTAATTCTAAATAAATTTGCTGCTAATTCATTGCTACCCATATGATCTAGTATTTCTTCTTTATCAGGGTCAATGCCTTTTCTTTTTGCAATGTCTTTTGCTGTTTCTCCACCATATAGTCCTTTATAACCATAGTCATTAAACTTTGCATAATTATTTACACCTGCTTTTTTTGCAGTATCAAATAAGTATTTATTTTTGTTTTTAATATTTATTCGTGTATATAGTCTTTTTTCGTCTTCGTTTAGTTTATTATATTCTTCTTGTGTTAATTCCATTTTTCTTGTTTGAACAGCAAAATAAGTTTGACCCAACGCGACAGACTTATGTCTTGCTGGGCTTGCATTTTGTACTATCAAATAACAAGCGTATCTACTTAATTTATAATCTATTACTTCTTTAGTAGCACCATTGGGCATTTCGATCGTTTTCCCCTTAACGGGAAAATGTTCTTCTACATTAAAACCGCTCAAATTACAGCTTATTTTTGCTTTGCTTTAGTAAAGTGTTCCCATTTTGAATATTCTAAAGCACTCATTAATTCTCTTGCTTCCCAATATTCATTTCCTAATTCATCAATATGTTTAATTTCTTCAAATGTTTTATCTTTATATTCTTCTAATTCATTCTTCTCTTTAACTTCTGTATTCATTTCATACTTCCTTAATCAATATTATATACAATATTTTACCAAAGTCAATTATTTTGCTTAAATAATAGTCTGTTTTATTTTGCTAAATTATTAACTTTTGATTATTTATTTATGGCATTATACACAAGAAAGTAAAGAGTATTTATTTTGGTGATTGTAATCTTTGCACTATATATTTATGGCTTATATATGATAGACATTATTTTTAGACTACAGGCTAAAAATAACACTCTAAGACCATAGACTTAGAGTGAGCATAAAAAAATAGAGTATATAAACTATACTCTACTATAGAATTCTACAATTAGTGATTCATTGATTTCAGCGTTTAATTCGCTTCTTTCAGGATATCTAACATATGTAGCAGTTCTTTTTGCTTCATCATAATTAATAAAGTCAACTCTTTTAATCTTATTAGCTAATGCTATTTCAATTCCTTTGTGATCTGCAGAATTTTCTTTTATAGCAATAACATCTCCTGGTTTAACTCTGTAAGATGGAATATCAACTTTCTTACCATTTACAGTGATATGACCATGGTTAACTAATTGTCTTGCTCCTCTTCTAGTAGTAGCAAATCCAGCTCTATAAACTAGGTTATCTAATCTACTTTCTAGTAAGATAAGTAAGTTTTCACCATGAACACCTTTCATTTTTGCAGAGTCATTTACTAATTTTTTGAATTGTTTTTCAGAAATACCATACATAAATCTAACTTTTTGTTTTTCATTTAATTGAATAGCATAGTTAGAAGGTTTTCTTTTTTTGTCTTTACCATGTTGTCCTGGACCATAAGGTCTCTTTGCAATATCTTTACCATTTTCAAGTATTGAGAATGATACTCTTCTTGCTTGTTTGTTATTTGGGCCTGTATATCTAGCCATTTTTCTTTCCTCCTTCTCTTAGAAGGCATACTATATTTTAATAGGGTGTCTTTAGCATACTTTCGCTATGCAGCCTTAGTTACTTATAAATGACACATTACTAAAATAGATAGTATCCGCTGCTAAGCAATAATATTATATAATTAATGATATGGTAAGTCAAGAAAAACTTGCTAGTTTTGTTTATAATTTGATATTAAAAAGTGTAAAAAAAGTGTAAAGTAGTTAAAAAATGTCGAAATGTGTGCTATACTTGATATGATGATGATAGAAAGGGAAAGCTATCATTAAATTAGGAGGTGTTTATTAAGGGGGAAATTTCATTACAATTTTACAAAATAATTATATAAAATAAAACAAGAAAGGATGAATATGATGAAAAAGAAATTAATGAAAATGACTAAGATATTTTTAGTTTTAACTTTAATATTTTCACAATTATCTTCAGTTACTAAAGTTTTAGCAGATGAGATAACTGGTAATGATACTGAAATTAAAGATGAAACTAAAGAACTAGTGGTTAATGGATATTTAATGAATACATTTGATGATTCTATAATAAATGAAACTGAAAATGATGGTGTATTTGAATATAATGTTACCGCTGGTAAATATAGACAGATATTAACTATATCTGGCGATAAAATAGATGATACTAAGAGTTATAGTGTCAAAGTAAATGATAATGATAGTGTTGTTATGACTGGCGAGGAACTTAAGAATGCTACTATAGAGGGTAGTGAGATAGACTTAACTAATTCATATAATACTATTATAGAATATACTGATAAGATTGTTATTACTGAGGTTAGTGAAGAGACTGAAACCGAAGCTTTAACTTTAGAATATAAGGCTAAAATTACTTATGAAGTAGAAGGTAATAGCTTTGATGAGGCTTTAAATGGTCTTTACGAGGAATATGTATTTGAAAATGGTAACTTTATAGTTAATGCTAAGGAATTGCCTTTATTACCTACTGTTCCTACTATGGAATACTTATATAGTTTATTAAATGAAAATAATGGTATTAAACTTGAAGTATTTGATAAAGATAATAATCTTGTTACATTAGAAGAAGAAACACCTGTAGAAGGAGAAATTTCTAACAATGGAGAAACACCCGTAGAGGGAGATATTTCCGGCGAGGATACTCCAGTTAGTGAAACTCTTATTAAGAATGGATATACTTTAAAATTTACTAAAGGTTTAAGTGAAGCAATTTATAAAGTATATGTAATGGGAGATATTACTGATGATAGTATTTTTAATACTGATGATATGATACCTACAATGGAAGGATACCTTAATGGTGAAATGATTCCTACAATGGACTTATATCTTACTAGTCATGAGACTGAAGGAAAAGATGAATATGAGGAAGATCCATTTGGAACTATTACTATTGAAGATATTATGACTATTAATGGATATTTAAATCATTCTGAAAAAGAAAGAGAAAATACTGATTTAAATCTAGTATTTGGTAGTGATACTGATGAATTATATGTTGGCGATACTTTCAAAGTTAGTCTAGTTGTTAATTCTACAGATTTAGAAGACTATATCAATGGTATTGATGGTTTAGTTACTTATAGTGACAATCTTAAATTAATGAATGTACTATTTAATGAGAATTTAATTGGTACTTATAATGAAGATGGTAGATTTGTAGGAGCAGGTACTGAGCTTACAAATGGTACTACTGTTATAACATTTGAATTTATGGCTATTAATGATGGTGAAGGCACAGTTACTTTAAATGGTAGTGTTGCTAATGATATGATTATTAATGAATTTGAAGAAGTTAGTACTAGTGTTAATATTACTAGAAAGAGTTCAATTAATAATTTATATTCACTAAATGCTAGTGTTGGTACATTTGATACTTCATTTGATAAAGATGTTACTGTATATACTTTAACTGTTCCATATGGTACTAAAGAAGTTATATTATCTGGTTCTTTAGAGGATACTTTATCAACAGTAGATGGTTTATTTAAATATGAACTTACTGAAGATAAGACTACCGCGATTATAACTGTAACTGCTGAAGATGGTAGTACTAAGGTTTATACTGTATATATAATAAAAGAAAAACCACCAGTAGTTCCTACACCAGTAGTATACTATTATTCTTCAAATAATTATTTAAAAACACTTGAGGCTAAGGGTTATGAAATTAAATTTGATAGAGATACTTTAGAGTATGAACTAAATGTTAATAATGATGTTAAATCTTTAGATATTACTGCTATTGCAGAAGACTCTAGATCTAGAGTGGAAATTACTGGTAATGAAAACTTTAAAACTGGTAAAAATACTGTTATTATTTCTGTTAAAGCAGAAAATGGTGATGTTAGAGAGTACAAGTTAATTGTAAATAGAAAGAATACTGCTACTACTACTTTAACTGAAGAAGAAGAATCTGGTAGCACTGCTGAAAAGGTTGTTATTATAATACTTATAGTACTTGTAGTATTAGGACTTCTATATCTTATCTTTAAAAAAGATGATGATGCTACTCCTACTGTTAAACCTGAAAATAAGAAAAATAATACAAAAAATAATAGTAAGAAATAAATAAAGAAAAAGAAAGAAATATCTTTCTTTTTTTTCTTTTTTTTGCTATAATGAAATAGATAATAGGGAGAGTGTCTATATGAATAGAAAGGGTCAAGCTTTAGTAGAATTTGTTTTGATATTACCAGTATTTATATTGATATTGTTTGCTATTGTTGATTTTGGTACTATTTTAAGTAAAAAAAATGAACTAGAAAATGATAGTATGGATATTGTTTCACTTGTTAAGAATGGTACTACTATAGAGGATATTAATAAGAAATATACTGATTTAGATATAACTATGAAAGAGGATAATCAATATACTAATATAACTATTACTGAGAATGTTAAAGTTATAACTCCAGGACTTAATTTGATACTTGGTAATCCATATAAGATTACTGTAGAAAGGGTAATACCTAATGCTAACACTTAATAATAAGGGTCAAAGTTTAGTCCTATTCGTAGTTATTATGCCAATTATATTACTTATGTTTGTACTTGTATATGATATTGGTAATGCTATGTATGAAAAGAATAAACTTTCTAATGTTAGTTATATGGTAATAGATTATGCTCTTGATAATATGGATAAAGTTGATGAGAATGATTTAATTGATTTGATAGATAAAAATACTAATAATCTTAGTAGTGTATCTGTACTTATAGATAATGGTAAGGTTAATGTAACTCTTACTAAAACTATAAAGGGAACTTTTGGTAAAGTATTTAATTTTGATTTGATTGAGGCTAAAAGTGAATATACTGGTTATATGGATAATGGTAATAAAAGAATAGAGAAGGTAGGTTGATACTATGAATGGTAAAATAATAAGTGTATCTTCAGTAAAGGGTGGAGTTGGTAAGACAACAATACTTCTTAATCTAGCGGGTATTTATTGTGAACTTGGTAAAAGAGTATTAATTATTGATATGGATTTGTTTTCTGGTGGTATAGCGATATCTCTTGATATTAAGAATACTAAGGATATATTTATGCTAGTGGATAGTATGGCTAATAATAGATTTACGGAACTTAGTAAGTATGTTACTTCTTATAATTCTAATATTGATGTATTAGCTGCTCCTAGAGACCCTAGAGAGGCAATGAAAGTTGATAGTAGGTATATTCCTCTTATATTTGATGCTGCTAAAAAGGAATATGATGTAGTACTTGTGGATACTTCTCATGTACTTAATGATATTAATTTGACTATTCTTGATTATTCTTATATGTCTTTATTTATTGTTACTAATGATTTAGTAGATTTAAAGAATATGAAAAGTCTACTTAGTGTCTTTATTGATACTGATAAGAAGAATTATTTAATTTGTTTAAATAGTTCTAGAGATACTGGTAGGGATTATATGAGTATGTATGATATTAGAGCTACGATAGATAGTAATATTGATTATACTATATCTAGTAATTATTATATAAAGAATATTGATAAGTATGTTATGAGTGGTGAGATACTTACTTTGAATAAGAAGATTAATACTTTTCATCCTAAAGATGTTGCTAATATGAAGAAGATGGCACTTGATTTGATTGATGATAGACATATTAAGGAGGGAAAGTAAAATGGCTAAAAAGACACTTACTGAGGCTTTTGATGTTAAGCCTAAAGAAACTCCTAAAAATGGTTTAAAAGATTATGATATATTTGGTGATAAGGGACTACTTGATAGTCTTAGAACGAAGATAGTTCAGAACTTAATTGAAGAGAATATTCCTGATGATGGTTTACTTGAGGATTATATTAATAATGAGATTGATAATACTTTAAGTGGATATGATTTGGGTACTTTAGAGAGAGGACATATTTTTAATTTAATTCAGAATGAAATAATGGGATATGGTCCTATTACTCCTTTGTTACAAGATAATGCTATTACTGAGATAATGGTAAATGCTCCTAATGAGATATATGTAGAAATAGATGGTAAGATAGCTAAGGATGAAACAGTATCGTTTATTAATGATAAGCATATTATTAGAACTATTCAGAGGATAGTACAACCTCTTGGTAGAACTATTGATGCTGCTAATCCGATGGTTGATGCTAGACTTAGAGATGGTTCAAGACTTAATGCAGTTATTCCACCACTTAGTTTGAAAGGACCTGTTCTTACGATAAGAAAGTTTAATAAGAAATTAGAATCTATTGATGATTTATTAAGAGGTGGTTCTCTTACTGTTAATATGGCAAGATTTCTTGAAGCTGCTGTTCAAGCTAAACTTAATATTATTATATCTGGTGGTACTGGTACTGGTAAAACGACACTTCTTAATATATTATCTGGTTTTCTAGGAGAAGATGAGAGAATTATTACTATTGAGGATGCGGCAGAACTTAAACTTCATCAGAAACATGTTATTTCGTTAGAAACAAGGCTTATTAATTATGAGGGTGAAGGAGAGGTTACTATTAGAGATTTGGTTAGAAACTCTCTTAGAATGAGACCGGATCGTATTATAGTAGGTGAAGTAAGAGGTAAAGAGGCTTTTGATATGATGCAGGCTATGAATACTGGTCATGAGGGCTCTCTTACTACATTACATGCTAATAATTCTATTGATACAATTAATAGACTTGAGACAATGATTTTAATGAATGAGATGGAAATACCAGTATCTGCGGTTAGAGGATATATTGCTAATGCTATTGATTTGATTGTTCAAATAGATAGATTATCTGATGGTAAAAGAAAGATTACTTCTATTAGTGAGATAGATGGTATGAAAGATGGAGAGATTGTTCTTAAAGAGATATTTTCATTTAAGCAAGTTGGAGTGGCTAATGATGGAAGTGTAATGGGAGAGTTTGGTGTTTATAAGAGAAAACCTAGAGTTTATGATAAAATTACAAGAAAAGGTATAGATATTAAAGATATTTTTAACTAAAGAAGAAAGGGATGATAATTATGGAAACAATGTTTATTTTACAGGGTATTTTACTTGTTATACTTTTGATAATTATCATTATTTTATTTAGAAATGTACTAGGAGATAAGAAGGCGGCGAGAATTAAGTATTATTCTTTGGAGCCTATTAAGAGAGAAGAATTATCTTTTAGTGATAAATTTGTTAGTGGATATATATCTTTTGTTGGTAGATTTAGGAAAATTGTTAAGAAGAGTAATTATTTTACTAAGAGAAGTAAGAAGTATGAA
>ERZ779866.4066-NODE-4066-length-11219-cov-3.196077_pt1 | contig 11219 bp, 10 predicted proteins | sample MGYA00511248_ERZ779866 | MGnify/ENA primary metagenome ERZ779866 (study PRJEB29588, sample SAMEA2155758) | human gut metagenome | biome: human gut; feature: human-associated habitat; material: faeces | place: Denmark | collected 2008/2010 ... | reverse complement strand
CCGCCGTAGCCCACACGCTCACCCGCTTTTAGCGTCTGGACACCAATAATCTCACTGCTTAGCGTCATCACCGGACGTAATCCGGTATTGGCGATATCACGCCACTGACCGGACGGCGAAGCGCCATACAAAATAATGCCAGGCCGAACCCAGTCAAAATGCGCTTCCGGGTGCCACAGAGTCGCCGCCGAATTGGACAACGAACGCCGACACTCCAGCCCTTCCGCCGCCTGCTCAATACGCGCCATCGCGCTGGAAATTCCATCAGGATGTTCCGCTTCGGCAAAATGCGACATCAGGGTCATCTCGCCAACATTCGCCATTGCCCGCAACTGCTGCCAGACGGTAAGCACGCGATCGGGCTGGAAGCCCAACCGATTCATCCCACTGTTCACTTTAAGATAAATATCCAACGGTGCTTTTAGCCGCGCATTTTGCAGTGCTTTGAGCTGCCAGTTGCTGTGTACGCAGGTGGTCAGGCGGTGCTGGTCATAAATCTCCAGATCCTGAGCATGGAAAAATCCTTCCAGCATCAGGATCGGCCCCTTCCAGCCGCGCTCACGTAACGTTATTGCCTCTTCCAGGTTAAGTAATGCAAAGCCATCGGTGGCCCCGAGCGCGCTCCAGATACGCTCAATACCATGCCCGTAAGCGTTCGCTTTTACCACCGACCAGACGCGCGCGTGCGGCGCGGCCTGGCGGACAATGGACAGATTCTGTTTTAATGCCTGCAGATCGAGGCTGGCCTGTATCGGACGGGTCATCTCGTTTCCTTAGCTGTGTGCGCCATGTAAATGGCCCGGACGTGATGGCGTAAATCCACGGCTGTAGCGCGCTACGCTTAGATCCTCATATGGGATCGCTGGCGTGCGACCAGAGAGCAGATCGCTTAACAACTGACCGGAACCGCAAGCCATCGTCCAGCCGAGCGTGCCGTGACCGGTATTCAGCCACAGATTTTTAAAGCGTGTACGCCCGACAACCGGCGTACCGTCTGGCGTCATCGGGCGCAAACCCGTCCAGAAAGTCGCCTGCTCGACATGACCGCCGCGTGGATAGAGATCGCGAACCACCATTTCCAGCGTTTCACGACGCGGTTGCAACAGCTCGGTGTTAAAACCAACAATTTCCGCCATTCCGCCAACACGAATGCGGTTATCGAAACGGGTAATGGCGATTTTGTAGGTTTCATCAAGAATGGTGGATACTGGCGCACCATCTTCCTGCGCAATTGGAATAGTCAGCGAGTAGCCTTTCAGCGGATACACCGGAATATCAACAATGCCTTTGAGCATCGCCGTCGAGTAAGAACCAAACGCCATCACATACGCATCGGCCTTAATCACTTCATCGCCACACTTCACGCCGTAGATTTGCTCGCCGTCGCAAAGCAGTTGGTCAACGGGCGTATTAAAGCGGAATTTAACCCCCGCCTGCTCTGCCATCCGCGCCAGATTCTGGGTAAACAGCTGGCAGTCTCCGGTTTCATCATTGGGCAGTTGCAGACCACCCGTCAGTTTGTGCGCTACTTCTGCCAGCGCGGGCTCCACTTCCGCCAGGCGGCTGGATTCCAGCAGCTGATACGGTACGCCGGCATCTTCCAGCACGGCGATATCGCGGGTCGCATTTTCATACTGTTGTTCGGTACGGAACAGTTGCAGCGTCCCACCCTGACGCCCTTCATACTGAATATTGGTTTCGGCGCGCAATGCTTTCAGGCAATCACGGCTGTATTCCGCCAGACGCACCATCCGCCCTTTGTTTTCCATGTAGTGGCTGGTGTCGCAGTTACGTAACATTTGCCACATCCATTTCAACTGGAACTGCGTACCGTCGAGACGAACCGCCAGCGGCGCATGGCGCTGGAACATCCATTTAATCGCTTTTAAAGGCACACCTGGTGCCGCCCACGGTGCAGCATATCCGGGGGAGATTTGCCCGGCATTCGCGGCGCTGGTTTCCAGGGCGGCCCCCGGCTCCCGATCAATGACGGTGACCTCATGTCCTGCCTGATTTAAGTACCAGGCGCTGGCAACGCCTACCACACCACTTCCCAGTATGACAACTCGCATAGCCACTCCGATAACGGTAGATACAGTAAAAGAATAATAATCTAATTACATCTTGATAACTCAGTTGAAAATATTATTCAACATACGGCTTTTTTATGGTGAGCTGGCTCACATCTCCCTGACTCTGCGGCAATATGGCGTCTTTAGTATCTCCTGCTGAACACCCTTTTTATCCAGCATAAAATTCCGTTCAGAAGCGGATTAGTGGCACTCTGATAATAAGAAATCGCAAAGAAAAAAATTCTCCGGCGACGCGGTTTTTAACAGGTGTTCTATGCTTGAAATGAGGTGCTCCACACAGAGAGCGCCGACAACAATGAGGTGCGCGTATGGCGACGATCGATTCTATGAATAAGGACACCACACGTTTGAGCGATGGACCCGACTGGACGTTCGACCTGCTGGATGTTTATCTGGCAGAGATAGACCGGGTGGCGAAACTCTACCGGCTGGATACCTACCCGCACCAGATTGAAGTGATAACCTCAGAACAGATGATGGATGCCTACTCCAGCGTCGGCATGCCAATTAACTATCCGCACTGGTCATTCGGTAAAAAGTTTATCGAGACTGAACGGCTGTATAAGCACGGTCAGCAAGGACTGGCCTATGAAATCGTCATTAACTCTAACCCGTGTATCGCTTACCTGATGGAAGAGAACACCATTACCATGCAGGCGCTGGTGATGGCACACGCCTGCTATGGGCATAACTCTTTCTTTAAAAACAATTACTTATTCCGCAGTTGGACCGACGCCAGTTCGATTGTCGATTATCTGATTTTTGCCCGTAAATATATTACCGAGTGCGAAGAACGTTATGGCGTTGATGAAGTAGAACGGCTTCTGGACTCGTGCCACGCGCTGATGAACTACGGCGTGGACCGGTACAAACGCCCGCAAAAAATCTCGCTGCAAGAAGAGAAAGCCCGGCAGAAAAGTCGCGAAGAGTATCTACAAAGTCAGGTCAATATGCTCTGGCGTACCCTGCCGAAGCGCGAGGAAGAGAAAACGGTTGCTGAAGCGCGCCGCTATCCGTCCGAACCACAAGAAAACCTGCTCTATTTTATGGAGAAAAATGCGCCACTGCTGGAATCATGGCAGCGTGAAATCCTGCGTATTGTGCGTAAGGTGAGCCAGTATTTTTATCCGCAAAAACAGACTCAGGTGATGAACGAAGGCTGGGCGACCTTCTGGCACTATACCATCCTTAACCATCTGTATGATGAAGGGAAAGTAACGGAACGTTTTATGCTGGAGTTTTTGCCCAGCCACACCAATGTGGTCTTCCAGCCCCCCTATAACAGCCCGTGGTACAGCGGCATCAACCCGTATGCCCTCGGGTTCGCCATGTTCCAGGATATTAAACGGATTTGTCAGTCGCCAACGGAAGAAGACAAATACTGGTTCCCGGATATCGCCGGTTCCGACTGGCTGGAAACTCTGCATTTCGCGATGCGTGATTTCAAAGATGAGAGTTTTATCAGCCAGTTTCTGTCACCGAAAGTGATGCGTGATTTCCGCTTCTTCACCGTGCTGGATGATGATCGGCATAATTATCTGGAGATTTCCGCTATTCATAATGAAGAAGGTTATCGGGAGATCCGTAACCGGTTATCGTCGCAATATAACTTAAGTAATCTGGAGCCGAATATTCAGATCTGGAACGTGGATTTGCGCGGCGACCGTTCGCTGACGCTGCGTTACATTCCACATAATCGCGCACCGCTGGATCGGGGGCGCAAAGAAGTGCTGAAGCATGTGCATCGCCTGTGGGGATTTGATGTGATGCTCGAACAGCAAAACGAAGACGGCAGCATCGAGTTGCTGGAACGTTGCCCGCCAAGAATGGGAAATCTGTAAAAACAACAAAAAACCCCTCGTTTGAGGGGTTTGCTCTTTAAACGGAAGGGATTATCGCCCCTGAATGGCTAAATCACCCGGCAGATTTTTCTGCATCCGGTGCCAAATCTCGCCACTCTCATGCCCATAGCGACGCACTGTTTCGTACACCTGATCGTGCGCGCCTTCACTGCACAACGCCGACAGTTTGTGGTAGAAGCCCAGCGCCAGACTGCGCGCTTCCGGATTGGCGAAATAGTGACGACCAATGCGCGTATACAGCCCTTTCATCCCGTTAAGGATCAGACCGTAAATCGGGTTGCCGGAAGCAAACGCCAGGCCGCGGAATATGTTGTAATCCAGCTCGGCAAAGGCATCGGCGTGATCGGCCACTTCATTAGCGGTAGCCAGCACTTCCTGCGCTTTATCGGGATGCTGACGAAACGCGGTGCGAATAAAAATAGTGGAAATATTGGTACGCACCGACAGCAAATTATCAATAAGCTGCGGCACACTTTCGTGATCCAGTCGCGCCAGTGTTTCAAGGATATTTAAACCAGAGGTTTCCCAGAAATTATTCACCTTCGTCGGCTTGCCATGTTGAATGGTCAACCAGCCATCTCGTGCCAGACGCTGTAACACTTCACGTAACGTAGTACGCGTTACGCCAATTAATTCTGAAAGTTCACGTTCTGCGGGCAAAATAGTCCCGGGAGGGAAGCGGTTATTCCAGATACTTTCAATAATGTACTCTTCCGCGAAACCCGCCGGGCTTTGCGCCTTAATGACCATAGTGAGATTTCCATAACACAGCAAAACAAAGTTGGACTCATCATACCAGAGGGCTAACTACGCTGATAGCAGACAAAAAGAAGAAAAAAGGGATCAAGGCTTCATTTTCCGCATCTCTTTCCCCTTGACTATCAAGACTTGCCTCACTCCTGCCTGACCGTTAAGCTTTGCGTTTAAACATAAAAACATCATTGATTATTTGTAAGGTAAGGGAAACCATCATGGAGATCTCCTGGGGCCGCGCGCTATGGCGCAATTTTTTGGGCCAGTCCCCCGACTGGTACAAACTCGCCCTCATCATTTTCTTAATCGTAAACCCGTTAATTTTCCTCATCAGCCCTTTCGTCGCGGGCTGGTTGCTGGTAGCGGAATTTATTTTCACTCTGGCGATGGCCCTGAAATGCTACCCGCTGCTCCCCGGTGGTCTGTTGGCTATCGAAGCGGTATTCATCGGCATGACCAGCGCGGAACACGTCCGTGAAGAGGTGGCGGCAAATCTTGAAGTCTTGCTGTTATTGATGTTTATGGTGGCGGGTATCTATTTTATGAAACAGCTGTTGCTGTTCATATTTACCCGTTTGCTGTTAAGCATTCGCTCCAAAATGCTGCTGTCGCTCTCTTTTTGCGTGGCGGCAGCGTTCCTCTCCGCGTTCCTCGATGCCTTAACCGTCGTGGCGGTGGTGATCAGCGTTGCTGTCGGTTTTTATGGTATTTATCACCGCGTAGCCTCTTCCCGTACCGAAGATACCGACCTGCAAGACGATAGTCATATCGACAAGCATTACAAAGTGGTTCTGGAACAGTTCCGTGGCTTTCTGCGTAGCCTGATGATGCATGCCGGTGTCGGCACTGCATTAGGCGGCGTGATGACCATGGTGGGCGAACCACAGAACCTGATCATCGCTAAAGCGGCTGGCTGGCATTTTGGCGATTTCTTCCTGCGCATGTCGCCGGTGACCGTTCCGGTTCTGATTTGTGGCCTGTTAACCTGCCTGCTGGTAGAGAAGCTGCGTTGGTTTGGCTACGGTGAAACGCTGCCGGAGAAAGTCCGCGAAGTGTTGCAACAGTTTGACGATCAAAGCCGCCACCAGCGTACCCGTCAGGATAAAATCCGTCTGATTGTCCAGGCGATTATTGGCGTCTGGCTGGTGACTGCGCTGGCGTTGCATCTGGCGGAAGTTGGCTTGATTGGTTTGTCAGTCATTATTCTGGCGACATCATTGACCGGTGTCACCGATGAACATGCTATCGGTAAAGCCTTCACCGAATCTCTGCCATTCACCGCACTGTTGACGGTGTTTTTCTCGGTAGTCGCGGTGATTATCGACCAACAACTGTTTTCGCCAATTATTCAGTTTGTGTTGCAGGCATCGGAACATGCTCAGCTGTCGCTGTTCTATATTTTCAACGGTCTGCTGTCATCCATTTCGGATAACGTCTTCGTGGGGACGATTTATATCAACGAAGCGAAAGCGGCAATGGAAAGTGGCGCTATCACGTTGAAGCAATACGAGCTGCTGGCGGTCGCCATTAATACCGGTACCAATCTGCCCTCCGTCGCTACGCCGAACGGTCAGGCTGCGTTCCTGTTCCTGCTGACCTCTGCACTCGCGCCATTGATTCGCCTCTCTTATGGCCGCATGGTGTGGATGGCCCTGCCTTACACCCTCGTACTGACACTCGTCGGCTTGCTCTGCGTCGAGTTTACGCTTGCCCCTGTAACCGAATGGTTTATGCAAATGGGCTGGATAGCAACGCTTTGATAACAACTTACCGGGCATATAAATGCCCGGTTTGCCTTTTCGCCCGATAATTGTCCAATTGCTTCCTATTTTTGCTGCCTCCTGGTGGCGCAGCGAATGAATTGGTTTAAACTGCGCACTCTATGCATATTGCAGGGAAATGATTATGTTGCGATTTTTGAACCAATGTTCACAAGGCCGGGGCGCGTGGCTGTTGATGGCGTTTACTGCTCTGGCACTGGAACTGACGGCGCTGTGGTTCCAGCATGTGATGTTACTGAAACCTTGCGTGCTCTGTATTTATGAACGTTGTGCGTTATTCGGCGTTCTGGGTGCTGCGCTGATTGGCGCGATCGCCCCGAAAACTCCGCTGCGTTATGTAGCGATGGTTATCTGGTTGTATAGTGCGTTCCGCGGTGTGCAGTTAACTTACGAGCACACCATGCTTCAGCTCTATCCTTCGCCGTTTGCCACCTGTGATTTTATGGTTCGTTTCCCGGAATGGCTGCCGCTGGATAAATGGGTGCCGCAAGTGTTTGTCGCCTCTGGCGATTGTGCCGAGCGTCAGTGGGATTTTTTAGGTCTGGAAATGCCGCAGTGGCTGCTCGGTATTTTTATCGCTTACCTGATTGTCGCGGTGCTGGTGGTGATTTCCCAGCCGTTTAAAGCGAAAAAACGTGACCTGTTCGGTCGCTAATCCCTTCAGCGCTCCTGCGGGAGCGCTTTTTTCCTGCCGCTATATTTATTTGACCCGCAGTAAATCAGAACTTCGCGTTGTATAACGTGGTGAAAGCATGGCACGCTTCATCTGCCATTGTTGCTGGATCCCCTGCCCGGCAAAATAGAGTGTTCCTCTGCCCTCTTTAGCATTCAGTGTATCCATTACCGTCATCAATTGCTCACTCCCGGGGCGCGGTGCGTTGTCATCGAATAAATTGAGCTGCGCGACTCCCTGACTGAAGAAATCCCCCAGCATCACGCCCGCTTTTTGGTAGCGATGGCCCGCTTGCCAGATGGCATCCAGAGATCGCGTAGCAGCGTTAATGATATCCCTGCTGTCCTGAGTGGGCGTCAGCAGTTTTACCGACGCGCTATTGCCGTAATAAGGTTCATTGAGCGCAAATGGTGACGTCTTAATAAATGTGGAGATAAACCGACAATATTGATGCTCGCTGCGAAGTTTTTCCGCCGCCCGGGCAGCGTAACTACAAATGGCCTGCCGCATCGATGGATAATCCGTGATGCGTTCACCAAACGAGCGGGAACAGATAATTTCCTGCTTCGTCGGTGCAAACTCTTCCAGTTGCAAACAGGGTTCGCCGCGCAGTTCACGCACCGTTCTTTCGAGCACGACATTAAAATGTTTACGGATAAACCGGATATCTGTATCCGCCAAATCGAGAACGGTTTTGATCCCCATCGCGTCCAGTTTTTTGCTGATCCGCCGTCCAATCCCCCAGACGTCATCCACGGGGAGAGCAGACATTAATTTACGCTGGCGTTCCAGATTTGATAAATCCACCACCCCCCCCGTCTGCCGCTGCCATTTTTTTGCCGCATGATTGGCAAGCTTAGCCAACGTTTTGGTCTGGGCGATCCCCACACCAACAGTAAGATGGGTACGTTGTAGCACCGTTGCGCGAATTTCTCTGCCAAAATCAGTCAGATCGCGACAATTACGCACACCTGTCAGATCGCAGAATGCCTCATCAATACTGTAAATCTCGACGCGGGGCGATAGTTCTTCCAGCGTCGACATCACCCGATTGCTCATGTCTGCGTAAAGCTCATAATTGCTGCTAAAGCAAACCACGCCACAGCGACGAAACAGATCTTTTTGTTTGAACCAGGGATCGCCCATTTTAACACCCAGCGCCTTTGCCTCAGCGTTTCGGGCGATAACGCAACCGTCATTATTCGATAGCACAACCACCGGTTTACCCCATAAATCAGGGCGAAACACCGTCTCACAGCTGGCATAAAACGCGTTTACATCACAGAGAGCAAACATCAGCGCATCGCCTTAACGACGTGGATCACCACACCAAAGACATCCAGCGTATCTTCGCTACTGATGGTAATGGGCGAGTACGCACTGTTCATGGGAATAAGCTGTACCGTCGGGCGTAGTTGCAATTTTTTCACCGTAAACTCGCCGTCAACAGCAGCGATGACAATATCACCATGGCTGGCGGTAATAGCGCTATCGACAATCAGTAAATCACCGTCACTAATTCCACCATCAATCATAGAATCACCACTTGCTTTGACGAAGTAAGTCGCGCTGGGATGCTGGATCAACAGTTGATTCAGATCGATGCGCTGTTCAACGTAATCTGCTGCCGGTGAAGGAAAGCCACACTGAACAAGATCGCTAAATAGCGGAAAAGTCACAATTTCGCGGAGATTCGCAGGCTTGATAAACAACATAATAATCTGCCTGAAGTTATACTGTTTTTATATACAGTAGTCTGTTCTTGCCAGCAGATCAATACTGATTCAGGCTATCAATATTTGTCGCTGCATAGACTGCTGATTTTTCGTTCTCTTATCCTGTGCTCACGTGGCCTTCTGGCGACGACGCTCATCCAGCAGAAATGAAAAATATCACCCGGCTAAAAAATAGAATAGAAGCATTCGCCATAATGACATTAAACATTGTTTGATATTTATCATATTAATAGAAATAAAGACATTGACGCATCTCTCCCAGCTAACTATGAATTAGATGAAGTAAAATTCATTAATAGTTGTAAAACAGGAGTTTCATTACAATTTATATATTTAAAGAGGCGAATGATTATGACTGAAATCGTTGCAGATAAAACGGTAGAGGTAGTTAAAAACGCAATCGAAACCGCAGATGGAGCATTAGATCTTTATAATAAATATCTCGATCAGGTCATCCCCTGGCAGACATTTGATGAAACCATAAAAGAGTTAAGTCGCTTTAAACAGGAGTATTCACAGGCAGCCTCCGTTTTAGTCGGCGATATTAAAACCTTACTTATGGATAGCCAGGATAAGTATTTTGAAGCAACCCAAACAGTGTATGAATGGTGTGGTGTTGCGACGCAATTGCTCGCAGCGTATATTTTGCTATTTGATGAGTACAATGAGAAGAAAGCATCCGCCCAGAAAGACATTCTCATTAAGGTACTGGATGACGGCATCACGAAGCTGAATGAAGCGCAAAAATCCCTGCTGGTAAGCTCACAAAGTTTCAACAACGCTTCCGGGAAACTGCTGGCGTTAGATAGCCAGTTAACCAATGATTTTTCAGAAAAAAGCAGCTATTTCCAGTCACAGGTAGATAAAATCAGGAAGGAAGCGTATGCCGGTGCCGCAGCCGGTGTCGTCGCTGGTCCATTTGGATTAATCATTTCCTATTCTATTGCTGCGGGCGTAGTTGAAGGGAAACTGATCCCAGAATTGAAGAACAAGTTAAAATCTGTGCAGAGTTTCTTTACCACCCTGTCTAACACGGTTAAACAAGCGAATAAAGATATCGATGCCGCCAAATTGAAATTAACCACCGAAATAGCCGCCATCGGGGAGATAAAAACGGAAACTGAAACAACCAGATTCTATGTTGATTATGATGATTTAATGCTTTCTTTGCTAAAAGAAGCGGCCAAAAAAATGATTAACACCTGTAATGAGTATCAGAAAAGACACGGTAAAAAGACACTCTTTGAGGTACCTGAAGTCTGATAAGCGATTATTCTCTCCATGTACTCAAGGTATAAGGTTTATCACATTTAAAAACACAGACGTTTTTTAAAGATTGAGAGTTACCTGTTGATAATAAGGTATCGGGTAACTCTCATTATGACAGAGCGCTTTCAAAAACAGGGCTACGAAATGGCGAGCATCCAGACGTATATTAAGAAAGCCCCCATCAACATCTATTAAATTTATCACTGCGCCCAGTCAGGTTTATTTAAGATATGATCCTGCCAGTCAATCACTTCTGATTCTTTCACTGCGATATGACGCACAGAGATACGTTCACCATGCATTGCCGCTTTCGAACCAGTAAGTAGCGGATGCCACGCAGGTAAATCTTTACCTTCCGCCAGCAAACGATAAGCGCAGGTCATTGGCAGCCATTCGAATGTTGGCAGATTTTCACGGGTTAATTTAATGCAGTCGGGTTCAAACTCGAAACGACGTTCGTAGTTCCGACATTGACAGGTTTTAATATTGAGCTGGCGACAGGCGACGTTAGTGAAGTAGATTTCGTCGGTGTCTTCATCCATCAGTTTATGCAGGCAACACTGACCGCAACCATCACACAACGACTCCCATTCCGCATCGCTCATTTCGTCCAGGGTTTTACTTTGCCAGAAAGGTACATCGCTCATCAGGTGTTCCGCCATTACGTTAAAACGCACCTTATAACCAGTCTGGCACAGCGATGCAAGTTTTGCCGCCGCTTTCAGGCGGCAAAAAGTATTACAAAACGCGAGTTGCCAAAGAATGCCCATCGAAAGTGACTGTCAGCTCATCACCGCTTTGCAACGGGCCGACGCCATCAGGCGTGCCTGTCAGCACAACGTCACCGGCCTTGAGGGTAAAAAACTTGCTCATATAAGCGATCAGCGGAACAATTTTATGGATCATGTCCGCAGTCGTACCTTGCTGACGTTGCTCGCCGTTTACGCTCAGGCCCAGCGTTGTATTTTGCGGGTCGCCGGTAAATTCCGCCGCGGGAATAAACCCGGATGCGGTTTATTCTCTCACCATTGATTATAGCACCTATTGATTGG
>ERZ779866.4061-NODE-4061-length-11226-cov-2.947811_pt1 | contig 11226 bp, 11 predicted proteins | sample MGYA00511248_ERZ779866 | MGnify/ENA primary metagenome ERZ779866 (study PRJEB29588, sample SAMEA2155758) | human gut metagenome | biome: human gut; feature: human-associated habitat; material: faeces | place: Denmark | collected 2008/2010 ... | reverse complement strand
CCGGGAACTATTCCCGGACAGGCCGCTGTTCGTCATTCGCGGGGATGTCACATTCAAACGCAGGGAAAAGATCATCGCAGAGTTCGAGGCTACGGAGAACGGACTGCTGGTCTGTACACAGCAAAGCCTGAAAAGTTCGGCCAATATCCCTTCCTGCAACCATGCGATCCTCGAATCGCTCCAGTGGAATATCTCCAAGATGGAGCAGTTCTATTTCCGGTTCATCCGGCTCGATTCGAAAGAGTTCACGCATGTGCACTTCGTTCTGTACGAAGATTCGATCGAACAGAACCTGATGGCGCTCGTGCTGACCAAAGAACGACTGAACGACTTTATCAAAACGGGAGAGGTTAAAGAGCAATCTGAAATTTTCGATGAGTTCGGCATTTCACCGAACCTGATCGAAAGCCTGCTCCGGAGGGAACAGGACGATGAAGGACATTTTTATATCACTTGGGGAGATCAAACGGTAAGCTGATGAATGTATTCTTCCGAAAAACTTTTGTTTGATTCAAAGGAAGTATAATTTTGCAAAGACAAACAAATATTAACCCGTGCCAAAATAGGTATGCCGAATTTAATGCTTTAAAAATATTACCAGTTAATGAAAAAGGACAAGATTTAAAACTTACGCAAGGCACATACGCAAGGCACATTGAGCATTCAATGAAAAAGCACTCGCAAATCCCTTTGCAAGTGCTTGATTTTCTGGCTCCTCAACTAGGACTGAACCTAGGACCCCCTGATTAACAGTCAGGTGCTCTAACCAACTGAGCTATTGAGGAATATTTTCATTGCAATCGGTCACCCTCCTTTCCCTTCTCACTTCTGCCTCTCTCTTTCCTCCCCCTCTTTTTCTCTGCTCTCCCTCTCTTGGTTCCCTTTTGCGAGTGCAAATATACGCCAAAATATTTATTCTGCAAACTCATTTGGATAAAAGCAGACAATTTATTTTCGGCAAAATGATTTTTTGTTTTGTCTTTCAGTTGATTGCCGCTGTAAATATTTTTCGAGGTTTTGTCGAGAATCATAATCTCTTCGGGTAAAGAAATAGATGAGAAGGGCGAAATACGTGTAAAGAATGGATGCAATGTCTTCCGTTTGGTTTTGCTATTTACCTGTAAAATATTATATTTGTACGAAACCTAAAAATTAACCTGAATGGAAAAAGAGAAAAAATTCAAACTTAGTAGAAGAGACTTTTTAAAGACTTCGGCCATAGGAGCTATCGGCACTTTGGGAACGTTCAGTATGCCGGCATGGATGTCCGGATGTGCGTCTTCGGAAGATAAGGCGCCTTTGAGGGAGGTGTCGGTACCTGAAATTCTGGCCAGCGCACCGGACGGTCAACCGCTCAAGGCCGGTCTGATCGGTTGCGGAGGTCGCGGAACAGGTGCGGCTTGCAACTTTTTGGATGCGGGACCGAACTTGCAGATTACCGCGTTGGGCGATGTTTTTGAGGATAAATTGGCTGCATGCCGGCAGACATTGGCTGACCGGGGGCAGGAGATTCCGGATGATAAGTGTTTCGTTGGTTTCGATGCATATAAAAAGGTGATCGATTCGGATGTGGACGTCGTTTTGCTCTGTACGCCGCCTGCCTTCCGTGCCCAGGAGTTCGCCTATGCCGTCGAAAAAGGCAAACATGTTTTCCTCGAAAAGCCCTGTGCGGTCGATCCGGTCGGAGCCCGGTCGATTCTCAAAAGCGCCAAAATCGCAGAACAAAAAGGGCTGTCGGTAATCAGCGGCACGATCCGCCGCTCGCAACGCGACTGCATCGAGACTTACCGCCGCGTAGCCGAAGGGGCTATCGGAGATATCGTTTCGGCACAGGTGATCCGCAACGGCGGTACGCTGTGGCACAAAAAGCGCCAACCGGAATGGAACGACATGGAGTACCTGATGCGCAACTGGCCGAACTTCTGCTGCGTATCGGGCGACATGCCGGCCGAACAATTCATCCACGAGATCGATATGATGTCGTGGTTCCTCGGAGACAAAAAACCCCAGCGGGCAATCGGTTACGGCGGCCGGCAGAGGCGCGTATCGGGCGACGTATACGATTTCTTCAGTATCCAGTACATCTACGACAACGGGATGCGCACAAACTGCGCCTCGCGCCAGATCGACGGCTGCGACAACGAATTGAGCGTCATGGTATACGGCACGAAGGGATCGACCAACTGTTTCGATACGATCTACAATCCCGACGGCACGGTCGCATGGCAGTACCCCAAACCCGCGCCGGAAGATCCCGATCAGACCTGGGCGGTCAAAGACCCCTACGTCCAGGAACATATCCGGCTGGTGACGGCCATCCGGAACAACGAGCCTCTGAACGATGCCGAAACGCACGTACAGTCGGTTCTGATGGCCATCATGGGCCGTATGGCCGCTTATACCGGCAAGAGCGTTACATGGGATGAGCTGATCGCTTCGGATCTGAAAATCACGCTCGATCAATACGAATTCGGCCCGATTCCCGGCGGGCTCAACGAGGTGGTTCCCAAGCCCGGGACCGACTCCGGCAACGAGCAGGCTTAAGGCGCAAAGGCTCCGGCAGCGCAAGCTGCCGCATAAACCATTAAAAACGACCGTGTATGAACCGCAGGGATTTTATCAAAAAAGGATTGCTGGCCGCCGGTGCGGCATCGCTCGTCCCGTTGGAAGGACTGGCGGCTTTTACCCCGGAAACGGCACCGGAAGGAGCATTCCACCCGGCAAAAGGCCCGACGAATGCGCCGCAGGATGGACGGATATCACCTCCGGAGGCAGAAGCGACCGTCCCTGCAGAAACTTCCCCGGCCGGAGAAAAAGCAACTCCGGGGAGTGCTGGCCGGAGATTCCTGAAGTCGATGATGTGGGGCATGATCGGGATGAGAGGAAGCAGCGTCCTCGAAAAATGCGAAGCCCTGAAAGCGGCCGGATTCACCGGAGTGGAGCCTTACAGCCATCAGGACCGGCAGGAGATGCTCGAAGCCATGCGCCAAACCGGACTGAAAGCCAGCAGTGTTTGCAACGCAAAACACTGGTCCTATCCGCTTTCGTCGCCTGACAGCGGCATCCGCAGGCAGGGCATCGACGCTCTCCATACCGCGATCGAAGACGCCCGTTTTTACGGTACCGACGCTGTACTGCTCGTGCCCGGGATCGTGAACGGCGAAGTAAGTTACGACCAATGCTGGACAAGGACAACCGAATGCCTGAAAGAGGTGCTCCCGGCCGCGGAGCACGCGGGAGTCCGGATCGGTATCGAAAACGTGTGGAACAATTTTCTGCTCAGTCCGCTCGAAACGGCACGCTACATCGACCAGTTCGACAGCCCCGCGATCGGGGCATATTTCGATGTCGGAAACGTAATGGCATGGGGGTGGCCGGAGCAATGGACCGATATTCTCGCGGGAAGGATCGTCCGCATCCACCTAAAAGATTTCAGCCGCAAACTGGCAGATGAAAAAGGGCGGGGCCGGGGATTCGACGTTCCGCTGGGAGAGGGGGAGGTCGATTGGCCGCGCGTAATGGCGTCCTTGCTCCGGAACTATGACGGCAACTGGCTTACCATAGAACACCAGGGAGGCGGTACGCCGGAAGGGCTGGCCGAACTATCCCGCCGTTGGGACCGGATCACCGGAATTTGAAGCGAGCCGGAGAATCCGTCATCTCCCGGTATTTGCTTAACATGTCGAAACACGGACAGAACCAAAAAACGACAATCCGGGCGATCAATAAGGCGCTCCCTCGATGACGGCCGAACCATCATACGGAATCAACTTTCCTTCGAGCGTGACCCGGTTCATGTTGAAGTTGGGAAGTACGGTCACACTAGCGCTGTTGTTGCCGGGGAAAAGCGTAATCTCGACCGATGCGGAGATACCGATCCCCACTACATTCATATCGAAAAAGACATATCCTTTTTTATCGGTCCGCATGGTGATATCCGAAGCCGTTCCCTGAACGGTAATGCCGCCCAAACCGTTCATTCCGGCCGACGCGGCATTGAAGCCCACCTGTACGGTGGCCGTTTCGCCGTTCAGCGAGACAAAATTCGTGGTAGGATCGACCAGAGCGACCTGTCCGCCCCGCAGCATCATGCGGTCGGTTTGCATCATAAAAAAGCGTTTGTCGAGGGCCTGCACCGCTTCGTTGTGATAGAGCCGGTCGAGGGCCTGACGCTCCTGTTGGCGCTGTGTGCGTTCCGCTTTGCGGACCGCCTTGCGGTTATCGGCCGTTTGTGCCGTGACTCCTGTAAAGAACAAGCCCAGCAGGCCGACCAGTATCATATTCCGTATCATATCGTCTGTGTTTTAAATTTGCGCATCGCATAGGCTATACACCGGACATCCGTACCAATTATCAGCGTACAGATCCCGTGTACGTATTTCGAACAATCGCCGTGCCGCAAATGCACGGCCAATACGCCTCCGCGACAAATTTCGCGGCGGCTGAGGCATAAATATTCACCACCAAGTCAGGCCCTAACGCGGAACCTTTTTCAGATCGGGCAGGAACCACGTCACCAGACCCAACAGCGGCATGTACGCACAGATATTATAAACCGCTTCGATTCCGTAATGGTCGGCCATGTCGCCGAGCACGGCCGACGCAATACCGGCAATACCGAATGCAAACCCGAAAAAGAGCCCGGAAATCAATCCCAACTTGTTAGGCAGCAACTCTTGGGCATAGAGCAGGATCGCCGGGAAAGCTGACGAGAGCATGAACCCGACACAGAAGCTCAGCACGACCGTCCACGCCAGCGAGACATGCGGCATCAGGATACTGAACGGCGCCGTCCCCAGAATCGACATCCAGATTACATATTTGCGGCCGATACGGTCGCCGATAGGCCCTCCCATCAGTGTGCCGGCCGCCGTAGCCAACAGAAAGACAAACAGAAAAATCTGAGATTGCTGTACACTGACGCCGAACTTGTGCATCAGGTAGAAAGTGTAATAGCTGCTCAGGCTGGCCATATAAATGTATTTCGAAAAGATAAGCGTCAGCAGGATGGCGATCGCAAAAAATGTCCGCCCGTGAGGAAGCGGCATGGGGGCATGCCGGACAGCATTGGCAGGGCGCCATTTGACACGCCGCAAATAAGCCTTGTACCAACGGCAAACCGGGATCATCACCAGAATCGCGACAAACGCCACGATTGCAAAGTAGGCGATGTTGTGCCGCCCGTAAGGAGCGACCAGCAGCGCCATCAGTAACGGACCGAACGATCCTCCCAGATTGCCGCCCACCTGAAATACCGATTGGGCGAACCCACGCCGGCCACCCGAAGCCAACGACGTGATCCGGGAAGCCTCGGGATGCAGTATCGAGGAGCCGACACCGATCAGGAAGACCGACACCAGTACCCAGTGCAGGTTCGATGCAAATGCGAGGTTAAGCAACCCGACCAGCGTAAAACACATCCCGGCAGGCAGCGACCAGACAAAAGGGCGTTTATCGAAGAAAAGCCCCGCCAACGGCTGAAAAACCGATGCGGCCATCTGGTAAACCAGTGTAATCAAGCCGATCTGCCCGAAACTGAGGGCCAGATCCTCTTTGAAAAGCGGATACGAGGCTGCAAGCAGCGATTGGAGCAAGTCGTTGAGACAGTGAGACAAACTCAGTGCGATCAGCACAGGCAATGCGATCTCGGAAGAGGTAAATTGTGATCTGCGTATCATGGGTATATTTCCATCTGCGGTTACGATCGGGCCCGGGAAGCGGCACAGCGCAAAACACAAACGCGTTCGGTGCGGACGGAAAGCGCCGCAAAGGTACCCCGATATTTCTGATTTCAATACCGCCGACCCCGGAATTTTCAACTCATCCCGGCAGTCGGGAGCCCGGCAATTCTAACCGGAACGACCGGCCTGGACGAATCGCCGGATCAACCGGAAGCTTTCGGTGCCGAAATTCGGGGTTCAGAACGATGCGGCGTTTAGAATACAGTCTGAAATCAGAGGCCGTATACCGGAAATTTATTACTTTTGTATGTGATGCTTTCATTGTCATGGTTCAACTGTTTCTGAAAAATTTTACAACGCGAACCCGCATACATCCTACTTAAAAACGGCTCAAATGACTCGTATTTCTTTCATTTTCCACTCCTTTTCAGGCAGATTATGCCTGATGCTGCTGACAGCCCTGCTTTGTTCCTCCTATTCGGGAAGCAGAGGCGTCCAAATCCATTCCCACAACGATTACCAGAAAAACATTCCCTTCTACCGGGCTTATTCCCAACAGGTAAATACCATCGAAGCGGATATCTATACGGCTCCCGCTTCCGACGATTTGCTGGTGGCACACGATGTTCAGGAACTCGACACGGCACTTACACTGGACGAGATGTACCTCGACCCGCTGGTCTTCCTGTTCAAGCAAAATCAAGGGCGCGCCTGGCGAGGTTCGGAACAGATACTCTCACTGATGATCGACCTGAAAACTCCGCTCCATCCGACTATCGACCGGCTGATCGCCAAACTGGAAAAGCATCCTGAGGTATTCGATCCCGCTGTCAATCCTTATGCCGTCCGAGTCGTGATCACAGGCAGCCGTCCCGATCCCTCTGCTTTCGGAGAGTTCCCGCACTTCATCTCCTTCGACGGTTTTATCGACGTGGAATACACGCCGGAACAACTCGAGAGGGTGGCTCTCATCAGTGAACCGTTCTGCCGATATGCAAAATGGAAAGGAGGCCCCGAGCCACTCCCTGCCCAAGAGAAGCAGGTGATTGAGCAACTGATTGCAAAATCCCACAAAGCGGGTAAACCTATCCGTTTCTGGTGCTCTCCGGATAACGCCGTTGCCTGGGAGACTTTCCGAAAATTGGGAATCGACATCATCAATACCGACCAACCGGAGGCCTGCACGCTCTATTTTCAGCAGAATCCTTAACTTAATATAATCTGCGAGAGTCGGATAGCATTAAGGATCAAGACCACGAACGCCCCTCAAAAGCAAAAAAGCCTCTGATTGTTGTCAGAGGCTTTTTTATCGGGTGATCCCGGGGCGGTTCGAACGCCCGCCCACAGCATTAGAAGGTTTACCATAAACAAGCTATAATATACTAAATTGGCATATACGTAGATCATTTATCTATTCCGTCAACAGTCCGTCAACTTCTGCGATTACCGTAAACCAACTTGTAATTATCCATCCTGCTTCACGTCACAATCCAGTCACATAAAATCTACCGTATCGTTAATGTTTCAACGGATTGATGTTTCGTTTCATCGAGTGGAACACTGCGGTACTTTACCCGACTAAAATCGATTTGCCGTAAATCGATACAACGGATCGCACTGTTGTACATAGTATTGTAATATATCTTTCTGTTGATCAGATCTGCCGCTGAGGTCCACTGTGTAGCACTAGGAATGTCCGTAGGGGGCTCTCCGGCAGAAAACTCAATACCGATAGGAATCTCGAAACTGCCCAAAATCCGGAAACATTGCAGGACGGTCTGTAAAGCCGAATCCTGTCGTGGGGCTGAACTTTGATAAAATGCTGCGCGGACGAAACGAGACGGAGGTGTAACATCGCCCGGAATACCGAGAAACCCGCTCCCGGCTCCGAAAGGCACAAGTTCGGTATCATGACCCAACCATTGCGCTGTTGTACTACCTGAACGGAGATTGACATAGTTATTCAGGTTCGTCATTTGCCAGTCGAATCCGGGGGAATTGGTCAGTACCCCCAACTTATTCTCGTAAAAACGGGGTTGACCGTTTATAATTTCCAATACAACCTGACGCCCCGATACGTCGGCAAACCGCCAATGAACGGTCGAAGCACGCGGGTCGATGGAAACTACACGTAATTCACGAACTGCAGCTTCCACCTCTTCGACCGTACGACAACGCCCCAATATCCAGGGAACCAGTTGTAGATCGGCAACAGTTGTAGATTTTTGTTGTGGATCATACTCCGGATATTGACCATAGCCGGGAAAATAGAACAATCCGGCCGAAAGTCCAGCCTCATTCATTCCTTCGGCAACGAATATTTCCTGTTCCACCGCAAAACCGACATAACCGTATTGCGCTGTAAACAATGTTCCCTGTTTTCCGCCTGGTAAAAGTATTGGTTGCGTATATCCTCTCGGCACAACCACATAACGGCTATTTAGATTACTTCCGCCCCACTCGATCGTACGGGCGAGAACACGAGCTCCGTCCTTGGAGACCAAAGTAATCCCCGTACAAGCCCCGGCTGGCTGGTCCCAGCCAGCGCACATTACCAGCAAAACAACAAATAAGCGTCTGATCATTGAGCTATGAGATTTAAAATTAATTGATATTACGTTAATCGTCAATTATATTGCCAAACTTTCACTTTCAAGCTCTGTACGGCTTATCAGAGTATGAAAACCTTTGCAGACTATTCCTTACTTAATCCGCATCCATCACGGCCTTGTTCGTATTTGCAATATTCGATACTTAATTATGCAATTATACATTGCATTTCAACTGATCAGCGGTTGAATCCGATTCGCGCATGTAGATTCCGGTCGCGGTTGTGATCGAAATCTGCCATCTACAGGCAAAAAATTAAGCCACTCTTTGAGTGGCTTAATGACAGAACGTTATAATCTATATAACGATCGTTATTACCGGGAAGCAATACCGCGAATGTTGAAATAGAAAATATAATTGGGATTTGTTGATGTCACCCGAATCATACTCCGGTCGACATAGCTGTCAGAAGTTAATGTACAAGCAGCTGGCTCTGAATAACCATTTCCTCCGTCAATCATTTGGACCCACACTGTAGCATTGTTCTCTGACGGTGTAGTTACATTATGAATGTATACATCGATTTGGTCAATGCCGTACTGCCAGGCATTGGGACAATGGAATTGGACGCAGTTTCCCTCGTAGCGATTTCCGTATTCATCGTAAGACACCCCAACAAAAGAAGAAAAAACGAGATCGAGGGTAACTACTTCCAATTGAGTGTCAGAAGATGCCGTTTTAATTTCCGAAACATCACTTGCGTTAACGAACGTAAAAGACAGAAGAGCACAAACAAATAAAAGAATCAGTTTTTTCATAATCGTTAAGTTTTAGGTTATCTATTGCAAGATAATATAACAAAACTTCAAATACAAGTACCTGAGCCATAGTAATTAAAATAAATATTTTTAAAAAATACAATTTAACATTGTATCTAAAGCACAATAAGGTCATACTGCACCCTTACCCCTATATACGGTTGTATGCCTTTCGATGTTAAAGCCGCCCCGGCACTCACGCCGATCCCCCAACCAACTGCTCAACAATGTTGGCGACCAGAACCGTGAACAATACCGTAGAGTATCGGTATCATGAAATCCATCAGGGCTATGCAAGCAAACCACCAGGCGATATTCTACTTTGGCATACAAAGCATTTGAACAAGATGATTTCATATCGAAGCGGGGAGAGTACGAAGTGTCGTCATGGCGATGTTTTGCATTGAGTACTGTTCTGGAATAAAAAATGGCATATTCTTTGAAAATCGATCGATAACGGCGGGGCCGCCTGTCCGATAATACCAGAATCTATACTATATAAGGCACGCTATTATGAAACGAACTGATACCGATAAGGGAAATCCCCATGCAATCTCGTCGAATTATATCGCTCGGTGGGTCGACCGTAACGTCGAGCAGAGTTCCGTCATTATGGTCGATCGGAAAATCGTTACGGACTGCAGAATCCAAAGTTCACGAAAAAACGACAGGCGGGATATTATCGTATCCGAAGGGAATACGCTCGCCCAAGCGGTCGACTCGGCATTGGCCTGGCCGGAAAGGAGCATCGTGGTGTTATGCAGCCGTGCCGACACCTCTTCGTTCGGCCGGTATTTTTCCATTATCGTCCGGCACCACCTTCCGATCAAGATCGTGGTTTTGAATTCCCTCTCCGGGGGATTATGGCGGTTGCTGGCTGAAATGGCCGGACGGGAAAAGTGGGAAGCCGACCTGTACGATACCGATTTCGGAGCTTTCGCCCAGGTAATGGGCATGGCGGGGTTCTCTCTGTCCGATCCGGCGAAAGCGGATGAAATGCTCCGACGCATGTTCGAAATGGAAGGACCGGCTTTGCTTGATGTCAAAACCGTTTCCGCAGGTTCGGGTGCCCGAACCGACAGAAAGGAAGCAAACGTTTCCCGATTCACTCCTGTGGCGCTTCCTGCCCGGAAAGTATGGCGGAACCGGCACTTCGACGGAAAACGAATCGGCCGGTGAGAGTGCTCTTCGCACCTTAGTTCTCCCTCTTCTTTCTTCAATTAATATATTTTCCACCGTTTCCCGGTTTCGGGGAACGGTTTTTTATGCAATTCGTCAGGGGAGTGATCCGCCTGGGGTAAAATACAAAATTATAAATCAATCATATAAAGTAAATTCGGAATATATTCCGAATAAAAACTACAAAATCGGCATTATTTTTCTCAGGTAACTATACGCAGAATCTTCCAGACCACCCATACCCACCACGGCACAGCCCTTTTCGCTTTTACAATGTCTGATGCCTGATTTTGCAATTCTACATTGCATTTCGCCCGATCGGCGGTCAAATCGATTCGTGTGCGTTAGTTTCACTCTTTACAGTAAAAAGGTCGGCTTTTGTAAGCCGACCTTTATTGTTTAACATCATCTCAGGGCACGGAATCAAAGAATGGTATCACCGGGAATGGGATCAATCGGAGGCTCTATGCCTCCCCCGCCGCCAGGGCCTGTTCCACCCCCGCCGGAACTGGTCCCTGTGGCGACACCTGTGACATTCAGGTTGACCGAAATATTTGAAGGTACCACTTTTACGCTATTCAAATCCAAATAAGTGTATGAAGTGGGGCTAGCCGGAATCGGTTCGCCATATTCCGACAGGTCTAAATCGAAATTCATATAGACAGTTTCGTTCGGATTTCCATTAAAATTAACGTTTTTCAATTCAAATGACAATCCTTTGATGCCATATTGTCGGCATTGTACCGGATTAACTGCCGAATAGATAGTATTGCTCCATCCACCTAACCCTAAACGTCCGCCCCATGACGTAGTTATTTCACGGAGACTTTCAAATACGACATACACATCCACCGTGGCAGAGGCTGTTGCTTTAGTCTGAATTGCGTTTTGCGCAACGGGGGTTTGTGTCTCTGTAACATTTTTTGTGCAGCCTACCAGGGTGAGTAAGCAAACTGCCAATGAGAGCAAATTCTTCATAATCGTCAGGTTTTAGTTCG
>ERZ779866.4056-NODE-4056-length-11240-cov-5.352615_pt1 | contig 11240 bp, 11 predicted proteins | sample MGYA00511248_ERZ779866 | MGnify/ENA primary metagenome ERZ779866 (study PRJEB29588, sample SAMEA2155758) | human gut metagenome | biome: human gut; feature: human-associated habitat; material: faeces | place: Denmark | collected 2008/2010 ... | reverse complement strand
CCGGTCATCGCCGACGCGCCGCTCGAGCTGCCCCTGACCGCCCCGCAGCCGGCCAAGCCCGGCATGTACAAAGGAGTATAATGATGGAAATCAAAACCGCGAGCTTCGTCACCAGCCTGGCCCAATACCGCGAGGAATCGCCGGTCACGCTTCCCCAGCTTGCGGTGGTGGGAAAGAGCAACGTGGGCAAAAGCTCGCTCATCAACGCGCTGTGCGCCCGCAAAAAGCTGTGCAAGACCAGCGCCACCCCCGGCAAAACGCGGCTGATCAACATCTTTCTCATCAATGGGGCCTTTCATCTGGTGGACCTTCCCGGTTACGGCTTTGCCAAGGTGAACCAGGCCGAAAAGCAGCGCTGGGGCGAAATGATGGACGGCTATTTCCAGGACAGCACGCTGCTTAGGCATGTGCTGCTTCTGGTGGATATCCGCCATGAGCCCACGCGCGACGACGTAGCCATGGCGCAGTATTTCCGCCAAACGGGCATCCCCTTCACCGTGGTGGCCACAAAAGCCGACAAGATCAGCCGGGGCGCGCGCATGAAGCATATCGCGCCCGTTTGCCGCGCGCTGCTGGTGCAGCCCTGGGAAGTGATCGCCTTTTCCAGCGAGGATATGACGGGAAAAGATGCGCTGCTTGCCCATGTGGGCGAACGGATGGAAACGGACGAAAGGGAGGGAGAGTAACCCTTCGCACCCGTGTTTCGCCTGCCGCATACCATGCAATAGCCAGCCCATGGCAGATGGAAAGGAGTGGTATGATGCAGAGCTATCTATGGATGCGTCCGGCGCTGCAAATCAGCGAGGCCGTGTTGCTGCCGGCCCTGCCCAGACGGAGCGTTCTGACCGAGGCGCGCTTTTCGGACCGGCTTACCAGCCCGAGCGACGAAACCTTCCGGCCCGTACCGCAGGAGGGAATCGCCGGTGGTCAGCCTATGGCGTTGAGTACGTACGTGCGCCCGCGGGGCAGCATGGCGGGCCGGGGCGTGCTCAGGGCGGCGGGCGTGAGCATGAACCCCTACAGACAATGGGCCCGCCCGGCCTATGCCGGGCCGGGAAGAAGCATTCCCATGTCGCGCAGGTGCCGCGTGCGCTGAACCGCGCGGAAATAGCCGCTGTCCCGATGATGGTGGACAGCGGCTTTTCGTTTGCTTAAATCAGCGCACAAAGAGCTGGGTCACATAGACAAAGCCCTGACTGTCCTCCCAGACCCCGATACCTACCTTGGTCCATTGGGAACCCAGGATGTTCTGCCTGTGGCCGGAGCTGCTCATGAAAGCGGCCTGAGCCTTTTCAACCGTTGCATGGTGGGCGATATTCTCCCCCCCGGAGGTGAGGGCGTAGCCGTAGGCGGACAGCATCTGCGCAGCGCTGCCATAGGTGGGCGAGGTGTGAGAGAAGTAATTGTTCAGGTACATATCGCGGCTTTTCAGCCGGGCCAGATCGCACAGCGCCGGGTCCAGCTCAAGCGCGGAACGGCCGTTTGCGGCCCGGTCCTGATTGAGCAAAAGAAATGCATTTTCCTCTTGCGCCGTTATGGAACCCGTAGTATAATCTTCGTCTGTAAAGGGAGGAACTTCCGTTGGCGCGGGCGTCGGGGTCGGTTTCGGCGTGGACGTCGCGGTTGGCGCGGGCGTCACAGTAGGTTCCGGCGTGGGAACCTCGGTAGGCGCAGGAGGCGTCTTTTTCGGACAAATGGTTACGGCACAGCTGTCGCTTTGGCGGTAGGGCCAGCCTTTGAATCCAAATTGCGAAGATGGTGCGCCGGAGGCAAATGCCGCGGCGTGGGTGAAGAGGCAAAGAGTCAGCAAAAGGGCTGTCAGATTCCGTTTTCCGTTCATGAGACACCTCCGGTGTGTTAAAGTACGTCAAAGACGTAATACAATCGTAATAATAAATACTTATTTTTGCAATATAATTGGCAGACCGTTTCCATGGCAATGATTCCAAGTGGAAACAGCCACCCATCATAGAGGAGGAACCGACAGATGAAACTCGTCAAATGCCCCCGCTGCGAACTGAATTACATTCAGGAGAACGAAAAGCTCTGCAAGGTGTGCCTAAGAGAGCTCAAAGGCTCCCAGGTGGAGGACGAGATGGAGCTGTGCTCCGTGTGCAATGCGGCACCTGCGCTTCCCGGACGCGACGTGTGCCTGAGCTGCCTCAAGGAGATGGCCAGCGGCGGCTCCGATACGGATAACGATGAAACGCCCACCGTGGTGGATGAAAGCACCATTGGCCTCAATTCCGTGAGCACCATGGACGAGATCATCCCCCAGATTCATGAGGACATTCCCGAAAATGAGTTTGGCGACATCGAAAGCGAGCTTTCGCTGGAAAGCGTAATCGAGGACGAGGAAAACGAAGAGGACGACGACGAGGATGACGAGGGCTGACCATCCCTGAAGAAGCGAGGGAAAAATGTCGATTTTTGCCATTGGCGATCTCCATCTGCCGGGCCATGCGCAGAAGCCCATGGACGTTTTCGGCAGCCATTGGGATCGCCATTTTGAAACCATCAGCGATCATTGGCGGCGCATGGTCGCATCCACGGACGTGGTGCTCATCCCTGGCGACATCAGCTGGGCCATGCAGCTGGACCAGGCCCTGGACGACCTGCGCGCCATTGCGGCCCTGCCGGGGCGAAAACTTTTGCTGCGCGGCAACCATGACTACTGGTGGAGCTCGCTTAGCAAGCTGCGCGCCGCGCTGCCGGAAGGGATGTTTGCCCTCCAGAACGATGCGCTGGCGCTGGACGGGCATGTTTTCTGCGGCACGCGCGGATGGATGTTCCCAACCGCCCAGCAGCCTCTGGGAGAACAGGATGAAAAGGTATTCCGCCGGGAGCTGATGCGGCTGCGCATGTCGCTGGACCAGGCGGCGCGGCTGCATGGGGAGGATCTGACGGTGCTGATGCATTATCCCCCTCTGTTTGCCGACGGCGTGAGCACGGACTTCACGGACATTCTGGAGGAGTACGCCGTGACGCGCGTGGTTTACGGGCATCTTCACGGGGCTGGAATCAAGGTGGCGTTTCGCGGGGAAAGGCACGGTATTCAATACTTTTTGACCTCGTGCGACGCCCTGGGGTTCTGCCCTTTGCAAATTGGCTGACAAACGAAATCTAAACTTTTTGAAATAGTTATTTAACAATTTTGAAATAAAAATAAAGAAAACGCATGTTCCCATACCCTGCAAACCTTTGTGAAAAAAAGGCTTGCAGGGCTTTTTTTGCGGACCAACAAATTGTGGCGAACAGGCGTTCTTACAACGGAGCGATTTTTGTGTGGCGTTTGTTGCATTTTGGAAGAACATACCATTTTTCGTCCGTTGACTTTGAAATCAAAAGTGGAGCATAATGGTGTCACAGCCCTAAAAAGGGTGGCAAGTGGAGGAATATAGGGAGCGGGGTGAGGGCATGGACGAGGAACGGCGCATGGATGCGCCTCAACCCCAGGAGCGCTTCACCTCCCGGAAATTCAAGTTTTTCGGCAGTTACGACCACTCCATCGACGCCAAGGGTCGTATCATCGTTCCCAACGCCTATCGAAAGGCGCTGGGCGAGAGCTTCACCATCACCGTCAGCCTGGATGACCGGGCTGTCGCCATCTATCCTGACGAAGCGTTTGAAACCATGATCGACGAGCTCTACGCCCTCAACCGGCGCAAGCCCGCCGTCCAAAAGCAGCTGGACCATGTGGCCAAATTCAGCTATCCCGGCATGCAGGCCGACAACCAAGGCCGCGTGCTGTTGCCCGTGAAGCTGCGCCAATATGTGCTGGGCGATGCGCGCGATGTGGAGATCAGCGGCGCGCTGGACCACATCCGCATCGTGGAAAGCGCCGTGGTGCAGGAGGAAGACACCTACTACAAGGACCATCGTGATGAAATCCTTGATGAGATTGGCAACCTTGAGGAATGAGCCGGAAAGGAGACGAGGGTATGTCTCAGTACGAACCTTTCTACGACAGTTTTAGCCACGGGGGGCGCGGCGGCTATGTGCCGACGCCACGCATGAGCGTGTCCTCCAGCGTCTACCTGCCCGGCAGCGATGTGGACCCGCAGACGGGTTGGCTCAAGCCGGACCGCCAGCGGCGTTGCCGCACCCAGGGCAAGCAATTGGAGATGGAGCGCCTTACCCGCGAGCAGCAAGCCCTGGAGGAATCCATCCGGCGGGAAATGAACAAGGGCGGGGTGCGGATTTCCGTGCGTTTGGGGATTTTCCTCATGGCGCTGCTTCTGTTCGTGTGCGGGCTGTGCGTGCTGCTTCAGCAGGGCGCCATCGCCGACCGCCAGAAGGCCATCAACCGCCTGGAAAGCTCCATTGCGGATTGCCGCAGCCAGAATGCCGCGTTGGAGACGCAGATCGCGGAGGCATCGACCGAGGCCGCCATCTGCTATGCCGCTGCCCGTGACCTCAACATGATTCCTGCGGAATCCGCCGAGGCTATTCACCTGGTAGCCATGGATACGCGCCCCATGGCTTCCGGCGGGACGGAAACCTTTGTCCAGGCGGATGCGGCCATCGATGTCGCATCTTCGGAAACCGCTTCCGCCACGCACGTGCCCGCCGTGGCGAGCAACTGATTTTGCCGCCTTGCGGCCCATTGGGTCGAAACCGGCATAAACCGGCGGCAGCGCGCATACATCCCCCATATCAAGCATAGTGGGGGTAGGACCATGCCGACCGAGCTGCATATCCGCAAACGGGTCTTTGCGCTGCTGATGATGCTGGCATTCCTCTTTTCGCTGCTGACGCTTCGCATCGCCTATCTGACCACGGCCCGTTCGTCGGAGCTTACGCAGCGCGGCATCAGCCAGTGGACGCGGGAGGGCACCGTATATGCCCGCCGCGGCTCCATTCTGGATACCAACGGGCAGACTTTGGTGATCAGCGCGACGGCCTATATCGTCAGCGCCGACCCGCGCAAGGTATCGGACATATCTTTGTTTACGCAAACGGTATGTCCGATTTTGGATTTATCAGAGGAGAGCGTCACCCAGAAGCTCTCTGACCGCACGAAGGCGTCGGTCATTCTCAAACGGCAGGTGTCGCGCGAGAAGGCCGACGAGCTGCGCTCCCTCCAGGCAAGTGCCGGCGAGGCGGTGGCGGCGCAGCTGGAAGCCCTGCTCTTTGACGAGGATGTGAGGCGCGCCTACCCGCGCGGCGCGTTCCTGACGCAGACGCTGGGCCTGACCAACGTGGACAGCGTGGGCCAGTCCGGGCTGGAGCTGCAATACGAAAGCCTGCTGCGCGGCACGGCGGGCGTGAGCCTGCGCAGCGTGGACGGCAAATCCCAGCCCATCTACGACAGCGGCAACCTCTACATCGAGCCCCAGGACGGCAACAGCATCAAGCTCACCATCGACGCCACCATTCAGGACATCTGCGAAAAGGCCATGCGCGAGTGCTACGACGTCAACAAGGCGCAGGCCGTGCACCTCATCGCCATGGACCCTTACACGGGCGCGATTCTGGCCATGTGTTCCAAGCCGGACTACGACCCCAACGACCCTCCCCGCGACCAGACCGACGCGCTCACGCAGCTGATGCGCATCCGCCTGATTTCCGATTCCTACGAGCCGGGTTCCACCTTCAAGATCCTCACTGCGGCCGCTGCGCTGGACTCGGGCGTGACCACGCCGGAGGACGGCTTCTATTGCTCCGCCAAGATCACTGTGGACGGCGACACCATCCGCTGCTGGGGCAGCCCCCACAAGGATGAGACCATGGCCGAGGCGTTGCAGAACAGCTGCAACCCGGTGTTTGTGGAACTGGCCCTTCGGCTGGGCACGGAGCGCATGTACCAGTACTTGCACGCCTTCGGCCTGGGAAGCAAAACGAATGTTGACTTACAGGGGGAGGGAAGTGGTATACTAATACCCGTACAATCCGTCAAGAACGTCGATCTGGCGCGCATTGGTTTCGGGCAGAGCGTGGCCGTCACCCCGATCCAGATGATCACGGCGGCCTGCGCGGTGATTAACGGAGGGCGGCTGATGCAGCCCTACCTGCTCAAGGAGGCGATCGCGCCGGACGGGACCGTGCTTTACCGCACGCAGCCCAAGGTCGTCTCCACCCCCATCAGCGAGGAAACCAGCGCCACCATGCGCGAGCTTCTGGAGCTGGTCGTATCCGAAGGCGGAGCGAAAAACGCCGCCATCGAGGGCTACCGCATCGGCGGAAAGACGGGCACGGCGCAGGTCTACAAGGACGGTCGCATCGCGCGGGATGTGCACATCGGCTCGTTCCTGGGGTTTGCCCCCGCGGATGATCCCCGCATCGCCCTGCTGGTCATCGTGGACGAGGCGGACGTGCCGGTGGACTATGGCGGCACCACGGCTGCGCCTTTTGCTAGACAAATTCTGGCGGATGTGTTACCTTATTTGGGCTGCAAGCCCTCCAGCCAGGACGAGCGCGAGGAGATCGCCGTGGAGGACGTGGTGGGCCTGCCGCTGTGGCAGGCGCGCAAGGTCATTGCCGAGCAGGGCTTCTCCGTGCTGGACGACGGCGCGGGAGACACCGTGACCGCCCAGATGCCCAGCGGCGGAGGCAAGCTGATCGAGGGCGGGCAGGTGATGCTCTACACCTATACCGACGACCCGCTCCAGACCGAGGAGCTGGTCTGCGTGCCGGATGTGGAGGGATTGTCCATCGCGCGGGCGGCGTCGCTGCTGAGGCAGCGCGGGTTGGACATGACCATTGAGGGAACCGGGTTCGCCATCCGGCAGGAGCCGGCGGCGGGCCAATACGTGGAGCAGGGCGGCGTGGTCCGGGTTGTTTTCGAAATGCCCAATCCATAGAGGATGGAGGAATACGGATGCTATTGAAGGAGCTGCTCTCCGGCGTGCCCGGCATTGTGGAAACGCGCGGGGACACGGCGGTGGAGATTGGGGCGCTGGTGACTGACAGCCGGGAAAAGGCCGAGGCCGGCCTGTTCTTCTGCATCAGCGGCATGCGCTTTGACGCGCACGACTTTGCGGCGCAGGCTGTGGGCAACGGCTGCGTGGCCCTGGTGGTGGAGCGCTTCGTGGACTGCCCGGTGGCGCAGGTGCGGGTGGACAACGCGCGGCGCGCCACGGCCTATATCGCCGCGGCGTTCTACGGCCATCCCGCGCAGAAGCTGCGCATGGTGGGCGTGTGCGGCACCAAGGGCAAAACCACCACCACCTATCTGATGAAGGCCATTCTGGAAAAAGCGGGCTTCAAGACCGGCCTGATCGGCACCACCGGCAATCTGATCGGCGACCGCAGCCTGCCCAGCAACATGACCACGCCCGATCCCGTCGATTTGCACCGGTGCCTCAGGCAGATGGTGGACGAGGGCGTGGAGGCCGTGAGCATGGAGGTCAGCGCCCACGCCGTGGATATGCACCGCGTGGACGGCATCACCTTTGAGGCCGCGTGCTACACCAATTTTTCGCAGGACCATCTGGACTACTTCGGCACCATGGAAAACTACTTTGAAACCAAGAAGCGGTTTTTCGTCGAGGGATCGGCCCTGAACGCCGCGCTCAATGCCGACGACGAAACCAGCCCCTCCATCATCCGCGACCTCAAGGTGCCCTACCTCACCTACGGCATCAGCGCCGAGGCGGACGTGTTCGCGCGCGACATCGAAATCTCCGAGGACGGCGTGGCCTTCTCCATCCGGCTGCGCGGCCTGGAGAACATGTCCATCTCCATGCATCTGACCGGCATGTTCAACGTCTACAACGCCCTGGCCGCCGCCTCGCTGGCGATGATTATGGGCATCGACAAAAGCGCGATCCGCGAGGGCCTGGAAAGCGTGAAGAACGTGCCGGGCCGTGTGGAAATCCTCGACACCCGCACGCCTTACAAGGTGATTCTCGACTACGCCCATTCGCCCGACGCGCTGGAGAACGTGCTCACCACCGTGCGCGCGTTCACGCGCAGCCGTCTGATCGTGCTCTTTGGCTGCGGCGGCGACCGCGACCACGGCAAGCGGCCCATCATGGGCGAGATCGTGGGACGGCTGGCGGATTTCTCCATCCTCACCAGCGACAATCCCCGCACCGAGGACCCGGATGCCATTCTTCGCTCCATCGAGCAGGGCATGAAGCGCACCCAGGGCCGCTATGTGGTGATTGAAAACCGGCGCGAGGCCATCCGTTATGCGCTGGAGATGGGCCGGGAAGGCGATGTGATCATCCTGGCGGGCAAGGGCAACGAAACCTACCAGGACATTATGGGCGTAAAACGGCCCTTTGATGAAAAGGTGGTCGTGCGCGAGCTGCTGGCCGAAATGCGCGCGTGAACATACCAAGGAGTTGATGGTACATGCTTTGGCTGATTCTAGCGCTGATTGCATCCGAGGTGGCCATGCTGCTGATCGGGCCGCGGGTGTTGCCGGTGCTTCGCAAGCTCAAATTCGGACAGACCATCTATGAGCTGGGCCCCAAGAGCCACCGCACCAAGCAGGGCACGCCCACGATGGGCGGGCTGATGTTTGCGGCGGTTTCCTGCGTGGTCACACTGCTCATCATGTCCTTTGACACATGGTACGGCGGGTGGGACTTCGCGCTGGCGCTGGTGCTGGTATCGCTTCTCAGCATGCTCATCGGCTTTGTGGACGACTTTATCAAGGTTGTCAAAAAGCGCAACCTCGGCCTGATCTGGTGGCAGAAGATCATCGGCCAGGTGCTGGTGTCGGTTGCGTTTTCCCTGTACTGCTATTTCAGCCCCCATGTGGGCAGCAGCATTCTGATTCCCTTCTTCAATGTGGAGTGGGACCTGGGCGTGTTCTATGTGCCGCTGATGGCGCTTACGATGATCTTCATGATCAACAGTGCCAACTTGCAGGATGGGCTGGATGGGCTGCTCTCCAGCGTGACCGTCATCTCCAGCGCGGCCTGGGGGCTGATGGCCGTGTTTGTGGCCCTGGCGGGCGGCGCCTTCATGAGCCCGGAGCTGCTGGGCAACTACCGCCATCTGGCGGTGTTCGCGCTGGCCCTGTCGGGCGCGTGCATGGGTTTCCTGCGCTTTAATCACTATCCGGCGCTGGTCTTTATGGGCGATACGGGCAGCATGTTCATCGGCGGTGCGATGGTGGGCATGGCCATGCTCCTGCGCATGCCGCTGTACATGATCCTGATCTGCTTTACCCTGATGGCCTCGTCCATGAGCGTGATCATCCAGCGCGTGTACTTCAAGGCGACCCACGGCAAGCGCATCTTCAAGATGTCGCCTATCCACCATCACTTCGAGCTCTCCGGCATGACGGAGGTGCAGATCGTGGCCATGTACGCCGTGGTGGCGGGTATGCTCAGCCTGGTGGCGCTGTTTTCGCTCAATGTGCTCCCGTGATATCCCATTTCCTCTGGAGGTGGTTCGCAGATGAAATTGGCCAATAAGCGCATTCTGGTGGTCGGCATGGCGCGCAGCGGCGTGGCGGCGGCGCAGCTCCTTTTGGAAAACGGCGCGACGCCGGTGCTTTCGGACCGCAAGCGCGAGGATGCCTTTGGCGGGGAGTTGGACGCGCTGCGCGGAACGGTGTGCGAATTCCGGCTGGGCGAGGACCCCGTCAAGCTGCTTTCGGAAGCCGACGGCCTGGTGATCAGCCCCGGCGTGCCCATCGACGCGCCGGTGGTGCTGGCCGCAAAGGAAAAAGGCATCCCCATGGTGGGCGAGCTGGAACTGGCCTGGTCGCTGCTTCAGGGCGAGGTGATGGCCATTTCCGGCACCAACGGCAAGACCACCACCACCACTTTGCTTGGCAAAATCTTTGAAAACGCGGGCCGCGTCACCCATGTGGCGGGCAATATCGGCTATCCGCTCTCCGCGGTGGCCATGAAGAGCAAAAAGGACGACGTGGTGGTGGTCGAGGTGTCCAGTTTCCAGCTGGAAAGCGTCAAGACCTTCCATCCGCACGTGGCCGCCCTGCTCAACATCACCGAGGACCATCTCAACCGCCATGGCACCATGGCGCAGTACATCCGCCTCAAGCAGCGCCTCTTTGAAAACCAGACCGAGCGCGACTATGCCGTTTTGAACATGGACGACCCGGTTCTTTTCAAGATGGCGGGCAAGCTCAAGAGCCAGGTGGCGTTTTTCAGCCGCACGCAGCCGGTGGAGAACGGCGCGTTTGTGGACGGCGGAAAAATCGTGTGGCAGTGGAACGGCGCGCGCCGCGCCATCTGCGACGCGGACCAGATCCTCATCCCCGGCCCGCATAATTTGGAGAACGCGCTGGCCGCCACGGCCATGGCCTGCTTTATGGGCGTGCCTGCGCCGGTGATCCGCCATACGCTGCAATCCTTTTCGGGCGTGGAGCACCGCATCGAAAAGGTGCGCGTGTTCCAGGGCGTCACCTATATCAACGACAGCAAGGGAACCAACGTGGACTCCACGCTCAAGGCCATTGAGACCATGACGGCGCCCACGGTGATCATCCTGGGCGGTTACGATAAGCACTGCGACTTCACCCCCCTGGCACAGGCCATGAAAAAATCGCCGCAGATGAAGGCGGCGGTGCTCCTGGGCGCCACGGCGGATCAGATTGAAGCGGCGCTGCGCAAGGCTGACTTTACGGCCATTTATCGTGCCCAGAGCCTGCAACAGGCTGTGGATATGGGGCGGTAGCTGTCCCAGGCAGGCGGCAATGTGCTGCTTTCACCCGCCTGCGCCAGCTTTGACATGTTCTCGGACTACGAAGCCCGGGGACGGATCTTCAAGGAAATCGTTCGGTCGCTGCAATAAGGGCAGCGGCATCATCATTTAGCCTTTCCGCTCCCCCTGGAAGGGCAAAAAGCACACCGGCGCGGCGTATGCCCGCGGCGCTGCTTTTTCCGTAGAAAGGATGGGAGCGGAATGCTGGAAACACAAAAAAAGCCGGCCCTGACCGGCCGAACCAAACGCGGCCCTGTGGATGGCACATTGGCGGTGATCCTGCTTTTGCTGCTGCTTACAGGGCTGCTTGTGCTTTTTTCGGCCACGTACTATACGGCCCAGGATCAGGGGGACCCGCTGGGTGAAGTGAAAAAACAGCTGCTGGGCATTGGCCTGGGAACGGTTGCCATGCTGGTTACCAGCCGGATTCCCTACCGCTTCTGGCAGGATACCTGGGTGATCGTGGGTGGGCTGGGGCTAAGCGTGGTGCTGCTGGTGCTGGTGATTATTCCGGGCGTGGGAGTGTACCTGAACGGCTCCAGGCGATGGCTTTCCCTGGGCGGAATTAGCTTTCAGCCCTCGGAGATCGCCAAGATGGCGGGGGTCATGTA
>ERZ779866.4052-NODE-4052-length-11255-cov-4.349464_pt1 | contig 11255 bp, 10 predicted proteins | sample MGYA00511248_ERZ779866 | MGnify/ENA primary metagenome ERZ779866 (study PRJEB29588, sample SAMEA2155758) | human gut metagenome | biome: human gut; feature: human-associated habitat; material: faeces | place: Denmark | collected 2008/2010 ... | reverse complement strand
GGGCGCGGTTGTTCCGCGCCCGGGCCTTATTTTTTCCGGGGATGGTCAGAATCTAAGTTGGGCTGTGGGGCAAAGCCCCCACATTGCTCCTGTTTGGATACATGCTATACCATCAAGCTGTACCAGCTTTGAACGGTATCTTTCGCCGCCTGCTTTGCCATGGGATAGCTGCGGATTCGGAGGGCCTCAATAATGGTGGTATGATCTCGAATCGTCACGTCGCAGCCCTCCTGCCGGGCAGTTGTAGCAACCACCTGCCCCTCAAAGGCATCCATGATGTAGTCATAGACGATCTGAAGCAGCATATTTCCGCAGCCTTGAGATAAGATGCGGTGAAAAGCCAGGTCATTTTTAGCCAGAGCTTCAGGAGAAGCGCCCTCCTCCAGCATCTTGCGGTGCCGGTCAAGATTTTTCTCCAGAAGCGGAATTGCCTTTTCTACCTGCTCCTCCTGCCCGAGCAGAAGTTCCAAAATGTCCCGCTCCAACGCATAGCGGGCGTCGGCAATGGTTTTGGCTGAGGGCTGGGAAATCAACAGAGCAAATACCAGGGGATTGAAGCTGTTTTCGGACAACGAAGTATTGACATAAGTTCCGTCGCCTGGACGGATGGTCAAAACACCTAAAGTCTCCAGCGCTTTCATAGCCTGACGCACGGAACCGCGGCTGACAGAAAAGAGGTTGGCCAGTTCCATTTCCGGCGGAAGGCGGTCCCCGGGTTTCAGACGCTGTTCCATCAATGCGCTTTGGATCTGTTCGATCACATGGTTGGGGGCCGAAGTATGGGGCTGAGGTTTTGGAATCCAAATGTTGTTGTCCATAAAAGTAAAATTCCTCTCTGTCTTCCAATCTGAACAAAAACACATATCATCAATCGGAGACACAGGTATTATAAAAGCGGGGGAAATGCCGCGCTGCTTTTTTTCATTATAACGGAATGGAATGGAAAAATCTATATATAACTTTTATGAAAAATGCCCGTGAGCAGCGCGGCAGCACGAGTTTTCTCCTATTTAAAATTATATCGCAAAGCACGCGCAAAAAATAGATTTATTTGCACAGTAGTCTACGGCCAATTTACACAAAAATGAACGAAAAAGTTGTGCAGGCAAACGAAGTGTAGCTTTTGACGAAAAATGTGTTGACTAAGCAGGAAGATTATACTAAAATAACGACACAACCATTAAACGTTTAATGTTTAATGGAAAATGAAGGTAACGGAGAAGGAGTGAACGAAAATGACCAATGAGCAGATCCATGAAGTTGCTCAGAAACTTCGCCTGGAAACAGTACGGATGGTCTACGAGGGAAAGGACGGTCATCCCGGCCCTGCTCTATCTATCGCGGATATTATTGCTACCCTCTATTTTCAGGAGATGAACATTGATCCCCAAAATCCACAGTGGCCTGACCGGGACCGTTTGATCCTGTCCAAGGGTCACTCCTGCCCGGTGCTGTACGCCGCCCTGAATGAGCGGGGATACTTCCAGCCCAAGGTGGAGCACTTCCGCCTGCGTCAGCTGCACAGCATGTTCCAGGGGCATCCCTCTATGCACAACACCCCCGGGCTGGACATGACCTCCGGCTCTCTGGGCAACGGCATCGCCATCGGTGCGGGCATGGCCTTCGCCGCTAAGGTCCAGGGCAAGGACTACACCACCTATGTGATCTGCGGCGACGGTGAGCTTCAGGAAGGCGTCTGTTGGGAAGGCATCAACATGGCCACCGGCCGGAAGCTGGACAACCTGGTGGTGTTCGTGGACCGGAACGGCTGGCAGAGCTACAAGAGCGTGGAGTTTACCGTGGGACAGAACAACATTGCCGATCGGTTCCGCGCTTTTGGCTGGCATACCCAGGAGATCGACGGCCACGATATCGAGGCCATCCGCTCCGCCATCGCCATCGCCAAGTCCCACAAGGGAAGCCCCTGCTGCATCGTCTGTGACTGCGTTAAGGGCAAGGGCGTCAGCTATATGGAAAACAACAATGCGTGGCATAAGGGCGTGCCCACTGATGAGGAATACGCCATTGCCGTGAAAGAGCTGGGAGGTGTTCAGGCATGACAAACTTTAAAGGAACCCGAGAGGCGTTTGCCGCCGCCATGATGGATATGGCAGAGGAGCGGGAGGACATTGTAGTCATTTCTCCTGATTCGCTGAAGGCTATGCGGGCCGTCCCCTTTGGGGAGAAGTACCCCGATCGCTATTTGGAGTGCGGCATTGCCGAGCAAGGCGCGGTGGATGCCGCCGCCGGTCTGGCCAGCGCCGGCCTCACCCCCTTCATTGGTACTTACTGCGGTTTTCTGACCATGCGTGCCTGTGAGCAGATGCGTACGTTCGTGGGCTATACCAATCTGAATGTAAAGTTTGTGGGCGTCAATGCCGGCCTGCTGGGCGGCGAGCGTGAGGGCGTGACCCATCAGTTCTATGAGGATCTGGGCATTGTCTCCTCCCTGCCCAACTACACCATTTTCACCCCTGCCGACCCTGCCCAGTGCTACCATGCGGTCCGGCTGGCCGCTGAGACCGACGGTCCCGTGTACATCCGGGCGGGCAGCGGTCGTGAGGTGGATGTGTACGACAAAAATGCCCCCTTCGCAAAAAGTGGCATCACAGTCTGGAAGGACTATGGCACGGATGCGGTCCTCTTTTCCAACGGTTTTGTTTTGGACCGGGTGCTGGCCGCGGCGGACCTGCTGAAAGAGCAGGGCATCAATGTCACGGCTGCCGATGTGAACATCCTCTACGGCAAGGACCCCTCCGCCATCCTGGAGGTCATGGGCAAGTCTCAGCAGCTGTTTACCGTGGAAGACCACAACATCAACGGCGGCCTGGGTTCCTACATCAGCCGCCTGGCTTGTGAGAATCAGCCCGCATGGGTAACCCGTATTGCACTGACTTCCTATGGAGAGTCCGGGCCCGCCAAGGAATTGGCTGACGCCTACGGTTTCTCCCCCGAGGCCATTGCCGCGAAGGTGAAAGAGACTTTGCAAAAATAACTAGGAATCTGTCGTGAAAATACGTTATAATAGAAAGGATTGAACGGATCATGAGTAAAATTCGTGTGGCCGTTATCGGCGCTGGCGGAAAAATGGGCACTCGGACCAGTAAAAACCTGGCTAAGCTGACGGATAAGTATGATCTGATGCTGGTGGAAAACGCCCCCAAGGGGATTGAAAGCATCCATGCCCGCGGGCTGGACGTCATCCCAGTGGAGGAGGCCCTGGAGAAAGCGGAAGTGGTCGTCTTTGCGGTCCCCGATACCCTGATCAAGAAGCTGTCTGCCATCTATGTCCCCATGCTGAAGCCCGGTACCGGTTTTCTGATTCTGGACCCGGCCGCGGCTGTGGCCAAGGAGCTGACCCTGAGAGATGACTGTACCTTCGGCGTGGCTCATCCCTGCCATCCCTCCTTCCTGCTGGATCAGGATACCCCTGAGGCCCGGGCTGACCGCTTCGGCGGCGACGGCGGCAAGCAGGATATTGTGATGAGCATGATCTGCGGCGAGGATGCTGTCTTTGAGAAGATGCAGGAGACCGCCCATGACATGTACGCTGCGGAGCACGCCTATGTGATGACCTCGGAGCAGATCGCTTTCCTGGAGCCCACCCTGGTAGAGCTCCTGGGCGCAACTTGCCTGTACGCCATGGCAGAGACCGTGGACGAAGCCGAGCGCCGGGGCATCAACCGGGATGCGGCCGTCTCCTTCCTCACCGGCCATATCTACAACCTGACCTGCAACTTCCTGGGTTACATTCCCGGAAAGCCGCCGGTGTCTGACGCCTGCAAGGTGGCCATCGGCCTGGGCAACCGGCTGGTGATGCGGGATGACTGGAAACGTATCTGGGACGATGAGGTGCTCCACAAGGTTATTGCGACCATGCTTCACCCCGACGATCCCAAAATTTAATCGTAAATCAAAAATCATCCCTGTGTAAACTGATTTGAAAGAAGGAGAATTGGAAATGAAAGTAAAAATGCTCTCTCGCCTCTCCGCGCTGCTTCTGGTCGGAGCTATGACCGTGGGGCTGGCTGCCTGTGGAAACAGCACTGGCGGCGGCGCCTCCACCGGTGGTACTTCCACCGGTGCGACATCTGAGGAATCCGATGAGCTGCTGGGAACTTCCTCCGCTACCATTCGCCTGAAGGTCGGTACCACCACTGCTCCAGACGGCCACTATGTGCTGGGCCTGATCGAGATGCAGAAGCTGCTGGAGGAGTACTCCGGCGGTGAGATGACTCTGGATATCTACCCCAACTCTGCCCTGGGCAACGAGTCGGACATGATGAACTCCGTCTCCATGGGGATGCAGGAGATGTGCCTGGTTTCCACCGGTCCTATCCCCTCCTTTGCCACATCCACCGCCAACTGGAGCGTACTGGACCTGCCCTATCTGTTCGAGGATGCCGAGCAGGCCTATGAGGTGCTGGACGGCGAGGTGGGCCAGACCTTGCTGGACGGCTTCAACGGTACCGGCATCAAGGCTCTGGGCTTCTGGGAGAACGGCTTCCGCCAGGTTACTAACAATACCAAGGAGATCGTCACCCCCAGTGATCTGGCCGGCGTGAAGATCCGCACCATGGAGAACCCCGTCCACATGGCTACTTATACTGCGCTGGGCGCGGCTCCCACCGCCATGGCTTGGGGCGAGATCTTCTCCGCTCTGCAGCAGGGCACTGTGGACGGGCAGGAAAATCCCCTGGCCATCATCTATACTGCCCGCGTCTACGAGGTCCAGAAATATTGCTCTATGATTGATCTGTTCTACAGCCCCTGCGTGCTGATGATCAATGAGGACCTGTACAACAGCTGGACCGACGAACAGCGGGCGGCTTTCGGCCAGGCTGCCGAGGAGGCCAAAGATGCTGAGCGTGCGATCAGTCAGCAGATGAACAGCGATTTCCGTGCCAGTATGGAGGAAGAGGGCGTTACCTTCACCGATGTGGACAAGGAAGTCTGGAAAGAGGCGGTTCAGAGCGTCTATGAAGATCCCTCCCTGAACATTGACCAAGATCTGCTGGCCCAGATTCAGACTGTGACCGGGGCCTAATCTCCCAATCGACCCGTACAAGCACGGCTAGATCCCAATTCTCATGCGGCCGGCAGGCTGGTATTACTGCCAGCCTGCCGGCTCTGATTCTCCGCTCTGCGACTTGGGAGCAGGGAGAATATCGGAAATGACCCCAAGAGGGAGGTACATACATGAAAAAAATTCTAGATGGATTCGCAAAGATTGTTGAGGTCTTATGCGTAATTATCATGTGTCTCATGGTAGTTGTGGTATTCCTGGCTACCTTTGGACGGTATACCGGTGTGTATTCCATTCCCTGGAGCGAGGAGTTTGCCCGCTACTGCATGATTGCCATCGTCTATATGGGGCTGATGCTGGCTTCCCGCAACGGCGGCCACTTTGTGGTGGAGATTGTTCCCCTGATTTTCCCCAAGCCGGTGGTCAAGGCGGTCTCTGTGCTCGTGGCGCTGCTGGTAGATGCCTTTGCGGTATTTCTGGTCCGCTACGGCTGGATGGTCTCCTCGCGGATGCTGACCCAGGGCCAGCTCAGTCCTATGCTGCAGCTGCCCACCGGTATGGTCTATATGCTCATCCCCATTGGTGTGGCGCTGATGGCGATTTACTACACCATTCACACCTTTGAAAATCTAAAAGAAAAGGAGGAGAGCGCCGAATGACTGCTGGCATTTTGTTTGGCATCCTCTTTCTGATGCTGTTTGTCGGTGTGCCCATTGCCATCTGCCTGGGCATTGCCGCCGCGGTGACCATGGTATTGACTGGAAACGTACAGTATCTGGCCGCCATTCCCACGCGGATGTTTACTCAGCTGGACAGCTTTACTCTGATGGCCGTCCCCTTCTTCATCCTGGCCGGCAATATTATGGCGGAGGGCGGCATCTCCGCCCGGCTGATTGGCTTTTTGGAACTGCTGCTGAAACGCCTGCCCGGACGTCTGGCCTGTATTTCCGTGGTCGGCTCCGGTTTCTTTGGGGCCATCTCCGGCTCCAACCCCGCGACAGTGGCGGCAATCGGCGGTATTACCGCGCCCCGCATGATCCAGAAAGGGTATCCTCCTGAGAAGGCGGCTGCGATTGCGGCGTCCTCCGGTACTTTGGGCGTGGTCATTCCCCCCAGCATCCCCATGGTCACCTACGCCGTTACCGCCGGCGTGTCCGTGGTGAGCATGTTTGCCGGCGGCTGGATTCCCGGCATCATGCTGATTATTGGATTATGTATTACCAATGCGATTACCTGCCGCCATTATGATTCGGTGGATACAACGAAATATCCTCCCAAGGAGTATTTGATCCGCTTCAAGGACGCCATTTTGGCTCTGCTGATGCCTATCATCATCCTGGGCGGCATTTACGCCGGTATCTTTACCCCTACGGAGTCCGCCTCTGTGGCGTGTGTCTACGCCTTGATCGTTTCCTTTTTCGTCTATAAGGAGCTGGACCTGAAAAAGCTGTATAAAATTCTGGTAGACAGCTGCGTAAGCTCCGCCGTAGTGCTGTTTGTGGTCAGCATGTCTCAGCCCTTTGCCTGGTTTATGACCAGCGAGAACATTCCCACCATGATCTCCAGCGCGGTCATGAGCATCTTCAGTAACCGCTTTGCTATGCTGCTGGCGATGAACCTGCTGCTGCTGTTCCTGGGCTGTTTCCTGGAAACCCAGTCTATTATCCTCCTGGTGACCCCCATCTTGCTGCCCATGGCCAGCTACATCGGACTGAGTGAGATTGCTTTGGGTCTGATTATCATTGTCAACACCTCTATCGGCATGATTACGCCTCCCATGGCTGTCAATTTGTTTGTGGCCACTGGGATTACCAAAACCAGTATTGGAGCAGTGTCAAAAAAGATTGTACTATATCTGGTTGTAGAGTTTGCGATTCTGCTCTTGTACACCTACGTGCCTCTCCTGCTCAATATTCCCATCTAATTAAAAATTCTCCTTATTTTAAAAACAGCGCGTTAATCTTTATACATCCTCCTGCCCCTGATTTTGGCCGCCTGGCTGTGATCAGGGGCCTTATATTTTAAAGCAAATGTGTGATGAAAAGTGTGTGAATTAAAAATTGTAAACGGAGAGGCGAACTTCGTTATAGAACAAACTTGATACTTTACTCAGATCAGAGCTGCGATTACCAGCATAGCAGGTATTGAGAAAGAAATGCGAAAAGCCAAAAAGATTTAGCAAGTATGCGTCCTGCAAAGAGCAGAGAGTGGAGTACACTACTTGTCACTCTGACGCGCAAACTCTGCTTTTACACTCTTCTACTTGAATTTCTCTTGCTTCACTTACTTAACTTCATAATACCATTGGAGTTATGCTTTGCAATGTAGTCGCTAGCTCTACGATTCTTTTAACAAAAATGAATCCTTCCTTTTGCTTTTATTGAAAAGCCAATGATTTTTATAAAAAACAGACAAGGAATCCACTGAGCTGACATAGTTCCAGTGGATTCCTTATTTTTGGCTCCCCTTGATTTTTTATGGAGTGGAATCTTTATGTAGAATTTTGGTTAGCTGCTGGGTCAATATACTATCATATATTTTGTTTCTCGACCATTGTATCCTGACCGTGGAGCAATCTGGTATTCTGACTCATCGGGAGTCGGAGCCATTAGGAGAGAAGACAACTCCATCGTAGTTCAAACTGGTCGCCTGCCTTGAACGTTACAGTAACCGAAGAATCAAATTTAGCCCGGGATACCTACTTTCAGCCATTCTAGGCGCAAAGCATTTTCTGCCGTTTGAATCGGTTATTCTTGTCCAATATTTTGGGTGTAGTTTGCATATTTGTCAAGTTTGATATATTCAAATCATTTATTACCCAAATCGGCAATTCTGTAACGAAGAAACATCTCAGCGATCGAGGCCAACGTTACTTCCTTCCCTGTTTGTCCTGTAGACCGACATGTGGCAGAAACGAATGCCTCCCCTGAAAAACTATTCTGTCGCCCTGTTGGGGACTATGCGGCAGAGATTGAGAACGTTATGTTTGAGTGTACATTCCCCTAATATCTGAGTTCAACGACAGAGTTAACATGATCATTCCCACATGGAAATAAAACTCTATTTCTGTTATCGGACACCCGATTTCCTAGGTGACAATCGCAAATGTGAAAAGTGTATATGTATAGGAAGTTCAATGATTAAATTTTACGATGGTATAAAATCCTGACTAGGACTGCTATTAGCAATAGACAGGCAGGGCTATCTACCGAAATGTCCTGGGCCGGACTCAGGCGGAGGCCAGAGCTAAGCTGAAGCAGGCCATAGAGGGGAAAGCAGGTCGCCCCAGTGAGATCGAAGCAACACACGGTGGGAGAATGGATGGATATCTGGTTCGAGAACTATACCAAAGTGAAGGTGAGACCCTCCTCCCACCAGACCTACCGAGGCTATATCAACAACCACATCAAGCCCCACTTCGGCAAGATTTCACTGTGCAAACTCACTTCTCTGGATTTGCAGAAGTTCTACAAGAAGCTGCTCAGCAGCGGCAGAGTAGAGCGGATCGAGAGCAGGAAGCAGAGCAAGGGCCTGAGTCCCAAGACCGTACGGAATTTCCATCAGATCATCGCCTCTGCTATGGAGTTGGCCAGGGAACAGAAACGATCCTCACCAACTCGACTGAAAGCTGCGTATTGCTCACGGTCGAGCACAAAGAGATGAACAGCAGGATCGTCGCCGTGTTGGAAATCAACTGTGTCAGTCCGCCTACCGCAATGAACAAAACGGTTGTAATCATCAGGGGGCTGGGGTTGTCTCCAAGGATATTCAGGGCAAAATCGGCCACTGCATTGCCCACGCCGCTGTTCTGAAGACCGGTGGACACGGCAGACAGAGAGCCCATCAGGAACAGGCAGTTCCAATCGATGGCGCGGAACGCCTCCTGCGCGGTCATGCATTTGGTGCCCACGATAATCAAAGCGCCGATCACAGCTGCAATGTGCATGGGCAGCACATCCAGGTCGAGGTCACACAATACCAGCACGCAGAACAGAGTCGTACAGGAAATAATGGCCTTTCTCTTGTTCAGGGGCTTGCGCTCTGTCTGGGCAAACTCCGGGATGTAGCCGGTGTCCCGCAGCATCTTTGAGCCGAACAAGGTAAAATAGACCATGCCCACAGCGCACAGGCACAGGCCGAAGGGAGTGATGTCAAATAGGCCGAAGCCCTCATATCCGGCGCTTTCCAGAAGACCACTGGACAGCACATTGAAAGGCACGCCCACCAGCGTATTAAAGCCGCCCAGCTGGGCGCCGAACAGCAGAGAAAGAAGCGCTTTGCTGGGAGAGATCCCTGCGGCCAGGCACATAGCGGTGACCAGCGGAGCCAGCGCTGTCATGACACCGATATTAGTACAAACGGAGCTGAGTGCACAGGACGCAAGCATTGTAACCAGAATTGCCTTCCGCTCGCTCTTGCCGGTAACGGACGCCATCTTGACGCCAATGAGCTCGCTGATTCCGGAATGAAACAGAGAAGAACCGATTACCATCATAGCGATCATTAGAATATTGGTGTTCGTGCCATAGCTGGCGAACACGTCGCCCATATCAATCAGGCCAGTAAAGGCGTATACCAGCGAGGCTGCGATACTGATGACGACCAGGGGAAGCGGCTCAAAAATAAAACCCAGAACCGTGATGGCCATAATTGCTACGGCCAGTATCATTGGATCCATATGTTTCCCTCCTAATATTTTCTGTCATTGTGTGGAATTGCTTTTTGATTCGGTACACTATGCGGAAAGAAAGTTTTGATTCACTACATGGTCACTCCTCCTTCCAGCAATGAGATTGCGGATGATTTTTATAATTTCCGGGATCATGGCGTCGGCCAGGTCGGCGGTGGACCCGCCGATATGGGGGGTGATGAACACGTTGGGGGCGTCCATCAGGCCCTTGGTGACGGGGGAGGCCTCGTCCTCCACACAGTCCAGGCCCGCGCCAGCCAGCTGTCCCTTTTGAAGGGCCTGGAGCAGCGCGGCATCGTCCACCAGTCCGCCCCGGGCGGTATTCACCAGGCAGGCGGTGGGCTTCATGCGTGCAAGCTGCTCCGCCCCGATGATGTGGCGGGTGCTGTCCAGCAGGGGGACGTGGAGGGAGACCAGGTCGGCCCGCTCCAGCAGCTCCTCCAGAGGGGCGTAGGTCATGTGCAGCTCCTGCTCCCGCTCCGGAGGCAGGCGGAAGGCGTCGTAGTAGACCACCTGGGCTCCCAGGGCCTGGACCAGAGCGGCCACCCGGCGGCCGATGTTTCCGCCGCCTACGATGCCCACGGTCTTGTGGTTCAGAGACAGGGAGGCAAACGCGCCTCGGTCCCAGTTGCCCTGCTGGACGTTGTTCCAGTAGCCCAGGACTTTGCGGTTCAAGGTGATCATCATGCCCAGAGCCAGCTCAGCCACGGCGTAGGCGTTGACCCCCGGGGTGTTGAGAACGGGAATCCCCCGGCGGCCGGCGGCCTGGACGTCCACCGAGTCGTACCCGGCCCCCCAGCGGATCACCGCCTTCAGATTGGGCTTGTTGGCCAGAACGGCTTCCGGGGTTTTCAGGACGCGGACGATGATGCAGTCCACATCGGTGAGGGCCTCATAGTCCTCCTGGCTTTCCACGGAGAAGAACGTCTGATCCGGGAGAAGCGCTTGAAACTGTTCCAGGGTTCCGACGGGATAGGGTCCAGCCAATGCGATTTTCATTTTGCTGCCCCCTTGATTTGGGCGGCCACCTGGCGCATGAGGGCTTCGGTGGGGGCCTTGCGGTCCAGCTTGGAGGTCTCCACGATCAGGTGGTACAGATCCACACCGCAGTCCTGAGCCACCGACTTGAAGGTCTTCATAAAAGAGGAGTGGGCGCCGCTGTAGCCCAGAATCAGGTCCTTGGGCTTCAGGGGGGTGTGGTAGCCCTCCTTCTCCATGGCGGGAATGAGCTCCTGATCCTCAAACTGAAGCAGGGTGTACAGGTCCACGTCCAGGGCCTTCCCCTGCTGGTGCATCAGGGCCACCGCCAGCTCGGTGGGCATGTTGCCGGCGCTGCGGGCCATGCCCAGCAGGCCGCAGTCCAGGATGTCCGCCCCGTGTTCCGCCGCGGCCAGGGCGTTGGCGGCGCTGAGCCCCAGATTATTGTGGCAGTGGAAACCCACCGGGATCTTGATGCGGGCCTTCAGAGCCTCCACATATGCTCCGGCATCGGCGGGGTGCATGGTGCCGGCGGAGGACATCAAGGGGAGCTCGTCCACC
>ERZ779866.4051-NODE-4051-length-11256-cov-2.861441_pt1 | contig 11256 bp, 11 predicted proteins | sample MGYA00511248_ERZ779866 | MGnify/ENA primary metagenome ERZ779866 (study PRJEB29588, sample SAMEA2155758) | human gut metagenome | biome: human gut; feature: human-associated habitat; material: faeces | place: Denmark | collected 2008/2010 ... | reverse complement strand
ACGGCTTCGCCGAGTTCCTGTTCCAGTTCGGCAAGGGAGAGCTGGAACTGGCCAGGCATGGAATTGATGGGCTGACGGAAATGCTCGTCGGGAGTGTCTACCACGAAGTAGGGCATGATGAGATCGGCGGCGGAGAGGGAGGTCTCGCGCACCATGTCGCGAAGAGCGGGAGTGCGGCGCAGACGGCGGCCGCGATGGAAGGAAAGTTCGGTCATGTCAATATCCTTTGCGCCCGAAGGGCGCGTCGACGGTCAATGAAAACGTGAAGGAAGATAACACCGGCTCCGGGCTTTGAAAAGGGCCGCAGTCACTGTTGGAGGCGTAGAACTTTACCGGCGGCGTGAGAAGGATTTTTCCTGTCCGGGAGGAAGGCGGAGCGTCGGAAATTTTCCGAAAGCCGTGCCGGAGGGCGAGGCATGGCAAAAAGCTCCAGAAACGCGGCGCGGGAGGATTGCCGGAATTTTTCCGGGAGCTTTCGGAGGCCGCGGAAGAAAGAAGGTCCGAGGCTTTTCAGAGCTGGAAAAGAAAGACCATGACGGGCATGGTGATCACGCACAGCAGTGTGGAGACCACGTTGATGAGGCTCGCGTATTCGCCGTTGTGGCCGTAGAGGTGGGACATCTGGGTGACGGTGGAGGCACAGGGCGCGGCGGCGGCAAGAAAGCTGATGAGCAGAATGGTGGAGCCGTCCGCGGTCCAGGAGGCGAGTCCGCTGGCGCGGAAGAGAAGAAGGGTGAGCAGCGGCAGCACGAGCAGGCGCAGGGCGACGATGAGCGGCAGCTTTTTATAGGCCAGAATGCGTCGGAGGTTCACGGAGCCGATGAGCATGCCGGTGACTATCATGCACAGGGGGCCTATCATGCTGCCCACGGCGTGCACGGCAAGGCGCGGCACTTCGGGAAAATGCAGGCCGGAAACAAAGAGCAGCGCGCCCGCGAACATGGCCAGAATGTTGACGTTGAACAGAATGTTGCGCAGATGGAACTGCCCGTGCTTGTGGAGCAGCGTATAGCAGTGCGTCCAGAAGAGCGCGGTCTGGCCGATGAGAAAGCCGCTGGTGTAGAGCACCCATTCGGGGCCGAACACGTAGACGACGATGGGGATGATGAGGTTGCCGCCGTTGGAATAGATGGCGGATGCCTGCTCCACGGGATCGAGCCCGAGCGGACGGCGCACGAGCATGTTGAACACGATGGCCAGCGACTGGGAAATCGCGGCCGCAACGAGCGAGAGAAAAAGTCCCTGCAGCTTTTCCCCGGAGAATTCCACCTGAAAGGCGTCGAGCATCATGCACGGGCCGACGATGTACAGGGCCACGGCGGCCAGAGGGGCGCTGTCTTCGGCCCTGAGCAGACGAAGCCGCACCACGGCATAGCCCATGAGCACCATGAGAAGCATGGCCGCAATCTGCTTGCCGAGAAGAAGGGAAATGATCATGGAACACTCGCGGGGAAGGATGAAGACGAAAGGGAACGGGCGGCATGTGCGTGTCGCCGGAGGAACGGATTTTTGCGGAAGGCGCGGGGCGCGCGGTTCCGGGGCGAAGGCGCGGGATGGAACGCCTGAGAAGCGGCGTCTGATGCCCCGGGGCCACGGCGAAAATTTCCGCGTTTTCCGGCGGAAGAAGGAAGAGAAAACGGGGAAGCTCCCTTGAGCCTCCCCGTTGTGTGCGCAGTCTGTCGCTACTTGATGCCGATTTCCTCATCGGTGAGGTAGCAGGCCGGATCTTCGGCCCATTCGTCGCCGTAGTAGGCTTCGGCGCGGGAGCGGAAGTTGCCGCCGCAGATGTTGAGGAAGCGGCACCTGGCGCAGCGTCCCTTCACGTAGGGCTTCTTGTCCTTGAGCTTGTGCAGCAGTTCGATGTTCGGGTCGTCCCAGATTTCGGAGAAGGGACGTTCGAGCACGTTGCCGAACACGTGATGGCGCCAGAACTGGTCGGCGGAAACGTCGCCGTTCCAGGAAATGCAGCCTATGCCGCGGCCGGAGCTGTTGCCCTCGTTGAACTGCAGCAGCTGGAACACTTCCTCGGCGCGCTTGGGATCTTCCTTGAGCAGACGCATCCACACGTAGGGGCCGTCGGCGTGGTTGTCCACGGTGAGCACTTCCTTGGGGGTGCCGGCGTCGAAGCATTCGCGGGTCTTGTCCATGATGAGATCCACCACGGCGCGGGTTTCCTGATGGTTCAGGTCTTCCTTGATGAGTTCGGTGCCGCGGCCCGAGTACACCAGGTGATAGAAGCACACGCGGGGAATGTTGCGTTCGCGCAGGATGTCGAAAATCTTGGGTATTTCCACGGCGTTGCGCTTGTTGATGGTGAAGCGCAGGCCCACCTTGATGCCTTCTTCGCGGCAGTAGTCGAGGCCTTCGAGGGCACGGCGGAAGGCGCCCTTCACGCCGCGGAAGTGATCGTGCACGTCTTCGCCGCCGTCGAGGGAGACGCCCACGTAGGAGAGGCCGACTTCCTTGAGCTGCTTTGCCATGGCGCGGTCGATGAGCGTGCCGTTGGTGGAGATGACCGCGCGCATGCCCTTGGAAGTGGCATAGCTGGCAAGTTCGGGCATGTCCTTGCGGATGGTGGGTTCGCCGCCGGAAAAGAGCATGACCGGCGCGCCGTAGGCGGCGAGATCATCGATCATGACCTTTGCCTGTTCGGTGGAAATGGGATCCACGCCCTTGTCGGTTTCGGCCTGGGCGTAGCAGTGCACGCATTTAAGGTTGCAGCGGCGCGTCATGTTCCAGACGACGACCGGCTTCTTGTCGGCGGAGAACTGGAGAAGGTGAGAGGGAAGCTTGCCGGACTGGCGACCGTAACGCAGGGCGTCGGAGGGTTCCACCTGTCCGCAGTAAAGCTTGGAAATACCGATCATGTCATGTCCTCACTGGGCGTTGTATGGGAAAGGCGGGGCGAAAGATGCGCTCCGCCGCCATATTGCTTTGGAAAAAAGGCGGTCTTGCCGCACTTCTGCGGCAGACCGGGCCACATCATAGCCGCACAGGCTCCGGGAATCAAGTGACGCCGTCATACTTGCGCGCCTCTTGAAAAAAATCGTTCCGTGCGGAAAAAGGCGTCGAGGCGGTCTGCGGCGGAGCACTATTCCAGAATGCCCCCCGCAAGCACGAAGCCGTCCTCATCGTACACGGCGGCTATCTGTCCGGGAGCCGGGGGCTGCTGGGGCGTTTCGAAGGTCACCAGCATGCGCCCTTCGTCCACGGCGACGCGGGCGGGAACCGGAGACTGATGATAGCGCACGCGCACGAGCAGTTTTTCGGGCCAGAGCTCGGGAGAAATCATGAGGTTCAGATCGCCCGCGGAGCAGGAGGTGACGGGCAGCAGGTTTTTCGGTCCCACGACGAGGGTGTTGGAATCGCGCAGTCTCTTCAGCACGTAGAGCGGTTCCTTCCACGGAATGCCGAGGCCGCGGCGCTGTCCTTCGGTGTAGCGCCAGAGTCCCTTGTGCTGCGCAATGACCCTGTCTTCTCCGGCGAGCACCACGGGGCCCGGACCGGGGAGTTCGAGCCCGCGGGCCCGGTGCTCCTCCAGCCATGCGTAGTGATCGTCGCCGGGAATGAAGCAGATTTCCTGACTTTCTGCGGGCACGGGCGGCACGGTTCCCCGCGCGGCGAGCCATGCCCGGATGTCGGATTTCTTCCATTCCGCGAGCGGGAAAAGGCAGCGGCGCAGACGCTCGATGGGAACCAGAGCGAGAAAGTAGCTCTGATCCTTGGTGCCGTCGCTGCCCGCGCGCAGCGCAGAGCCGTAGACGGGATGTTCCTTCACGGCCGCGTAGTGACCGGTGGCGAACGTGTCGCCGTAGTTCATGGCGCAGTCGAAAAGCCGGCCGAACTTCATGGCCCGGTTGCACAGCGCGCAGGGATTGGGCGTGCGCGCTTCGGCATGGGCCGCGGCAAAGGGGGTCATCACGCGGCGCCGGAACTCTTCGGAAAGGTCGACGACATGCAGGGGAATGCCGAGGCTGCGGCAGAGTTCTTCCATGGCGGGAACGGGAGCGTTCCCGGCGGGGCCCTGAAGAAAACGCGCGTGCAGAGCCGTAACGCCGCAGCCCCGTTCCTTGAGGGAGAGCAGGGCGAAGAGGCTGTCGGTTCCGCCGCTTATGGCAACTGTGACGTTCATGACGCGAGTGTGCCATCGGCGCGCGAAGAGGGCAAGCCGTTTTGTGTTTCCGTCTGCGGAGCCCCGCATGCCGTTGCCAATATGCGGGGAAGGCCGTATGCTGAAAGCTCCCGATACGGGAAAGGGCAACCATTCGACCAAGAGGTGCTTCCATGAAACATATTCTGGCCTGTGCCGCGCTGTGCGCCGTCATGCTTCTCGGCGGCTGCGCCGGTTCCTCCATCTACAGAGGTGTGGATGCCTCCACGGGGGCCTTTGTTTCCACGTCGTCCCCCACGGTGAGCGTGAAGGCCGCGGAAGGCTATGAGAACGTACTTGCCGGCTACACCATCTGCCGCGTTCCCTACGAAAACAGCTTCACGAACAGCGTGTCGTCCAACGTGTGGTTCTCCCTTCAGGAAAGGGAGGGCTCGCAGCTTGTTTCCATGCTGGCGGAATGTCCGACGGGACTCATCTGGGAAGTCCGCTCCGTGGGCGTGGACTATCAGCGTCTGAAGGTCTTTTACGAGAGCAACGGCGTGGGGCCGAATGACGCCACCGTGCATGTGTACATCCGCCCCGCCTCCATGGATCCGTGGACGCCCCTCTACGCCGGAGCCGGAAAGGCGGCCTGGCAGGGCGCCACCCTCGTGGCGCGCTACGAGTGGACGAGCTCGACGCAGAAGGACAAGCTCGTGGTGGAATACCGCGAACCCGCTCCCGAAATCCTGGCAGGACTGAATCCGCGCCTTGCGGACATTTCCGCCTTCCTCGAGCGCTCTCAGAAGGCCTTTACGCTGGAAGGCGTGACCGTGCCGGTTTCCCCCGCGGCCCGCGTGGGCGTCGGCATTTCCGACGCGCTTCTTGCACCCGTGGTGGGCGCGGTGAGCACCAATCAGACGATCCTGTTCTGAGCCTGATGCGGTCCGGGAGCCTGCGGCCCGTTCCGCACGGCCGAAAAGATCCGTACCTTTACCGGTCGCTGCCGAAGATGCGCTGCAGAGGCGGAATCCGACGGCGTTCCGGGGTGCCGGCACCGTGCGCTGCGCGCGTTCCGGGCCGTCTTTTCCGCCGGAGTCTTTTTCGGCTTGACAGAAGGACGCCTCCCTAGTAAATACGACAGTTCACCTTGTTCGCCGTATGGTTTTCCGGCAGGAAGTCGGAAGCGGCGGACCTCTGACCGTAAGGAGATATCCTACATGCGCAAAATGGAAACCCTGCTGCTCCTTTCTCCGGAGCTGTCTGTGGAAGAGCGCAAAACCGTCCTGAAGACCATGGACGAAGTCATCACCCGCGAAGGCGGCAAGATGCTCGTCGTGGATCAGTGGGGCATGCGCGACCTGGCCTATCCCGTCCGCAAGCAGATGCGCGGCTTCTATGTTCGTCTCGAATATGCCGCTCCTTCTCAGCTCGTGGCTGAACTGGAACGCATCATCCGCATCACCGACGGTATTTTCAAGTTTATCACCGTGCGTCTGGCCGACAGCGTCGATGCCGAGAAGGAGGTCGCATAATGGCTTTCCGCAAAAAATTTGCTCCCCGTCGCAAGTTCTGCCGCTTCTGTGCCGACAAGGATCTCCCTCTGGACTACAAGCGTCCTGACATCCTGCGGGATTTCATTACCGAGCGCGGCAAGATCGTGGCCCGTCGCATTACCGGCCTGTGCGCGAGGCATCAGCGCCAGCTCACCACGGAAATCAAGCGCGCCCGCCAGATGGCCCTGCTGTTCTATACCACGGCGCATTCCAGCGACGTGAAGAAAAAGACCACCATCTAAGCGGCAAGGAGAACCGATATGAAAATTATTCTTCGCGCCGATGTGGAAAATCTCGGCCACCTGGGTGATGTTGTGTCCGTGAAGCCCGGTTACGGCCGCAACTATCTGCTGCCCCAGGGGCTTGCAATGCTGGCCACTCCGGCCAATCTGAAAGTCTTCGAGCTTGAGCGCAAGAAACTCCAGGCCCGTATGGATGCTCTGCGCGCCGAGGCCAACGAACATGCTTCCAGGCTGGAAGGTCTGGTGCTGGTTATTGCCATGCGTGTGGGGGAAAACGACAAGCTGTATGGCTCCGTCACCTCCAGCATCATCGGAGATGCTCTGGCCGAACAGGGCGTGGATATCGATCGCCGTCGCATTCTGCTCGATGCCCCCATCCGTACTCTGGGCGAGCATACCGTGCGCGCCCGCCTGCATGCGGATGTTGTGCCTTCCTTCATCGTGAAGGTTGTCTCCGAAGAAAAACACAACGCCGATGAAGAGGTCGTTGTGGAAGAGGCTGTGGTTGAAACTGCGGAAACTCCCGCAGAGTAAACTTTTTGCCTTTGCAGGGTCTTTCGTGGATCGCCCTCCTTATGGGAGGGCGATTTTTTTTGTCTGGCCTGAAAATCGGACAATTCGTTTTCGCGCGTCTTCAAGGTGAAAGGAACCCGGAGCCGGGAAAAGGGGGATTCATTTCCATATGCTTCCGCAGAGAGCGCCGGAGAGGTGCCGAAGGCAATGCACAGCCGGGGCAGCCGCAGTGCGGTTGCGGTATGACATTCCGATTTCACGGCTGAAGCCTGCGGGCAGGACCAGAGAGTTCCGGTCGGCAGATATGTCCCGATGAAAGTCCTTCGTGCTGTCAGGCAGGATGGTTTTCTTCGACCCGCGCGCCGGTCTCCGCGTCGAGCAGCTCTCTGAGTTCCCGCAGCAGGGGAGAATCCTGAAACCAGGAGACACCATAGTCCAGATTAAAGGAATAATCAAAGTCAGGCGGATTTTTTCCCTGGTTGTGCTGGATAATGGTTTCCGCCTTGTCCAGAGCCTTGATCAGTCTGGCTTCCGGCGTAGCGGCCGCGTTGTAGTCTTCCCATAACTGCAGAAAAAAGTTTCGATCCTCATCAGGCAGCAGGCTGAAAAGCCGGTGTACGGCCTTGCGTTCCATATCGAGCTTGACGTTTTCATCCGGCAGAAGCGCAGCGGAAATGTCGCCGTCATACAGTTCTCCAAGATCATGAATAAGGGCGGTAAGTAGTGTTCTGCGAGGGTCAAGTGTCGGGAAGTCCTTCAGAAAAAGAGCGGCCAGCAGTGTCAGCCGCCAGGAGTGTTCGGCCGTACTTTCGGGACGTCCCGCAGAACTCCACGAAGTACGGAGTACGGATTTCAGTCCCTCCGCTTCCTTGATGAAGGCGATATGCTGTTCAAGCGTATTCATGACGTTCTCCTTTGTTTCTGCGGGAGAGGAGTCTGCCGGAAACATGGGAATTCCGCAAGGTTGAAAGGGTGTCACGGATATGGGGCGGGTTCCTTCTGCATGACGGATGAAACTCAGGGCCTTGCTTCCGGAACGGCCGGATTTGTCTTTTCGTTCCTGAATGTGTAGCTTTGGGAACCGATTATGGAGGAAGCCCATGCGCAAGGAAGAAGATTTTCCCCGCAATGCCAGCCGTTCCGGAGGGCAGAACCGCGCGGGACAGGCGGGGACAAATGCTGACGCGGAACGTGCCCGTGAGGATTTGCTGCGTCGTGTGCCTCCGCACAGCGTGGAGGCGGAACAGGCCGTACTCAGCGGGGTTTTCCTGCGCCCGGATTTGCTGCACGAAATTATAGATCAGGTTTCGGATGCTGATTTCTATCTGCCCGCGCACCGCATGATTTTTGCAGCATTCAAGGCCCTGTACGCCAAGGGCGTATCAGTGGATCAGGTGACGGTATTTGACTGGCTGCGTGATCATGATCAGCTTGAGGCCGTAGGCGGCGCGGTGTATCTGGCGGAACTTTCCCGCGCCGTGGTCAGCGGAGCCAACGCCGCGCACTGGGCCAAAATTGTGCGTGACAAGTCCATGCAGCGCGCACTTATCGACGCCTCGGCGGAAATTATCGGCAACTGTTATGATGCCGCCAAGGATGTGGCCCTGCTGCTGGATGAATCGGAAAAAGCCATCTTTTCGATCTCCGAACGGGCAAACAGCAAGACATTCGCCAGCAGCGAGGAACTGGTCCAGACGGTCTTTGACAACCTCACCGCCCGTTACAACAACAAGGGGCTGACCACGGGCATCACCACCGGATATTATCAGTTGGACAAAATCACCGCCGGAGGATTTCAGCCTTCAGACTTGATCATCCTTGCCGCCCGTCCCTCCATGGGCAAGACTGCTTTCGCCCTGAATCTCGCCATGCGTGCGGCCATGCAGGGAGGAGCTACAGTGGCTATATTCTCTCTGGAAATGAGCAAGGAATCCCTCATGGATCGAATGCTCTGCGCCTGGGGGAGGGTGGATATGGGGCGTGTGCGCCGGGCCGAATTTCTGGATGATTCCGACTGGAAAAAGCTGGCCGACGCGGCGGACGACCTCAGCCGCGCCAAAATCTTCATTGATGATACGGCTGGCCTGACGCCTCTGGCCCTGCGCGCCCGCTGCCGCCGTCTCAAGGCTGAACACGGGCTGGATCTGGTCATGGTGGATTATCTTCAGCTCATGCACTCCTCGCGCAACGAATCGCGTGAACTGGAAATTTCCGATATTTCCCGCAATCTGAAGGCTCTGGCAAAGGAAATGAAGGTGCCTGTTCTTGCGCTTTCCCAGCTCAACCGCAAGGTGGAGGAGCGTACGGACAAGCGCCCCGTGCTGTCTGACCTGCGCGAATCCGGAGCCATTGAGCAGGACGCCGACCTTATCATGTTCATTCACCGTGAGGATCAGTATAACAAGAAAGGCGACAAGCCCAAGACCGGTATTGCGGAAATTATTCTTGGCAAGCATCGCAACGGTCCCACCGGCACGGTTGAGCTGGCGTACCGTTCGCAATACACGGCTTTTGACGATCTTGAGGCGTCATATACGCCGCCTTCGGAAGGCTGAGAAGTTTCAGCGGCTTCTTTCTTCTCACTGGACAACGGGTGGGAAGTGATTACCTTGCTTCCTGATGCTTCCGGCAGCCTTTACGGAGGGGAACCGCGCGGCCCCGGCGCTGTCTGCGCAGACAGCGGATGAACAGGGCCGCCTGTGTTGTTGAAATGAGCAGGAATTTTCCTGCGATGTTCGGGGCCGGATTCGCTTTTACACGTGGGAGACACGATTATGTGGGATTATACCGACAAAGTTCAGGAACATTTCCTGCACCCTCGCAATGTGGGAGAGCTTCCCGGCGCAAATGCTGTCGGCGAAGTGGGCAGCCTTGCCTGCGGCGACGCGCTCAAGCTTTTTTTGAAAATCAGCCCTGACGGCATCATTGAGGATGCTTCCTTCCAGACGTTTGGCTGCGCCAGTGCCATTGCATCCAGTTCGGCTCTGACTGAACTCATAAAAGGCAAGAGCGTGGAAGAAGCCTCGAAAATCACCAACAAGGATATCGCGGCCTATCTGGGGGGATTGCCCAAGGAAAAGATGCACTGTTCGGTTATGGGGGAAGAAGCTCTCGAGGCCGCTATCCGCAACTGGAAAGGGCTGCCGCCCAGAGAACAGGAAGAGGAGGGCAGGCTTGTCTGCAAGTGCTTTGGGGTGACCGATACCCAGATCCGCAAGGCCATCCGCGAAAATGGCCTGACCACGGTGGATGAGGTGACCAACTTCACCAAGGCCGGGGGAGCCTGCGGCGACTGTCGGGAGCAGATCCAGGATATTCTGGATGAAGAGCGTGGGGCGGCAAAGAGCTTTACGGAAATCAAGCCTGTTACCAGGCCCATGAGCAATATTCAGCGCATGCAGAACGTCATGCGGGTTCTGGATGAGGATATTCGCCCGCGTCTTGCGCAGGATGGCGGTGATATCGAGCTGGTAGACATGGAAGGGACAAAAGTTGTCGTCGCCATGCGCGGCGCCTGCTCCAGTTGTCGGGCCAGCCAGCTGACCATCAAGGATCTGGTGGAAAAAACTCTGCGTGAGCAGGTGGATCCCGCCATCAATGTGGTGGAGGCCTAGGCTATGAGTGATATCGTAAAAGGCGATTCCGTCATTTATCTGGACAACAACGCCACAACCCGGGTTGCACCCGAAGTTGTGGAGGTGATGCTGCCCCTGTTTTCCGAATTGTACGGCAATGCTTCCAGCATGCATACCTTCGGCGGCCAGATGAGCCATTTCGTGAATGAGGCCAGGGCCAATGTGGCCGGACTGCTGGGAGCGCGGCCCGAGGAAATTGTTTTTACCTCCTGCGGGACGGAAAGCGACAGTACCGCCGTGTTTTCCGCTGTGGAAACCCAACCGGAAAAGAAGCATTTCATCACCACGCGCGTCGAACATCCCGCGGTCATCGCCCTGGGCAATCTGCTGGAAAAGCGCGGCTACGACGTGACGTGGCTGGGCGTGGATTCGAGGGGACGCCTCGATCTTGACGAACTGGCCCGTTCCATCCGCAAGGATACCGCGCTGGTGTCCATCATGTATGCCAACAATGAAACGGGAACGGTCTTTCCTGTTGACGACATTGCCCGAGTTGTGAAGGAACGCGGTGCGTTGCTGCATGTGGACGCCGTGCAGGCAGTGGGAAAGGAACCCATAGATCTGTCAAGGACGCCCATTGATTTTCTGGCGTTGTCCGGTCACAAGCTCCATGCCCCCAAAGGGGTAGGAGTGCTTTATGTGCGCAAGGGAACCCGTTTCCGTCCCTTCCTGCGGGGGGGGCATCAGGAGCGTGGAAGACGTGCGGGGACGGAAAATGTGCCGTATATCGTGGGGTTGGGCAAGGCCTGCGAGCTTGCCGGATCTGCTATGGCACAGGAGCGCACGCAGGTGGCGGCCCTGCGCGACAAGCTGGAACGCGGTCTGCTTGCGGCCATCCCCAACGCGATTGTCAACGGCGATGTGGAACACAGATTGCCCAATACGTCCAGTATTGCCTTCGAGTCGGTGGAAGGCGAGGCCATTCTGCTTATGCTGAACGAGTTCGGCATTTGCGCCAGCTCCGGTTCCGCATGCACGTCGGGCAGCCTTGAGCCTTCCCATGTGTTGCGCGCTATGGGCGTGCCCTTTACCTATGCTCATGGTTCAATCCGGTTCAGTCTTTCCCGATATACTACCGAGGCCGAAATCGACAAGGTTCTTGAGGTGATGCCCGGTGTTATCAAAACCCTCCGTGAAATATCGCCCTTTACCCGCAGAGGATAGCCTCTGTTCCGAAGGGATAGGAGACGTCAGCTAGCGAGGCGGAAAGCATGGCATGC
>ERZ779866.4047-NODE-4047-length-11266-cov-8.232718_pt1 | contig 11266 bp, 7 predicted proteins | sample MGYA00511248_ERZ779866 | MGnify/ENA primary metagenome ERZ779866 (study PRJEB29588, sample SAMEA2155758) | human gut metagenome | biome: human gut; feature: human-associated habitat; material: faeces | place: Denmark | collected 2008/2010 ... | reverse complement strand
GGGTACTTTCTCTGGTGTAAGAGAAAGTACCTCGCCCGCCGGTGCGAGAACCGGCGACCTTTGCCCTTCGGGGTTTGGGGGCGAAGCCCCCTAAAACCGCTTTCTCTCCACACTGGTGGCGGCCACGCCGCTCCCCTCCTCCAGACTCATTACAAAGTACCGGATGTCGTCCATGGCGTGATCGTGTGCCCCACCCGGCCCTGCCGGGCGGGGACCCCGGTTTCATCCTGCTCGGGGCGAGTGAATCGCCCCTCCGCCAAGGTTTTGCCCCTGGCAAACCATCGCCATGGGCAAAACGCTTGTACGGCGCAAGCGCCGCCCCGCCCTGCGGGCGGGAAAAGAACACGATCCCGCTAAAACCTCTTTCTCTCCACCGAAGTGGCGGCTATGCCGCCCCCCTCCTCCAAACTCATCACAAAGTACCGGATATCGTCCATGGCATGATCGTGTTCTTTTTTCACTCTGTCCTCCCCCGCCCGGGTGTCCCAGCTGTACAGGGAGAACTCCCGCACCGCCGCGTCGCACCCCTGGCAGATGACGATCCTCCCGGAGCGCAGGGCCTGGGCGGTGCGCCGCACCCCCTCCAGCACCCGGTTGTCCGCCGGTCTCACTTGCCAGCCCGCCTGTCTCAAAGCGGTGATAAAACTGGCCGCCGACGGGTCCACCACCACCTGGGCGATCTCCCGCCTTCCGGCCAGCCGACCTAAATCGGCCACGTACTCACCGTCCGTCTTCTGCCTGCCCTCGGCCCGGGCGTCGTAGTAGTACTCCTCCACCCGGTACCACACCTGGCCGATCCTCCCCCACAGCCCAAAAGAGGCAGGGTTGCGGGTGCCGTAGTCGCAGGAGATCCGCCACTCCTCGTACCCTCCCATCGGAGCCGGGGGAAGGGCGGAGGCGTCGAAGAAGTCGTACACCAGCCCCTCGGCGGCCACCCACTCCCCCAGCACATACCGGCGGTGGAACACCCCCTGGAACATCCGCTCATACTTCCCGCGCACCCGGGGGGACAGGCTGGGGTTGTCCTCCATGGTAAAGTGGAGGTAGAGCACCCGCTTCTCTCCCGCCCTGCAGATCCACTCCTTGTAGAACCAGTGCTCCGGCCCCGCCGGGTTGCAGGAGAACCAGACCTTGCTGCCCTCCACCGAGCACCGGGCCACCGCCTGCTCCACGAAGGAGCGGGGCATAAGGGCCGCCTCGTCCAGCAGCACCCCCGCCAGGGTCACCCCCTGGATGAGGGCGGGGCTGCCCTCGTTGCGCCCGCCGTAGAGGTAGAAGGTGTTCTCCCTCCGGCCCAGCCGGACGGTGAGCAGGTTCCGGCTCACCTTTTCCTCGATGGCAAAGCCCAGGGCCCGCAGCACGGGCAACACCGGGGTGAGCAGGTTGCGCCGCACGCTGTTCAGGGTGGCCGCACACAGGCCGAACTGCCGCCTCTGATGGCAGCTCATGGCCCACAGGAAAAAGGCGATACCCATGGCAAAGGTCTTGCCCGAGCGCACCGCCCCGTCGCAGATCACCCCGTCGTAGCCCTCCCGCCACCAGCGGAACAACCGCCGCTGCTTGGGGGAAAAACCCGTTTTCTTCAAGGCTCTTCCCTGCGCAGGCCGTCCAGGAAGCTGTCCAGGGCCTGGTCCTCCTCCCGCTGGCTCAGCCGATCCAGCAGCTCCAGTACCTTCAGCCGGTCGATGAGCTTGATCTCCACCGTGCCGTTCCCGCTGCGCCGCAGCTCCACCAGCCCCCGCAGGTCCAGCTGGTCAATCCGGTCGGCGTCCTCCTGGGTGAGAAAGGCCAGCTTCACCGCGTCGTTGCTCTTGCTGCCCGCCAGCCTGCGCAGGTCGTTGATGATTTTCTGCCGCTCCATGGTCCACGCTCCCTCCGACCCGATCCTGCCATCCCCCATTTGTTGTCCGTTCCCGTGCAAGGGAAATTCTTTTTCTGTTTTGCCGGCGCATTGACAAGGGGCTCTCCTGGTGATAAAGTCATTAGAAAACCCTGCCCCGACCAGGCGCCCCAATGGGGTGTACTGTCTGGCAATTTAGTGGCACAAGGCCGGCGGCGCCGGGGGAAGCACCCACGCCGCTGAGCTTGCGCGCCGGGAAGCTGTCGGCGCACCCCAGCTGACGCCCCCGTAATGGGGCCCCCGCAAAAGCCCAGCGAAGCGGGTTTTGTGGGGAGAGGACGAGCAAGGGAGTGGGTGGAGTTTTCGCCGCCCTATTGGCGGAAACGAAACCAAGCGGACTTTGCGAGGACGATTGGGGGTTCTTAGGGGCAAAATCATAAGGGAGCGCCCTTCGCCCGCCGATTTGCGCCCCTAAGTGGCTTTTTGGTTCCTTTTTGTCTACACAAAAAGGAACTCGGCTGTCAGGCCGAAACCTGCCCCCGCCCGCCAGGGCGGACGAGAAAAAGAGAAAGAAAAAACGGAGGCCTCAGCATCACTATGGCAGACCAGAGCATCCCGTCCCAAGAGCAACGCACCCTCATGACTGAGGGCAACATCCTGAAAATCCTCATTCGCTTCGCCTTCCCCCTGTTTCTGGGCAATCTGTTCCAGCAGATGTACAATACCGTGGACTCCTTGGTAGTGGGCTGGTTCTGTGGGGACAACGCCCTGGCGGCAGTGAGCTCGTCAGGCAGCCTGTGCTTCCTCATCATTGGCTTTTTCCAGGGCACCTTCGTAGGGGCCAGCGTTCTCATCTCCCGACACTACGGCGCCCGGGAGAAGGACAAGATGGACGCTGCCATCCATACCACCATCGTCTTCGCCCTCATTGCCGGGGTGGTCCTGTCCATTCTGGGCGTACTCTTCACACCCACCATCCTGCGGTGGATGGGCACGCCGGAGAACGTTATGCCCAACTCCATCGCCTATTTCCGGGTGTACTGCTGCGGCCTGCTGGCCCTGGTGCTGTACAACACCGCCAATGGCATCTTCCAGGCCCTGGGAGACAGCCGCCATCCCCTGTATTACCTAATGGTGGCCGCCGGCCTCAACGTGGTGCTGGACCTGCTGTTCGTGGCCGTCTTTGACTGGGGGGTCGCCGGGGCCGCCTTCGCAACCTCCATCGGCCAGGCGGTGAGCGCCATCCTGGGCTTTGCCCACCTGATGAGCGGCAGGTTCGTGGTGACGGTCTCCCCGAAGCGGCTGCGCCCGGATTGGGCCGTAATGAAGCAGGTGCTCCACCTGGGTCTGCCCAGCGGAGTACAGAACAGCGTCATCGCCATCGCCAACCTGGTGGTCCAGTCCAACATCAACGCCTTCGGGGACAATGCTATGGCCGGCTGCGGCAGCTATGCCAAGATCGAGGGCTTCGTCTTTCTGCCCATCACCTGCCTGACCATGGCCATGACCACCTTCGTCAGCCAGAACCTGGGGGCCCGGAAGTACGACCGGGTCAAGCAGGGGGCCAAGCTGGGAGTAGGCCTCACGGTGTGCCTGGCGGAGGTCATCGGCATCCTATTCTTCCTCCTAGCCCCCCACCTCATCGCCCTGTTCAGCGACACACCGGAGGTGGTGGCCTACGGCATCCGCCAGGCCCGGGTGGAGTCCCTGTTCTACTTCCTGCTGGCCCTGTCCCACGCCTGCGCGGCCATCCTCCGGGGGGCGGGGCGGACCATCATCCCCATGGGGGTGATGCTGGCCGTCTGGTGCGTGCTGCGCATCAGCTACATCACCGTCATGGTCCGGCTCATCCCGGACATCACCGTGGTGTTCACTGCCTATCCCGTCACCTGGTTTCTCAGCTCGGCGCTCTTTCTCATTACCTTGGCCCGGGGCCGCTGGCTGGAACAGCACCTGTAAATTAAACGCAAAAAACGGATCTGTTACAAAAAAATCGCAACAAGCGAATCAAAAAAGTTGCTAAGAGCCGCTGCTTTGGCGCTTCTTAGCAACTTTTTTGTTTGGGCCCGGAAACCCACATTTTACAACAGGCTCCTCGTCTGCCGGGCCACCCCCCAGCATTCTTGACCTTGGATCCTGGAGTCGCAATTTCAAAAGGAAACAAAGCCCCGAGCCATATGCCCGGGGCTTTGTCGTACAAAATATTTTAGTCCATCAGTGAACAGACAAGGTCGGTGTACTCGGCGGCATCGTCGATGGGCAGCCCAGCGATGAGCAGGGCCTGGTGGTACAGGATCTGGACGTACTTGGCCGCCTTGTCCTTGTCGCCCCCGTCCAGGGCGGCTTTCAGGGCGGCGTAGGGGGCAGAGCTGGCGTTGAGCTCCAACACCCGCTGGGCCTTCATGGGCATGCCGCCCTCCAGCTTGCTGAAATACTTCTCCATCTCCAGAGTCATGGGGCCGTCGGCGGTCATGCACACCGGGGCGGACTTGAGGATCTTGGACACCCGGGCGGCGTGGATCTTGTCCCCTAAGGTCTCCTTCACAAAGTCCAGTACCGGCTTGGCCTGCTCCTCCTGCTGCTCCTGCTGGGCCTTCTCCTCGTCGCTCTCCGGCAGAGCGTCCGGGTCGGACACGCTCTTAAGCTTCTTGTCCTCCACGTCTCCCAGAGCCTGGATGACGAACTCGTCCACTTCCTCAGTGAGATAGAGGATCTCATAGCCCCGGTCGGCAATGCGCTCCACCTGGGGCAGCTTGGCGGCCTGGCCGGCGGTCTCGGCGCTGACGTAGTAGATATACTCCTGGCCCTCGGCCATGCGCTCCACGTACTCCTTCAGGGTGGTCAGCTTGTTCTCCCTGGAGCTCTGGAAGAGCAGCAGGTCCTTCAGCAGGTCCTTCTTGGCCCCGTACTGGTCCACCACGCTGTACTTCAGCTGGCGGCCGAAGGCGGCCCAGAACTTCTCGTACTTCTCCCGGTCATCCTTGAGCAGCTTGGCCAGCTCATTCTTGATCTTCTTCTCCAGGGCGGCGGCGATGATCTTCAGCTGCCGGGTGTGCTGGAGCATCTCCCGGGAGATGTTCAGGGAGAAGTCGGGGGAGTCCACCACGCCCTTGACGAACCGGAAGCAGTCGGGCAGCAGGTCGGCGCACTTGTCCATGATGAGCACCCCGGAGGAGTACAGCTGCAGGCCCTTCTCGTACTCCCGGGTGTAGAAGTCGTAGGGGGTGGCGGCGGGGATGAACAGCAGGGCCTTGAAGGTCACCGTGCCCTCGGAGGAGGTGGTGATGGTGGCCAGGGGGGCCTGCCAGTCCAGGAACTTGTCCTGGTAGAACCGGTCGTACTCCTCCTGCTTCACCTTTGAGCGGGGGCGCTGCCACAGGGGGACCATGGAGTTGATGGTCTGCTCCTCCTCCACCGTCTCCCCCTCGGGCTGGTAGTCCTCCGGGGCATCGGCCGGCTTGTCCTTCATCCGGTGCTCCTCCACCACCATGCGGATGGGGTGGCGGATGTAGTCGGAGTATTTTTTGATCAGCTCCCGCAGGGTGTTCGTCTCCAGGTACTGGCTGTACTGGTCGTCCTCCGCGTCCGCCTTCAGGTGCATGATCACATCGGTGCCTGCCCCGTCCCGCTGGGCGGGGGTGATGGTGTAGCCGTCCGCCCCCTCGGACTGCCACTGCCAGGCGGCCTCCTCCCCCTGGCGGCGGGTGACCACGGTGACCTGGTCGGCCACCATGAAGGCGGAGTAGAAGCCCACGCCGAACTGGCCGATGATGTCGGCGGCGTTGTCCCTCTCCATCTCCTGCTTGAACTGGAGGGAGCCGCTGCGGGCGATGGTGCCCAAGTTCTTCTCCAGCTCCTCCTGGGTCATGCCGATGCCGTTGTCCGACACGGTGAGGGTGCGCTCCTCCTTGTCCGGGGTGACGGTGATCTTCAGGTCGCCCCGCTTGACCTTCACCGAGTCGTCGGTGAGAGACAGGTAGGCCAGCTTGTCGATGGCGTCGCTGGCGTTGGAGATGATCTCCCGCAGGAAAATCTCCTTGTGGGTGTAGATGGAATTGATCATCAGGTCCATCAGACGCTTAGATTCCGCTTTGAACTGTTTCTTTGCCATGGTAAAAAACACCTCTTGTAAAATGTTGAAGATACTGTGTGATGCCGGGTCCCGCCCCGGCAGGCGGGTGCTTTTCCCGGTTTCGCCCGTGGGGGCGAGTGACTTTCTATACGCACAGAAAGTCACCAAAGACGCGCCGGGGGTTGGGCGCGGATGGCTTTCGGCCCAGAGGGCGGGCCTCGGCCAAAGCGCCTGCACCCCCCGACCCCCGTTTTTACGGGGGCCAGAGTAGAAGTGCCAGCACGGCTTTCCGGCGTCCTGGACAGGACGGTGCGGGGGTTCCTCTGACGGACTCCGCCCTGCTTCCGACAGGGTCGGGTGGCCTTATGCACCCAGCAGGGCGCCTACCTGGGTAAAAACTGGGGGCTCAGGTATTCTAACGGAAGGGCGAATGGAAAGGGCTGAACGGCAGTTGCGAGTGCGCCAGCCCTTTGCCTTCCCCTTCAGGGGAAGGTGGCACGGCGTCAGCCGTGTCGGATGAGGTGCTCCCTTGTCTTCTCCCCCTCATCCGACACGGCGCGCGAGAGGCCTGCGCCCTAAGGCGGCATCTCGCGCGCCAAGGCACCTTCTCCCTGGGGAAAAGGCGATAGGGCCTCCCAACTCCCCGCACCATCTCCCAGAGCCTGCCCCGTTCCGGGCATCCCCTTTTTAGGGCTATTCCCCGCCAGGCGCCCAGATGGGGTGTACCGTCTGGCAAGTTTGGTGGCACAAGGCCGGAGGCCGTCGAGGGAAGCACCCACGCCGTCGACCTTGCGCGCCGGAAAGCTGTCGGCGCACTTTAACTAAGCGGGGGGTATCCAGGGGGTGCGCCCCCTGGACACGCTCTTTGGGTACTTTCTCTGGTGCAAGAGAAAGTACCTCGCCTGCCGGTGCGAGAACCGGCGCCCTTGCCCTTCGGGGCTTTCGGGGTGGGACCCCAAGCGTCCCCCGTCGAATCTTGAAGCAAACGATATTAGCACTCAAACGCTCAGAGTGCTAAATCAACTATAATACGAAACCCTGGGTTTTGCAAGGGGGTTTTCAGAAAATTCACAATTACAGACCGGGATAAAAGGGAAAACACCTGGGGATGATGAAGATACCGGGGTACAAAACGGAGCCTGAGAAAAATTTTGGTTGCGTTTGGAGGGGTATAATGCTATAATATCTGCGGCTAAATGCCGCGATAGTCTCTTTGCCCCGGCTATAGGGGCACTTTCTCACACAACCATCGCGCGGGCTCCGCGCCCGTGCTTTTTCCTCCTGTCCGCCAGCGAAGGCGGCGGACAGGTCCGTACACAGATCATGCCTCATCCGGTGGATGATACCAAACCGGCAGTTGGCCGGGAGTCGAGGTGCAGACGTTGAAAAAGTATGTGATTCACGGCGGCAAGCCGTTGTATGGCAAGGTGGAGATCAGCGGCGCAAAGAACGCCGCTGTGGGCATCATCCCCGCCGCCCTGCTGGTGGAGGGTATCTGCCGCATTGAGAATATTCCCCAAATCAGCGATGTGACGCTGATGCTGAACATCCTCCAGGAGCTGGGCGCCAGTGTGCGCACCGTCAACCGCTCCACGGTGGAGGTGGATGCCTCCGCCATCTGCAACCGGCCCATTTCCTATCAGGCCGGACGGAAAATCCGGGCCAGCTACTACCTGCTGGGCGCCCTGCTGGGCCGGTTCGGACAGGCCGAGGTTCCCCTGCCCGGGGGGTGCGACTTTGGCGGCCGACCCATCGACCAGCACATCAAGGGGCTCACCGCCCTGGGGGCGGACGTGGAGGTCAAGAACGGCTTCATGTGCGCCAAGACTAAGGACGGACGGCTGAAGGGCACCCAGATCTATCTGGATGTGGTCACTGTGGGGGCCACCATGAACCTGATGCTGGCCGCCACTCTTGCCGATGGAATGACGGTGATCGAGAACGCCGCCAAGGAACCCCATATCGTGGACCTGGCCAACTTTCTCAACTCTATGGGAGCGGACATCTCCGGCGCCGGCACTGACGTGATTAAGGTCCGGGGGGTAGAGCGGCTGACCGGAGGGGAATACTCCATCATCCCCGACCAGATTGAGGCAGGCACCTACATGGCCGCTGTAGCCGCCGCCGGGGGACAGGTCCGGGTGCGCAACATCATCCCTAAGCACATGGAATGCGTCACCGCCAAGCTCCTTGAGATGGGCGTGGAGGTGGAGGAGGATGGGGATAGCCTCATCGTCACCCGCCACGGCCCCCTCCAACGCACCAATATCAAGACCATGCCCTATCCCGGCTTTCCCACCGATATGCAGCCCCAAATCGCCGCCGTGCTCTGCCTGGCAGAGGGGACCAGCGTGCTCACTGAGGGGGTGTGGGACAACCGCTACCGCTATACCGAGGAGTTTCGCCGCCTGGGGGCCAAGATCCAGGTGGACGGCAAGATCGCCATCATTGAAGGGGTGGACCACCTCACCGGAGCGCCTATGGAGGCCTGCGACCTGCGGGCAGGGGCCGCCATGGTCATTGCCGGCCTGGCTGCCCGGGGAACCAGTGAGATCTCTAACGTCAAACACATTGAGCGTGGCTATGAGGATATCATCGGCAAGCTGTCCGGCATCGGCGCTGACATCCGGGTGGTGGAGGTTCCTGATCCCGAGGGACAGGTGAGCGCCGCTGGGTGAGGCCTCGGCGGGAGAAGAATCGTTTCTAGGAATCGCCGCCTGCGGGCGGCAATTCTTTTGTCCGGCATACACAGAGGAGGAATCCACATGTTGAGCGTGGCCACCCTGGCCAGCGGCTCCTCGGGCAACTGCGCCGTGGTGTCCGACGGCCGGGTACATATCCTGCTGGACGCGGGCATCTCCGCCCGGCGGATCCTCCGGGGCTTGGAAGAGCTGGGCATCCAGGGGGATCAGCTGGCGGGTATCCTCCTCACCCACGAGCACAGCGACCATATCTCCGGCCTGTCCACCTTGTGCCGCCAGTTAAACATGGAGCTGTACGCCACAGCGGGCACCGCCCGGCAGATCTGCTACCGCGTGGCTGGCTTGGAGGATCGGTTCCGAGTGTTCGACCCGGGAGAGGCCTTTGCCCTTGGGGACCTGGTGGTGGGCAGCTTCGCCACCAGCCACGACTGCGCCTGCCCCGTGGGCTATACCATCACAGACGGCCGACGGCGGCTGGCTCTATGCACTGATACGGGCAAGGTCACTGCCCAGGCCGCCCGTGCCATTCAGGGCGTGGATCTGTTGATCGTTGAGTTCAACTATGACTTGGACATGCTCCGAGCCGGCCCCTATCCCGCCAGCCTCAAGGAGCGCATCCTAGGCGACCAGGGCCACCTGTCCAATGAAATGGGGGGCAGACTGGCTGCCTGGGCAGTGGACAAGGGGACCCGCCGGGTGGTACTGGCCCACCTGTCCAAGGAGAACAACAGTCCCGACACTGCCCGGAGAGCCGCCCATCAGGCACTGGAGGCTATTGGCGCCCGGATCGGGCGGGACGTGTCGGTGAGCGTGGCTCCCCGTGGGGAGAACTCCCGCTGGCTGGAGGTATAGGCCATGATAAACGTGAAGCTCCTCTGCGTGGGTAAGCTCAAGGAGAAGTTCTACGCCGACGCCTGCGCCGAGTACGCCAAGCGGCTGGGCCGGTACTGCAGGCTGGACATCACCGAGCTGCCGGAGAGCCGTCTGCCCCAGGCTCCCACCCCTGGAGAGATTGCCGCAGCCCTGGAAAAGGAGGGGGAGGCCATCCGGACCAGGATTCCGCCGGGCTCCATTGTGGTGGCCCTATGCGTGGAGGGAGAGGCGTACTCCAGCGAACAGCTGGCCCAGGCTCTGACCCGCTGGGCTCAGGCGGGGAGCAAGGGGCTGGTACTGGTCATTGGCGGCTCCTATGGCCTACATCCCTCGGTGAAGAAGCTGGCACGTCTGCGCCTGTCCATGTCCCCCATGACCTTCCCCCACCATCTGGCCCGGGTGATGGCGCTGGAGCAGCTCTACCGAGCTTTCAAAATCCAGGAAGGATCCAGCTATCACAAATAGGAAGCATGGGGTTACCTAGGCTCCTTTTTTGTTTCTCCCCTGGCGGCGCTCCCCCATCCCCCTTGACAAACTCCCCCCCATCCCCTATACTAAAACCCTGTAAAAGGCTTGGATGGGAAGGAGTACCCGCCTCCCTCTGACCAAGAGAGACGCCGTCTGGTGCGAGGCGTTTCAGAGCAGGCGGGGAAGGTGGTCCCGGAGCTCCGCCTCTGAACCGCAGTAGGGGGCGGCGGGTTCTCCCGTTACAGAGGCAACGAGTGTCCCGCAAGGGAAATTCAGGTGGTACCGCGGTTGTTTCCAATCGCCCTGAGCAAAACGCTCGGGGCGATTTTCTGTTGCCCCGAAAAGGAGTTGTATAACGTGAAAAAAGAACTGCCCAAGGTCTACGAGCCCCAGGAGGTGGAGGGCCGCATCTACGAGATGTGGGAGAAGAACGGCTGCTTCGCCGGCCACCGGGATCCCGACAAAAAGCCCTTCACCATCGTCATGCCGCCCCCCAACGTCACCGGCCAGCTCCACATGGGCCACGCCATGGACTGCACCCTCCAGGACATCCTCATCCGGTTCAAGCGGATGCAGGGCTACGCCGCCCTGTGGGTGCCCGGCACCGACCACGCCGGCATCGCCACCCAGATCAAGGTGGAGGAGGAGCTGCGCACCAAGGAGGGCCTGACCCGCTATGACCTGGGCCGAGAGAAGTTCCTGGAGCGGGTGTGGGACTGGAAGAACAAGTACGGCAACCGCATCGTGGAGCAGCAGAAGAAGCTGGGCGCCTCCTGCGACTGGGAGCGGGCCCGGTTCACCATGGACGAGGGCTGCTCCAAGGCCGTCCGCGAGACCTTCTGCGAGCTCTATGACAAGGGCCTCATCTACAAGGGCAGCCGGATCATCAACTGGTGCCCCCACTGCGTCACCGCCCTTTCCGACGCAGAGGTGGAATATCAGGATAAGCCCGGCCACCTGTGGTATATCCGCTACCCCCTGACTGACGGCTCCGGCGATCTGGTGGTGGCCACCACCCGTCCTGAGACCATGATGGGCGATACCGGCGTGGCGGTGAACCCGGAGGACGAGCGCTTCAAGCACCTGGTGGGCAAGACCTGCATCCTGCCCATCATGAACCGGGAGATCCCCATTGTGGCCGACGATTACGTGGAGCTGGGCTTCGGTACCGGCGCGGTGAAGATGACCCCCGCCCACGACCCCAACGACTTTGAGGTGGGCCTGCGCCACAACCTGGAGTCCATCCGGGTGCTGGACGACCACGGGGTGGTGAACGAAAACGGCGGCAAGTACCAGGGAATGGAACGGTAT
>ERZ779866.4043-NODE-4043-length-11272-cov-5.139253_pt1 | contig 11272 bp, 8 predicted proteins | sample MGYA00511248_ERZ779866 | MGnify/ENA primary metagenome ERZ779866 (study PRJEB29588, sample SAMEA2155758) | human gut metagenome | biome: human gut; feature: human-associated habitat; material: faeces | place: Denmark | collected 2008/2010 ... | reverse complement strand
GCCCTCGACGCCGTGGGCCTTGAATGCTTTCCAGAACATGAGAGACCCGAAGGTACCCGGCAGCACGAGCACGATCTGGCCGGCGGTGACGACCTCTGCGAGCTTCTCCGCATACGCGGCATGCGCGAACGCAGGCACCGCGACCAGGATGACCTTGACACCCTCGATGGCGGCGGCAAGATCGCTCGTGACCATGGCGAGCTCGGCCGTACCGGTGCCCGCGGCGCCCGAAAGCTCGATCTTCTTGGTGCCGAACACCTGCTGCATGTTGGGGGCGAACCGCTCGTCCTCATACATGTTAACCGTAAAGCCCCTCAGCGTGAGGTCCGCCGCGGCGGCATGCGCCCCGTTGCCGCCGCCCAAAACCGCGATCTTCATCATGATACCGATGCTCCTTTCCAGCAAAAGGCGCGAGGCCCCGAGCGCCCGCGTCATATACACACCCCTCGAGTCTACTCCTCCGAGAGGCCTTTAGGGCGGTAGAGACGCGGGGGAACCGTATCTGCCATCGCATCAGCCATAAAAAAATCCCCCTGCGGACCCCTTCGCACCGCTTCTGGGTGCCAAGGGGCCGCCGGGGGATTCCGGTGAGTTATCTAAACCTTACGGCTTAGTACATGCCACCGCCCTGGGCGCCGGCGGTAGCGGCCGCGATGGCGTCCTCGAGCTGGGTGTTCTTGGGCACGTCGGAAACGGTGGCCTCGGTGATGAGGATGAGGGAAGCCACGGAGGCGGCGTTCTGCAGGGTGGTGCGGGTGACCTTGACCGGGTCGAGCACGCCCATGTCGATCATGTTGCCCCACTCGCCGTTGGCGGAGTTCAGGCCCTCGCCCGCGGGGAGCTCGGAGACCTTGTCAACGATGACAGCGCCCTCGTAACCGGCGTTCTTGGCGATGGTGGCCACAGGAGCGGTCAGGGCCTTCTTGATGATGTCGATGCCGATCTGCTCCTCGGGATCGGAGATCTCGATGTTCTCGAGCGCGGGCAGGGCGTCCATGAAGGCGACACCGCCGCCGGCGACGATGCCCTCCTCGACGGCCGCGCGGGTGGCCTGCAGGGCGTCCTCGACGCGGTGCTTGATCTCCTTGAGCTCGGTCTCGGTGGCGGCACCGACCTTGATCACGGCCACGCCGCCGGAGAGCTTGGCCAGGCGCTCCTGGAGCTTCTCGCGATCGAACTCGGACTCGGTGTGCTCCATCTCGCCCTTGATGGCGGCCACGCGGTCGGCGATGGCCTCCTTGGTGCCGGCACCGTCGACGATGGTGGTGTTGTCCTTGGTGATGGTCACGCTCTTGGCGGTACCGAGCATGTCGGCGGTGATGTCGGCGACCTTGATGCCGAGCTCGTCGAGCGCGGCCTGGCCACCGGTGAGGATAGCGATGTCCTCGAGCAGGCGCTTGCGGCGATCGCCGTAGCCGGGGGCCTTGACGGCGCAGACGTTGAGGGCGCCGCGGATCTTGTTCAGGACCAGGGTGGGCAGAGCCTCACCGTCGATGTCCTCGGCGATGATGAGCAGGCCCTTGCCGGCGCGGGAGACGGCCTCGAGCACGGGCATGATGTCCTGGACGTTGGAGATCTTCTGGTCGGTGATGAGGATGTAGGGATCCTTCATCACGGCCTCCATGCGGTCATTGTCCGTGACGAAGTACGCGGAGACATAGCCCTTATCGAACTGCATGCCCTCGACGGTGTCGATGGTGATGTCGAAGGTCTGGGAATCCTCGACGGTAATGACGCCGTCCTTGCCCACGACATCCATGGCGTCGGCGATCTTGTTGCCGACCTCGGCGTCACCAGCGGAGATGGTGCCGACGGAAGCAATCTGCTCCTTGGTCTCGACCGGCTTGGCGAGGTTCTTCATCTCGGCCACGGCGGCGTTGACGGCCTTGTCGATACCGCGACGGATGGCCAGCGGGTTGGCGCCGGCGGCAACGTTCTTGAGACCGTCGTTCACGATGGCCTGGGCCAGCAGCGTAGCGGTGGTGGTGCCGTCACCCACGGTGTCGTTGGTCTTGGTGGCGACCTCCTTGACCAGCTGGGCGCCCATGTTCTCGATGTTGTCCTCGAGCTCGATCTCCTTGGCGACGGAAACGCCGTCGTTGGTGATCATGGGAGCGCCGAAGGAGCGCTGCAGGGCGACATAGCGGCCCTTGGGGCCCATGGTGACGGTCACGGCGTCGGCCAGGGTGTTGACGCCCTTGGCGAGCTTGGCGCGAGCGTCGGTGTCGAACGTGATGTTCTTAGCCATTTGATGTTCCTCCAAATGTGTTATTAGGGACGGGTGCAAATTACATATCCGTCTCAGGACCTCGTTTTAGGGACAGTCCCCAATTTGAGGTCGCGGTTTGTCGGCTGCGGCTGAGTCGCGTGCCGCAGCCGACACCTCAATTTGGGGACAGTCCCTCAATTGAGGTTCGGGGTCGCGAAAGTTACTCGACGACGGCGTAGATGTCGTCGGCGCGCATGAGCAGGTACTCCTCGCCGTCGACCTTGATCTCGTTGCCACCGAACTTGCCGTAGATCACGACGTCGCCCTCGTGAACGTCGAGCGGGATGCGCTCGCCGCGGTCGTTCATCTTGCCGGCTCCCACGGCGACGACGGTGCCGCGCTGGGGCTTCTCCTGAGCGCTGCTGGCGATATAGAGACCGGAAGCGGTCTTCTGCTCGACGGCGTCGGGCTTGATCAGAACGCGATCTGCAAGCGGCTTCAAAGACATGCTTGTCTCCTCCTTTTGCTGGGCTCCGGCACACGCCGGCGGTCCATGCGGTTTGTGTACGCGTTGAATAGTACCCAGCCGTACGGACTTATACAACGTCACTTCAAAAAATCTTATAAAGCGGCACTTAGATTTCTTGAGCGTTGAATTACCAGCGGTAGGCGGTCGACAGAGGACTGAACGAAAACACTTTCGACTATCGTTGCCGAAAGCGCGAAGTATGCCCAGAACAGGGAGCCTGCTCCTACCGTTCGTACACTCGCTCGCCCGCCACATACGTGGCCACGACCCGAGCGCCCTGGATCTCGCTCGGATCACACGCGGTGATATCGCGGTCCAGTACCACGAAGTCCGCCAGGTAGCCCGGGGCGATCTGGCCGAGTTCACCCTCGCGGCCCGTCGCCACGGCGCTGCCGGCGGTGTAGATGCGCAGGGCCTCGGCGGCGCTGATGCGTTCACCCGGCAGCCATCCACCCGCGGGCTCATGCGTGAACGGGTCCTGGCGTGTCACGGCGCAGTACAGCACGTCCATGCTGGTCACGGCCGTGATCGGAGAATCGGTGCCAAAGGCCTGTTCAACGCCCCGATCTTCGTACGTGGCGAAGGGCCACATGACCCGGCTGCGCTCCTCGCCCAGGTCGCGCTCGGGACCGCCCGGATCGAGCGTGATGTGGCCGGGCTGGGAACTCGCCAAAATGCCGAGCTCAGCCAAACGATCGATGTCCTCGGGCAGCAGGTTCTCGAGGTGCTCGAGCGTGTTGCGGCCCTGCATGGGCGCCCCATACCAGGCCATCGCCTCGCCGAAGATGTCGATGGCCTCGTGGACGGCGCGGTCGCCGATGGTGTGGATGCGCACGGAGTGGCCGCGCTCGGCAGCGGCGAGGACCAGCTCGCGCATGCGATCGGCCGGTACCGTGGGGCGACCGCAATCGCCGTCGAAGCGTGCATTCGTATAAGGCTCGGTCAGCCATGCGGTGTGCTGGCTGCTCACGCCGTCGAAGAACTGCTTGAAGCCCGGAGCGCGCAGCAGGGGGAACTCATCGCCCGCATAACGGTCCTGCAGGTCCTCGAGGCGCGACTGATCGTCGAGCAGCGTGGGGTACATGTGCACACGCAGGGCGAGTTTGCCCTCGCGCGAGAGCTTCTCATACACGTCGTCGCGGATGAAATCGCAGCCGGGATGCGGCATGAGGGCCATGTCGCAGATCGAGGTGATGCCCTGCTCGGCCATACGCGCCATCTGGGCTTCGTAGGCGGAGGCGATGTCTTCCTCAGTGAGCCACTCGAGGCAGCGCGGAAGGAGCTCCATCGCCGCGGCCTCGCGGATGATGCCCGTGAGCTCACCGTTCTCATCCTTGTCGTAACTGCCGCCCTGCGGGGGCACGGAATCACGCGTGACGCCGAGGGCGTTAAGGGCGCACGTGTTCATCCAGAGCGTATGACCATCGCCCGAGTACATCACGCAAGGGCGGTCGGGAAATGCCTCGTCGAGCGAACGTTTGGTGGGCGGCACGGGCGGGTCCCAGCGGTAATCACGCCAGCCCTGAGTGACCACCCAGGCATGCTCGGGAAGCCCCTTCGCGAATTCGACCGTCCGCTCGACGAGCTCGGCCTCGCTCTCCCCCATGTGCATGAGCAGGTAGGGCGACCCCCCGAGGGCAGTATGGAAGAAATGCAGATGAGCGTCGTGAAAACCGGGGCAGATGAGGGCATCGCCGTAATCGAGCACGGGAGTCGATGCGGGACAAGAGGCGATCACATCCTGCAGGGAGCCCGTCGCCACGACCCGCTCCCCCGCCACGGCGAACGCCAGGGGCCGGGCGGCGCACTCCGCAGGAGCGCTCGTAAACACGCGTGTGGACGTGACGATGTAATCGACCTGGGTGAATTCCATGTTTCGCTCCTGACCGCAGGGTGCTCTCATCTTGCTGAAATTGTCAGGCGGGCACTCGAAAAACTCAAGGTGTACGTTTTGGGGAAGGTTTTAACTCAAATCACGTCGAACGCCCTTTGCTCGCTTTGCGCGACCTGGGGTTTTGCTGCCGAGTTTCCGCACGCAATGCCGCAATTTAGAGCTAGGTGCATCTCGGCTCTCGGTCCGCACCTCGCTTGCTCACGCATCTACCCGCGCATACACCCCGAACAGTAGCACCTGGAAAGCAGCTTATCTGCCCGCGGGCTCCACGTCCTTCCACATCGCAAGCAGCTCACAACAACCTTCTCGGTACACCCCATGTAGCTGTCCTCATCGACTTTTAGAAAACCGCAACTACGCTCCGAGATCTTTGCAGCATAGCGAGTCGCACGCTTCGCCAAAGCCTGCTCCTTAGTCATCTTTTTTCTTGCTTTCCCAGTCCCGCGCCTTACTGCCATCTCTGGATGGCATATGGGACAAGCACATCTTCCGTTTCGAATGCGCGTGTAGCTATCCGTCCACCTATGATGGCAAGCTTTGCACTCAACCTCAATTGGCCTTGTTGAGCCCTGATAAGAGACTAACTGAATTGCTCCGTCCGCAAGCTTCTTTTTGAGCACCCATCTCGCGGTGTCGTGACGACCATCTGGCTTTTCACCGGGAAGCACCCTGACCGAACTAATTTCGAAATCAACTGACCTTTCCCCCCAATCGACTGTCAAGATGTAGGGACGTCGGCCATTTGCCTCGTAATACAGCTGTTCCGCATATTTTTTCGCATCCCATGCCGCCGTCTTGATCTCAAGCACCGCCTCCTCGGATGACAGGTCACACAGGGCCATTACTCCCATTTCCTCGTTAACAACTAGCTCTTGAGCCATGACCCTTTCGCCGTCAAAGACATCCTTCTTGATATATTCAACGAGCGGGATCAGCTTCCTCTTTAGCTCCAAAATGGCTTCGTTTATATCCTTCTCCAGGCTCTCGTCCTCATTCCGAAGTGCCCGCACCGTTCCATCCAACTTTTGCTCAAAGAAAACAGGGCGGGTATTATGCCTCACTCGTCCAATCCGTTCATTTTTAGCGGCGTTATTTCTCAGAAATTCCCTGTTATCCTGTTTTTCGACCCCAATCATCACGTCTATCAGCCGCTCGATAGTCACCCCAGAAAAGTTACTCTCAAATCTATGAACAATGCCCGTCGGGACCCGAAGCCGGTACAGTACGTTCCTATCAGCATGAATGTATGGACGCTCATATATCTGCGAGAGATTTTTATAAGATGCGAGGTAGCTTACTGGAACAATATAGTCTGGACTCAAAACTTCAAATGTCCAGTTAAATGACTGCATTTTCGCCAACACATAACGCCCGCCGATGGCCTCAAAAAGACGCCACTCAAGTTTGCAGTCGTTCAAGCCTGAGTGCACTTTCTGAACGCCCTCGATTCCGAAGGCAATGCACAGATTGTCTTTGGTCAGACTCCCATCGGAAAAGCCCGTTGAACAGATCAGCTTCTTAAAGTTGAAGAAGCGCATTCGCTCGTATCCAACGAGCTTGTTTCTTTTAAAGTACTCACGAATGAATCGGTTATCGAGTTCTCCGTAGTGAAGAACCGTCCGATTCGCAAGGTCAAATTCATCAAACAGCCAATCGACTTCCTTTTGAGTCAACGGCTTCTTTCCCCGAAGCTGTCGCCTGGTAATTCCGTTTATTTCAGTGGTCTCAACTGAATCATTGAGGTCAAGTGGAAGAAATCTATCATATTCCTTCCCGTCGTCCGGCTTATATATGGAGATGGAGAGCAGATCATGCTCCCTGCTCCTTAGTCCGTTGGTCTCTACATCGAGCACGACGTAATCCCCAGGCGAAACGCTCATTCTTTTCAATGGCATATGGATTCCTTTCGCCAGCAATTGACCCATCACCATTCTCTCACCACGTGATAGTTTTGTTCGTTCACAGCGCAGACATTGTTCTCCTGAATTCCACGATGGGAGCGAGCCGTAGCGAGCGGTCCATCGAACGGCGGGAGTGAGCATTTGCCGCCCTTGATCGACCGGCTTTTTGATCCTCGTTTGCGACCATACGCCTCTCGACAAAAACCCCGCGGCTTACACGCCGCGGGGTTCGTTCGGCCGTCGCCTCTCCCGTCTTTCCGGCTTTGAGATCTCGTTCTACTTTGTCGCCCCACAGGAGCACTCATAGTGGTCGAGGACCTGCTTGGGTCCAGTTTGAACTGTCTGATATGAGCCCTTGTCGACCTTTTCCACCATCGTGTAGGACTGATCGATTGCGCTTGCTCCGTTTGGATGCCTAACATCACCGTAGGTCCCCCAGATATGAGAATCGGTCGCGTCGTTACCGGAAAACTGCCCACCACATGCTGAGCACTCCCAACATACATGCCGAGTGTAAACGTCCTCCCACCTTGGGACCCATTGCTGTCCGCACACGAGCTCGCTTCGATAGACGGCGCTCCAGCTATGTTTGTGGAACGGCTTCGGCGCGGAGGGCTTAGGGGCCTCAGGCTTGGGGGAGGATTGCACTGTCCCCTGAGAGGGCTTCGGCGCCTGCTGATTCTGCGCCGCCTTGCCGCCTGCGGAGCCATCCCCCTTTCCCCCATCTCCCGCGTTTGATTGTGCCTCCGCTGTCGCGGCATTCTCTCCTCCGTCACCTTCCTGCGCGGCTGGTTCATCAGCTGTTTTCTCCAAGTCCGACTCCGCGGTAATTGCTCACCCCGTGGCGGCCTGCGCATCCAACCCCATGGACCCGGTCGACCCGGACCCCGCGCTTGCGGACGTAAGCGGACCCGTGGACAAGGCCCAGGTCAGACCTCCCAACGCGGCGATGCCGAACGCCGCCGCGGCGACAGCGCCTTTGCGTCCCGACACGAACTCGACGATATTCTTGAAATCCATCCTCATCCTCTTCCCCGCCGTCCGCGCTGGGCCCCTTCCCGGGCAGAACGACACGCACACCCTCATGAACGGGCCGACCATCCGAAGCTGATGCCGCAGTTCTCCTGCGCCCTCCGATGAGCCCGCGCGGCGGGTCCATCGGCTCACCCCTCGATAATCTTGGACGCCATTTCCGGGGGAAGGCTGGGGGCGAAGCAGGCGGAGAGCCCCAGCGGGTTGCTGTAGATGCTCGGAACGAACCGATCCCGCCTCACCGTGATGGTCTTGTACTCGTATTTCCGGATCTCGCGCCCGGAGCCGACCCCGAACGCCTCCACCGACATGAGGCTCCCGGCCTCATCGAACCTCAGGAAGTCCGTCATGTCCCAAGGATACGTATATGCGTAAACGCGGTTCTCCATGTCAGATTTCTCCTCGGAGAGGAAGATGCCCATGGGGCCGGGCTCCGAAGCGACGACCTTGAGGAGGGCTCCCGAGTCCGCGTACTCGAATGAAACCTCGTAGCGGGTGAAGTCGCGGGGGTTGACGTAGTCGTCCACGAACGCCGAGACGATTCTCCCGTTATCACCCCTCTTGTAGGAGCACTCCCTCTTCCCAGAGCCCTGCGAGACGACCTCGGAGGCGAAGAAGACGCAGTCGCCCGAAGCGTCGTACTCGAACTTCTCGGTGCCCGCCACACCCCAGTCGAGATGGGCATAGGAAGTCGCAGTTGACGCCAATCGGCCGTTCTCGTCGTATTCGAGGTCGATCCTCGAAACTGCGCCCTCGGACTCCGAGAGTGGGCCGGAGGTCTCCTCGACGCGAGTCAGGAACCCCTGGTCGTCGTAGGAATACTGGTTGCAGGCCCGGTATAGTCCATCTTCCCGATAGTCGACGAGATCCCTGTCGACGACGCGGACGTCGATGTACTCGCTTTCCCGATCGGAGGGCCTCAGCCCTTCATCGGACCCATTGGGAGCAGCGGGCGCGCAGCCCCACAGCAAGCCCAATGGAGGAAGAACCAGGCCGGAGAGAAGCGCCCTCCGGGTGAAGCCCTGCGTCATAGACCAACCACCCCAACGTCAAGAGATCTGAGGCCTTTTTGCCTCAAGGAGATTGTTGGGCATACGGGGGAGGTTTTCAACCCTTCCCACAGCCTGCGGGCGAGTTGCAGGGCCCTCCGGCGTGGAAAGCGTTGAAAACCGCCTGCGCCGCAATTCGTCTTGATGGATTCTTCTCAATAAAACAATCTTTCACCCCGTTTTCACTCCTTTTGGGATCTAGGAGGAAAGATAGATATAAAAACAGGTCAGAGGAACAATACCTCTGACCTGCTGATTTCGATGGAGCCAGCGACCGGGCTCGAACCGGTGACCCCCGCTTTACGAGAGCGGTGCTCTGCCAACTGAGCTACGCTGGCGACTCCATGGTGGAGCGGACTGAGCCGTTCCGACGATTGTCTATAGTACGTGGAAACGCACCACCACGCAAGTACCTAATAATCTCGGCAGAAAAACTCTTTTGCCTCGACGCCTTCGCTCCCGCCAAAACGAGAGCCCCAGTCACCGCAGGCAACCGAGAGGCGGGCATACCTCATTTTGCGCCCGCCCAAGTGGCCCATCTCAATTTGTACCTGTCCCCAATTGAAACCAGCTCGGAGGCTAGACGCCGATACGGCGGATCGTGGCGAGGGCAAGGGCCTGCATTGCCTCGGCGGCCGCGTCGGCGGCGCCCAGCACCTTGGCGTGGCTTTCGCCCGGACAGCCGGCCTTGTTGGTGACGAGCGTGATTCCGAGCACCTCCATCCCCATGGCGCGGGCCATGATGGCCTCGCACACGGTCGACATGCCCACGTAATCGGCACCGAGCGTGCCGAGCATGCGGATCTCGGCGGGCGTCTCGTAGCTGGGACCGAGGAGGCCGGCGTACACACCCTCTGCGAGCTCCATGCCAAGCTCGGACGCAGCCTCGCGCGCCAGGCCGGAGAGATACGGGGAGTAGGCCCCCGCCATCGAGACAAACGGACTGTCCAGGCCGGCCGCGGCAACGCCCGCGGGCGATGCGAGCGGATTGCGCCCGGTGAGGTTGATCTGATCGGTGATGATGCCGACGGTACCGGGAGCGATGGCGCCCACCGCACCGGTCGCACAGCTCAACACGATGCTGCGGCAACCCAGCTTGTGAGCATGCCGCACGAGCGAGGTCACCTGCAGGGCGTCGTAACCCTGGTACATGTGCACGCGACCGGGATACACCACCACGGGCACACCGTCGAGCTCACCCACGAGAACCGTGAAGCTATGGCCCTCCACTGGGATCGCCTCCGTGGGGAACCCATCGATGTCGCTGTACGGGATGTGTCGCACCACGCGCACGCGCTCACCCAGCGAACCCAGACCGCTGCCCAGCACGATGGCGAGCGGATGCTCCATGGTCGGCTTGCACCATGCGGCGACTTTCTCAAACGTCTCGTCCATGACGACCGTCCTTTCTCCTTGCATAAGCCGGAGGCGGGTCGAGCCCCTCCCCCACAGGCACTTCTCCAGCATAGCAAGTCGCCCGTTTGCGGCAGGCGCAACCCGTGAGCGGCCCCGATGGGGAGCTGGGCGTCACAACGCGCAGGTCCAGCGCGTAGATTCGGCACAAAAAATGGTCGCGATGTGCCAGGCTGTCGCAGCGTGGCACATCGCGACCAAAACGGCGGGCGCGGCGGGCGGTTACGGTCGTAAATTGCCTGCCTGTCACAGAGCGGCACATCGCGACCAAACCTCGAGATGCCGCAGCACATTCAGCCGGCGCGCGCGGCTAGCGCAAGCAGCCGAGCATCTTAGGCATACAGGCCAAAGAGCTCGACATCAGCCTCGCCGAAGAGCTCGTTGACATAGGACGTCCACTTGGCGTTCGCGCCCTGCGACTCGAGCATGTACTGCTGGTACGCAACGGCATAGGCCTTCTGGGCCTGGGCATAGGTCGCAGACTCGGGAGTGATCTCCTCGCCGGCGAGCGCGGTGGCATAAGCGCCGTCGAGCTTAGCCCAGGTACCAGCCTCGGCATCCCACTCCTTACCGGCCAGATCAATGATATAGGCGGCGTACTCGGCCTTGGCCTCGTTCTCGTCGCCGCTCTCGGGCTCGGCGGGAGCCTTGGGCATGGCGGGCGCGTCGTCCATCACGCTCTGATACAGCTTCTGAATAGTGCCCTGCTCACGCACGATCTGCTTTGCCTGATCCTCACTCACGCCGTACTGATCGGCGATAGCGGAGAAGTCGGAGGTGCCCAGGGAGGCCTCGGCAGAGGAAGAAAGATCTTCATCGCTCAGCTCGATGCCCTGCTTGGACGCCTCCTCCAGCAGGATGCGGTTGCGCACATAGGAAAGAACCGCGTCGGCGGAAGGAGCGGGGTAGTTGCCGTCCTCGTCCTTCACGCTGTCAAGGCTGTACTGGCTCTCGATGGCCTCACGGGCGCTGATCTTGTGCGAGGCCCCCTTGAACTTCCAGGTTGCGACCGTCGCGTCGAGCTCGCTCTCGGCGAAAACGGGAGCGCTCACACCCTTGGAGCCAAAGCCGCCGGAACCAAGGAAGTAACCGGAAACACCGGCGACGATCACGGCGATGAGCGCGCCGGCGATGAAGTACTTGTGCTTGCCCATCATTGCTCGCTGCATGCGCGTCTTCTTCGGGCGATCCGCGCACGGCGTGGCGGCAGGTGCGGCGGTAGAGGAATCCGCAGAGGCGTCTGCC
>ERZ779866.4042-NODE-4042-length-11276-cov-2.736922_pt1 | contig 11276 bp, 10 predicted proteins | sample MGYA00511248_ERZ779866 | MGnify/ENA primary metagenome ERZ779866 (study PRJEB29588, sample SAMEA2155758) | human gut metagenome | biome: human gut; feature: human-associated habitat; material: faeces | place: Denmark | collected 2008/2010 ... | reverse complement strand
TAGGCGTCTACTACGCGGGCGACTGCATGCTGATGATGCAGGAGAACCCGGACCTGAACTTCTATCTGCCCGAGGAGGAGACTTTCAACGTCTTTATAGACGCGATGTGCATCCCGAGCTGTGCGGAGCACAAGGAAGAGGCGGAGCTTTTCATAAACTTCATCTGCGAGCCGGAGATCAGCGGCGGGAACATGGACTACCTGGGCTACGGCACGCCTGTGTCCGCGGCGAAGGAGTACATGGACCCGGAGATGGCCTCGAGCCCCGTGGCCTACCCGGATGAGTCGATACTGGCGCGCGGAGAAGCCTTCGGCGCCCTGAGCACGGAGGCACAGCAGCTCATGAGCAGCCTCTGGACAGATATCTACAGCGAGGCGAATTGAATAAACTACCAGAAACCGGCGTTCCTCGAGAGGGACGCCGGTTATTTACGCCCTGCACCTGGCCGGGGACAGTCTGCGCTCTATAATAAACAGACTGCATTTGTTTAAATGCAGTGATAATGCACATGTCAACTGAAAAATGTCATGTTACCGCTGGAAATTTGGGCAAAAACCCGGCAAAAGCAGCTGCACGGAAAACGTACGGCAATTTTTGTGAAGAAAAATTAGGTAATGGCTTGAAATTGCACGAGCACTGTGCTAGAATCACGTCGTATGTACATAAGACAATAGGACCAAAGCGAATATTATAAGAAATTGGAGGAACCAAAAGATGAAGAAGCGCATTTTGCCCATTCTTCTGGCGCTCATAATGGTGCTGACTCTCCTGCCCACCCTCGCGTTGGCGGACGAGCCTGCCAATAAGGTGCTTATAGCTGGCAACAATCAAGAGTTCACCACACTTGAGGCCGCCGTCAAAGAGGCTGAGGCTGGCGATACCATCTATGCCGACGCTTCCATGACCGAGACTGTCGAGGTCGTCATTGACGGCACCGGCGTAAACACCCTCCAGGCTAAGATCGACGCTGCCGATCCCGGCGCTGAGATCGACCTTGGCGGCAAGTACTACCCCGAGAATCTGTCCATCAACAAGTCCATAACCCTCAAGAACGGCACTATCGACACCGCGACTGTGATAGGCGCTAGTAATCTGGAGTTTAACAACATCACCTTCGTCAACGCATCCAATGTTATAAATCTTGACACGAATCCCGCTGCCCTGTATCTCCAGAGTGTCGAGAATGTGAGGGTGGAAAATTGCACTTTCATGGCCCCCGCAAATGCCACGGGTACCACCATTGGCATCACTACCGTTACGACTGAAAATGTAGGTATTATAAATTGCACGATCACGGGCTACGGTATAACCGCCTACCACAACCCCGGTACTTCGAACGTCACATACGAAGGTAATTTTATAGCAGGCTCTAAGTCCGGTATTGCCTTTGTCGGCACTGATACTGTCCTGGTCGATGGCAACACCTTCGAGAACGCCAACGGCATCCGTGTCGAGCCGAGCTGGGCTGATGGAGCGTTGTGCGATACTGTCGTAATTGAAAACAACAGCTTCATCAACACGCCGAAAGACGGCTATGCCGTCCGCGTCCAGAACTCCAGCGGCGATGCTGGCTATGAGGGCGCGCTCAAGCTGAATGAGAACTACTGGGGCACAGATGACCCCGCCGATATCTTTGCCCTCATCAAGGGCGACGCTCTTGTCGAGAACTACTATCCCACGGCCGATAAGGACCCTGATAGCATTGTCGAGCTCGACACGACTCTCGTTTACACCAGCCAGCAGCTCATAGAAGCCATTGCTGATGCCAATGACGGCGCTGTTATTACTCTCGCCCCCGGCACCTATGACGGCAACATCCGGTTCGACGGCAAGAGCCTGACCATCAAGGCCCAGTACCCGGCAAATCCGGAAGACGGGGAAACCCCTGATGACCTTCTGAGCGTGTTCACCGGCACCTTCAACACCAGCGAAGGAACGGGCGACGATGCCTTCCAGGAGGATCAGTGTGTCATCATCGACGGAATCGCCTTCAAAGGCGACGGCCTCAAGGTAGGAAACAACAATTACAATACTGTCGGAGAGCTCATTGTAAAGAACTGCACCATGGAGTGCGGCAAAAATCTTGTAAAAGCTGATAACTACAACAAGTACAACTACTTTGTCAAGGTCAGCGGAAACGCCGGCGCTCCTTATGCCAAAGTGACGGTCAACAACAATAAAGTGACCGGGACTCCGGAGAAAGATGTATATACCATTCAGCTTTGGGACGTCTTTGTCGCCAACGTCAGCGAGAATTTGATCTATCTCACCGACGCTCCTGCGGGCCACCAGGCGATCAACATCTCCAAGATGGCCGAAAATGCGACTGTCATCGTTGAGGACAATGTTATTGTTAACGCCACGGGCGGTATCTATGTCACCACCTGGCTGCTCGGCGGCACCGGCGATTGCGCGTTCACCGGCGACATCGACGTTGTGGGCAACGTTATGGATGTTACTGGTACACCCATCTACATAGGCTGGGAGGAATCCGCCGCGCCGTACGGTTCCCTCGGAGCGAACTGCAGCATAACTGACGAGGGCAACTACAATGACCTGGACCGCATTGGCCTTTTGAAGCCTGAGTATTTGCGCATGTATGAGGCCCGGGTCAAGGCAGTCCGGGAGGCTGTCGGCCCTGATGTGGACATTATCATTGAAAACCACTCGTTTACAGATTCCCAGTCTGCCGCCCAGTTGGGCAACCTGGTGAAGAAGTACAACATCTTTTATTTCGAGGAGCCCTCTACCGCAGTGCCTCAGCTTTCCCGGTTTGTCCATGAGGAGACTGGACTACCCATCGCCAACGGTGAACGGATCTACACCCGCTGGCAGTACATTGAGTACTTCAAGCAGAATGCCATCCAGGTTATCCAGCCCGACGTGGGCACCTGTGGTGGTATTACAGAGATCAAAAAGATCTGTGATATGGCCTACACCTTTGATGTGGGGGTCCAGGTCCACGCCTGCGGAAGCCCCCTTTCCACAGCGGCCGCTCTTCACTTGGAATGTGCCATCCCCAATTTTGTCATCCATGAGCACCATACCTACGCCTTGAGTCCCTACAATAAAGAGCTGTGCATCCATGACTATCAGCCGGTGGATGGAAAGTTTTCTGTGCCCGACCTGCCCGGCATCGGCAACGAACTGAGTGAGGTGGCCTTCAGGAACTGTGACAAAGTTACCATTGCATAAAGAAGGAAGCGGGGCAGAAAGGGTATGCCCCTAGTTTGAACAAGGAGGAGAGTCACTATGAAGATTACAAAGGTCGATGTTTACGTGCTGGATGCCGGCGAGCAGCGGGGCGCCCGCTACCCCATTTGCTGCCGGGTGCATACCGACGAGGGCATTTATGGCGATGGCGAGGCGGGCATCGCTTATGGAACAGGTTATACTGCCGCTTATGGTATGGTGATTGATATGGCTCACCATATCATCGGCAAGGACCCCATGAATACAGAAGCTATTTGGGAGGAAATTTTCAAGGGTACCTTCTGGGGCCAAGGCGGCGGTGTAGTTGTCTTTGCCGGTATGTCGGCCCTGGATATTGCCCTGATGGACATTAAGGGCAAGGCCCTGGGCGTACCTATCTACCAGCTCCTGGGTGGCAAGTGCCGGGATGAACTGCGTTGCTACGCCTCTCAGCTTCAGTTTGGCTGGACCACCAAAATCGGCCCTTGGGGCACCGATAAGGAGTACGTAGACATTGTTCGTCATGCGGTCAATGAGGGCTATGACGCTGTGAAGATCGATTTTACCACCTATGATGAGTCGGCCAAGAAGGTGCCCCATCTGGCCAAGGAGGGCTTCCCTGACCGGCAGCTCTATAGACGGGTGGAGAGCCGTATGGCTGCCATCCGGGAGGAATTCCCCGACATCGACATTATTGTGGAGAACCACTGCCAGACCGATTTGAATTCCGCCATCCGTATTGGAGAGCTGTGCGATAAATACAACATGATGGCTTATGAAGAACCTGTCACCATGCTCAATCCCCAGATGATGAAGGAGCTTCACGACCGTATCCGCACTCCGCTGGCCGCCGGCGAGCGTATTTACTCCCGCTGGGGATACTACAACTTTTTCAAGGATAATTCCATCCAACTGATCCAGCCCGACGCCTGCAACTGCGGCGGCATCACGGAGCTGAAAAAAATCGCGGATATGGCCCACGTCTTTGATGCCCGCGTCCAGGTCCATGTGGCCGGCGCCGTGATTACCAATGCGGCCTCCATCCAACTAGAGGCGGCCATCCCCAACTTTGGCATCCATGAGCACCACTTCCGTACCACACAGGAGTGCATCAACAAGCTGGGCAAATACGAGATGCAGCCTGTAAACGGCAAGTACATCGTACCCGACCGCCCCGGTCTTGGCCAGGAGCTGTCCGACTTCGCCATCGAGACCGCTCTCATGCACACCGAGGTCACGGACTACGTCGCCGCCGCCCAGTAAGGGGCAGATATAAAAAGCTTTCTCCTTCTTATTTTCAGTGGACAGCAAGCCGATCGAAAAGGTCGGCTTGCTGTCTATCAGGGGGAAAGGCTGGAGGCCATCTGAAATTCGGAGGAAAATACCATGCAAGAGATCCAGATTCCATATGATAGAGGGCCCCTGCCGCTGCACGTGGAAGAGGGAGCACTGAAGGCGGTTCTGAGGGCGCGCATCCATGCGTATACGCCGCCAGCAGGGGAGGCCGAGCTGGTGAGACAGGCGCTGGAGCACCCCATTGGGACAAAGCGGCTGCGGGAGCTGGCGGCTGGAAAAAGAAAAATTGTGCTGGTGACCAGTGACCACACCCGGGCAATGCCCAGCAAAATCACGCTTCCGCTCCTCTTGAAAGAAATCCGAGCGGGAAATCCATGGGCAGAGGTTACAATTCTGATTGCCACAGGGCTCCACCGCCCAACCACAGAGGCGGAGCAGCGGTACATGTTCGGGGACGAGATCGTGGACCGGGAACACATCGTTGTGAACGATGCCTTTCGAGCGGAGGATTTCGTCTCCCTGGGGAAGCTGCCCTCTGGGGCCGGTTTCTTTGTCAACAAGCTAGCGGCGGAATGCGACCTGCTGGTCACTGAGGGGTTTATCGAGCCCCACTTTTTTGCCGGTTTCTCTGGCGGAAGAAAGAGCATACTTCCCGGTATTTGTGCGGAGAAGACGGTCAATCAGAACCACTCTTTCCAGGCCATTGCCAGTCCCTATGCAAAGTCGGGTATCTTGGAACAAAACCCTATTCACAAGGATATGGTGACGGCTGCCCGGCGGGTCAATGTGCAGTTTATTCTCAACGTGGCGCTGGGGGAGGAGAAGCAGGTGATTGCCGCCTTTGCCGGGGATCTGGAGCAGGCCCATGAGGAGTTGACTTTATTCGGGAGCTCTCCCAGTGTCCCGCTGTCAAAGGAGACATTGTGGTCACCTCCAACGGCGGCTATCCCTTGGACCAAAATCTTTACCAGTCCCCAAAAGCGGTGGCCACCGCGGAGGCGTGCTGTGAGGAGGGGGCCGTCATCATTATGTGCTGTGGCTGCGCAGACGGCATGGGTGGCACCCATTTTGAGAAACTGATCACTATGGGAAGACCAGAGGAGATTGAGGCGGCCCTGTCCAAGATCCCTTCCCAAGAGACCATTCCAGAACAGTGGTGTCCCCAAATCTATGCCCGCATCCTGCGAAAGCATGAGATCATTTTGGTGACCACCCATCTGGACCCTGCACTGGTGAAAAAGGCGAACATGATTCCGGCGGCCAGCTTAGATGAGGCCTTAGAGCTGGCATACGGGATAAAAGGCAGAGAGGCCAAGATCGTGGTAATCCCGGACGGTGTTTCGGTATTGGCGGTCCCGCAGGAGGTGTAAAGAAATGCTGCTAGACAAGCTGGCTCTGAAGGTAAACGATAAGGATAATGTAGCCACCATTTTTGCTAATCACGTCCACAGCGGCGACCAGGTGGAGATCAGGGATAAAAAGGGGAGCACAGAGGCGGTCGTTGTGATGGAAGACATCCCCTACGGCCACAAAATCGCGGTCTGCGGCATCCGGAAGGGGGAGCAGATCATCAAATACGGCGAGGAAATTGGCGTGGCCACCCGTGACATCCGAAAAGGCGAATATGTCCACATCCATAATTTAGATAGTATGCGGGGCCGGGGAGACCTGCCGGAGAATGGGGGAAGAAATCATGCGCTATGAGTTTATGGGTTATGTCCGCCCGGATGGACAGGTGGGCTGCCGGAACCACGTGGCGGTGATTCCCAGCGTCACTTGTGCGGGGGATGTGGCCTCCGCTGTGACCAGGCAAGTGTCCGGCACAGTCGGATATTTCCACCACCAGGGCTGCTGCCAGCTTCCTCCCGATCTGGACCGGGTTACAGAGACCCTGATCGCCCTGGGATGCAGCCCCAATGTGGGAGCGGTGCTAATCATCAGTCTTGGCTGCGAGGGGACGGATACGGAGCGCTTGGCGAAGGAGCTCCAAAATACGGGAAAGCCGGTGCGAGTAGTCCGCATCCAGGAGCTTGGGGGCGTCAGCGCCGCCATTAAGGCGGGAATTGACGCGGCGCAGGAATTGGTGATGGAGATATCGGGGATGCAGCGGCAGCCTGTGGGGATAGACAGAGTTACCATGTCTATCAAGTGTGGGGCATCTGACACCACATCGGGGATGGCCTCCAACTGTGTCATCGGATACGTGGCGGACAAGCTGGTAGATCTAGGAGCCGCGGTAGTTTTTGGAGAGACGACGGAATTTCTGGGCGGAGAGCACCTTTTGGCCCGCCGGGCGGTAAACCGGCAGGTGGCGGAACGAATTTATGAGATTGTAGACCGGATGGAGACCCGGGCCCGTAGCTTGGGCTGCGACATGCGGAAGGGGCAGCCTACTCCCGGCAATATTGAAGGCGGGCTCTCCTCCATTGAGGAAAAGAGCCTGGGGGCCATCGTGAAAAGTGGGACAAAGCCCATCCAAGGCGTTTTGGAGTATCCGGAGCAGATGAACGGACGTAAAGGGCTGTGGATTAAGGACACACCTGGCCGGGAGCCGGAAATTCTGACCGGCATGGCAGCCACGGGAGCTCAGTTTATGATGTTTTCCACTGGCCGGGGGGCGCCCCAGGGCTTCCCTACCATGCCGGTCCTGAAGGTGTGCGGCAACCCCAATACCTATGAGAGAATGCGCTATGACATGGATATCAATGCAGGGCGCATCATTGCGGGCGAGAAGAGCATAGAGGAAGTCGGTGAGGAGGCCTTCTGCGCCGTGCTGGAACTCCTGTCAGGGAAGCAGACCAAAAACGAGACTCTGGGATACCACAGCTCGATTGATATTTACACCATGGGGCCCGTGATCTGAGTCCCCTGGAACATAGGAGGAATTGTAATGTGTGAGGAAAAGGACATCTGTAAGCTGGCCAGCGATTACGCTATTGAAAACTTTAAGAACGGCCTCAACTGTGCCGAGAGTGTATATAATGCCCTAATCCGGGCTGGAGCGCTGGATGCTGACCCAGAAACAGTAGCCATGTGCCTTGGCTTTGGAGGAGGAGTGGGCTTGTCCGGCTGTATCTGTGGGGCCCTGGCAGCCTCAGTTATAGCTAATGGCGCCAAGTATGGCCGCAAAGACCCTTACGCTGTTCCGGCTGAGGTCCGGGGGAGCGAGATCGCTGCCCGCTATTACCGCCGGTATAATAACCTGATTCATGACTTCACAGAGGCATATGGAAGCCCCTTGTGCAAGGACATCTGCGGCAGGTTCGAGGAGTTCCAAAGCCGGGAACGGAAGGTGGGCTGCCTAAAGATGATTGGCGGCACCGCAGCCTTGGCCTGCCGCTATCTACAGATGTCACAGGAGGAGTCAGAGGCCCTGCCCTATCAGGAAAATCTCGCTGGGAATAAGTGAACAAACACAGAACCGCGGAGCGGTTCTGGGCGGGAGTGATCCAGGTTGGAAGCCATATTAGAATTGGTGGCGATCATCGGCAGGATGCTGGTCATGATCGGATTGGGATTTTTGGCGGCGCAGCTCGGCGTCGTGGAAGAGGGCGCACGAAAGGGAATTTCCAATTTGGTGATCGATCTCATCTATCCATGCTATGTGATCAATAGCTTTGTCAACAACATTGGGATGTTCGACGGGGGAGATATGCTGTTTATCCTGGCGCTGGGCGTACTGGTACAAGGGGCGACGCTATTATGTAACCGTTTCCTGTACCGGAAGGTCTCCAAAGAAAAACAGGCAATCCTGCGGTACGGCACCGTGGTATCCAACTCCGCCTTTTTAGGGGTCCCGATGGTGGAGAGCGTTTTTGGGAATGCGGGACTGATCTGCGCTTCAATCTTTGTTATCCCACTGCGGATCAACACCTTTGGTATCGCCATCAGTTACTTTTTCCCCCAAAAGGGAACCAGCATTTTTACACGGGCCAAACAGCTCCTGCTACAGCCCTCCATTGTGGCCACTATCGTTGGTATCGGAATCATGCTGTCCGGCTGGCGGCCGCCGGAGTGGGGCTGTTCGATCCTGTCTACAGTGGCGGGATGCTCGACTCCCCTGTGCATGATGACCATTGGCATGGTGATCCAGGCCAACGCCAAGCGGATTCATCCGAGCAAGCTGACAGCACAGTTTACCCTGGCAAGACTGGTTCTGATTCCCGCGATTATTTATGCCGTGTTCCGCCTGGCGGAGCTAGAGACAGTGCTGGTGGGGACCGCCGTCCTGCTGGCGGCCATGCCCATTGGCACGACAGTGGCACTGCTGGCGGACAAATACAGCATGGACGTGGGCTTTGCGGGGGAACTGGTGCTGGTAACGACGCTGGGCTCGCTGATTACGCTCCCTGTTTGGAGCTACTTGTGCCTCTACATATAGATGTGACGTACAGACAGAGAGGAAGTGATGAAAATGGGCTGGAAGACTTATTATCAAAACCATCAAATGACCGCAGATGAGGCGGTGAGCCATATTAAATCCGGGGACAGGGTGGTGTTGGGCCACGCGGTGGGAGAGCCTTGTCACTTGGTGGAGGCCATGGTGCGCCATGCGGAGGATTACCAGGATGTAGAGATTGTCCATATGGTGGCCATGGGGAAATGTGAATACTGCAAGCCGGAATATGCTAAGAGTTTCCGGCATAATTCCCTGTTTCTGGGAAAGACCAGCCGGGAGGCGGAGGAGGAGGGACTGGCAGACTTTACCCCCTGCTTTCTTTTTGAGGTACCTAGGCTCTTTGAAAGGACCCTGCCTGTGGATGTGGCCATGATCTCCGTGACCCCGCCAGATGAAAAGGGACACTGTAGCCTGGGTGTGTCGGTAGACTACACCTATGGCGCAGCCAAAAATGCCAAGTACGTCATTGCCCAGGTAAATGCAAAAATGCCCCATACCAGTGGTGCCTACCTCGATGTTACAGAGATTGACAGCTTTGTCCTCTATGATGAGCCGACCTTGGTGCTCCCACCACCTAAGATCACGGAGATCGAAGAGTCTATTGGGAGATACTGTGCCTCGCTGATCCAGGACGGGGATACCCTTCAATTGGGGATCGGTGCCATTCCCGATGCTGTGCTCCGCTTCCTCAAAGACAAAAAGGACCTGGGGATTCACTCGGAGACCTTTTCTGACGGCGTGGTGGAGCTGGTGGAGGCCGGGGTTATCACAAACGCAAAAAAGACCCTCCATCCAGGGAAATTTATCTCTACCCTTATGATGGGGACTCAGCGCCTCTACGATTTTGTGGACCACAATCCCGATGTAGAACTCTATCCAGTGGACTACTCCAACCACCCAAATACCATTGCCAAAAATGAAAATATGGTCTCCATCAACTCCGCCATTGAGGTAGACTTGATGGGCCAGGTAAATGCAGAGACCATCGGTACCCGGCAGTTCTCTGGGATTGGGGGGCAGGTAGACTACATCCGTGGGACAGCCCTGGCCCGCAATGGCCGCTCCATCATCGCCATGCACGCGGCGGCGAAAGGGAGCTCAAAAATCGTGGCACAGCTTGAACCAGGGGCGGTGGTCACCAGCTCCCGGTGCGATGTGGATTATGTAGTCACAGAATATGGCATTGCACACTTGAAGGGGGAGACCCTGCGTACCCGGGCCCGTCGCCTGATTCAAATTGCCCACCCAGATTTCCGCCCGGAGCTGATGGCTGCCTATGAGGCGAGGTTTCATGAGCCCTTTTGAGAAGGGGGGCCTGAGGGAAGGGGCGGGACGTCCCCTCAAAAAAGGAGGAACATCTATGGCAGAGTACGACTGGAAAGCCATTGTGGAAATGCTCAACCACTATCTGCATCTCATGCAGACTCCGGTTGGAATGAGGTGGATAGAACGGGAGGAGGAGCTGGCACAGATTCCCAAGCTCCGGATTCATGAAAAACGGTTTTCTCCCTGTACGGTGGTGAGCCAAGCGGTCCAGTTTGGCTGGACGGTGGCTTGCAGAGCCGAGAATATCCACGCTGACTACTGTCGGGGGGTCCACGGGATGTTCCAGCGGGATGCCCGCTGGTATTCCGGAGAAATGTTTCATCGGGTTTGGTTTGATGACATCGAGGATTCCAAAGCGCACAACCGGGAGATGGAGTGTGTTCCGGCCAACTACGTTGCCCTGGTGGTCTCCCCGCTGGCTGCGGAGCGGATAGAGCCGGAGGTCTGCGTTTTGTACACCAGCTCGGCCCAAGCCTTTATGCTCTTAACCGCCTGGCAGCGAAAAGAGTATGAGAAGCTGACCTTTACTTTTGTAGGTGAGTCCACCTGTGCGGACTCATGGGTGCACACCCGCAACACCGGGAAGCCCGGTTTTGCGATTCCCTCCTTTGCAGACCGAAAATTTGGCGGTGTGGGGGAGTGGGAAGTCCGGGTGACCTTTACCCCGCGGGACTTGGTGCGGGCTGTAGAGGGGCTGGAGGGCATGTTCCGAAGTGGGCTGCGTTACCCGATTGCATCCTATAGCTTGACAAGCGACATGATCCAGGGGCTGCCGCCCCACTATATGGAATACTGAAACAGGAAGGAGCATTCCTATGGCACTCATGACTGGCGAAGAATACATAGAGAGCATTCGGCGCATCCCAATGGAGATTTATATGTTTGGTAAGCGGGTGGAAAATCCAGTGGACGATCCTATCCTGCGCCCCTCCTTAAACTCTGTACGGATGACCTATGACCTGGCTCAGATGCCGGAGTATGAAGACCTGATGACCGCCATCTCACCTGAGACAGGGAAACGTATCAACCGTTTTACCCACATCCACCGCTCTACGGAGGATCT
>ERZ779866.4039-NODE-4039-length-11280-cov-8.026815_pt1 | contig 11280 bp, 8 predicted proteins | sample MGYA00511248_ERZ779866 | MGnify/ENA primary metagenome ERZ779866 (study PRJEB29588, sample SAMEA2155758) | human gut metagenome | biome: human gut; feature: human-associated habitat; material: faeces | place: Denmark | collected 2008/2010 ... | reverse complement strand
GCTGAGAAGACCGTCGAGCTGAAGTGGAATGGCGAAAAGTGGGTCGCGAAGACCGAACTGCCCATCACCTTCCACGTCGAGTGCCCCCCCGAAAAGCCCACCTACGATGAACTGAAGGGGCTGGGCATCAACGCGAAGGTGGACTGCACGACCACCACCGCGCACAACGGCAAGTCCTACACGCTCATCGAAGGCACTTACAACGTCTCCGACCCCGAGCGCAAGGGAACTGCGTACACCTGCATCCTCACCGTAAACGCAAAGGATTACGTTGCCAAGTACAACGCAGAAGAGAATGTTGGCCCCCACACCCTTGATGACCGTGACAGCAAGACCATCGAGCTGACCTGGAATGGTGAGAAGTGGACGGCTGCGGAAACCAGAGTCACCTTCAACGCCAAGTGCGAGCTTCTTACCGTTACCTACACCGACGGTGTGAAGGGCGAGGAAGTCTTCGAGGATGTCGTCTACAAAGACATCCCCTACGGCACCAGCACCCCCGCCTTCGGCACGAAGGATCCCACTCGTGAGGGCTACAAGTTCGTCGGTTGGGAACCCGAAGTCGCCGAGACCGTGACCAAGAACGTGACCTACACCGCCAAGTGGGAGAAACTCTACACCGTGACCTACACCGACGGCGCAAAGGGTAAGGCGTTCAAGGATCAGGTTTATGACAACCTGCTGTCCGGCACCGATACCCCCGCGTTCAACGGCAAGCCAACCCGCAAGGGCTACACCTTCGTCAGCTGGACGCCCAAGGTCACCGACACCGTGACCAAGACCGTAACCTACACCGCCACCTGGAAGGCCAACTCCGGCAAGGACAATGTCCCCAAGACCGGCGACAGCGGTATCGTCCCGGTTCTTGGCAGCGTGCTGCTGTTCTCCTTCTGCGGCGCGGCTGCTGTAAGCGTCTACGACCGCAAGAGAAGACAGCGTTAAGAAAACAACGTAAACTGTTGAACGAGGGCGGTGGCGGAGATTCCGTCGCCGCCCTTTTCCGGCGGATGCCCTGGAGCATCCCATATTGAGAGGAAAGAAACATGGCAAACAGGCAAGGCAAATTCCAGACACCCCGCACCCCCGTCCCGCCCCGCCGCAATGACGCCGGGCAGCGCAGACGGAGAAGAAGAGGCCCCAATCCCCTTTTCATCATCCTCGTGGCAGTGTTCTGCATCGCGCTGATCGCGGTGGCTGCCATCCTGATCCATATGGGCAAAGCCCGCAGTGATTTCCGCAAACTCTCCGAAATGGTGGAGGAAAACGCCACTCTTCTTTTTCTTTACAAGCAGCTCCGCGCCGATTGCTACACCCGTTTCGTGCTGGCGGACGGTGCGATGAATTCCGTCGCCGTTATCACGGAAACCGAGCTTGACGGCATGATTTCGCGATTTCCTGCCTCGGAAAAGGCTATTTCGGTTGCAAAATCGCTTGGAATATGATATAATATTCGCCGAAAAGTATTGCGCCGGGAACGTACGGAACGGATAAATGCAAACGGATGAAATGAAAAACATTATTCTTGTTGACAGCGAAGCCTCCTATACTACGGTCGGACTGATCGAGAACGGCAGGCTTTCGGAGCTGTACAGCGAGTCTGTCGACGAGCGTCAGACTTCGGGGAATATATACAAGGGAAAGGTTATGAACGTAGTGGACGGGCTTCAGAGCGCGTTCGTCGATATAGGGCTGAGCCGTACCGGTTTCTGGTACATCGACGAAACGCTCGATCACAAGTCCGTTTTCGGCGAACAGAACGCGCTGCCGCACAGGATTACCGCCAAGGAAGGCGATTACGTCATGGTGCAGGCGATCAAAGAGGGCACCGAGCTCAAAGGCCCTAAGCTGTCGTCGAACATTTCCATCCCCGGACATTACGTAGTTTATCTTTACAACCTCGATTTCGTGGGCGTTTCGGGCAAGATAACGAGCAGTACGCTGCGCGATCGCCTGACTAAACTGCTGCGTTCGCTCGCGCCCGAGGGCCGCGGCTTCATAGCCCGTACTAATTGTCTGACGGCAACGGAGGACGAGATCGTGCAGGAAGCAAAATTTCTCATCAAAGCGGGCGAGCGAATACAGCGTAAATGGGAAGAAGCGGAAGGCGTGGCGCTCATACACAACGAAGGCAACATACTTTACCGCACGATCCGGGACATGCTTTCCGACAAGATCGAGGGCATTGTGTGCAACAACCGCCGCATGAGCGAAGATATACGCCAGATGGTGGATATGTTCTGCCCGTACTTCAAAGGCAGCGTGGAGTTCTACGACAACGAAGAGGATATATACGACTATTTCGGCATAGGCGAGGACATAGGTTCGATATATAATCCGCGCGTCGAACTCCGCTCCGGCGGTTTTCTGGTGATAGAAAAGACGGAAGCGCTGACGGCGATAGACGTCAATACCGGCAAATTTCTCGGCACCGACAACCGTGAGGACACCGTGTACCGCACCAATCTCGAGGCCGTGCGCGAAATCGCCCGCCAGCTCCGCCTGCGCAACATCGGCGGAATCATAGTCGTCGACTTCATAGACATGACGGACGAGGAACATAAGGTTTCCGTCGTCGAAGCGCTCAAAAACGAACTGTTCTTCGACCGCGTCAAGACCCGCGTGCTGGATATGTCCGGGCTCGGCCTGGTCGAAATCACACGCAAGAAAGTGGGGCAGACGCTGGGCTCGGTCAGCCAGAACAAGTGTCCGTACTGCGGCGGAACCGGCTTCCTGCTCGTGGACGCGTATGTCAGCCGCGCGATTAAATACCGGCTCAAAGGTCTTTTTATGAACCACAACGTGTCCATTGCGCTCATCTACGCGCACCCGGTGCTTGCCCGCCATCTCGTCGATCACAAGGCGTTTGCCGAAGAGTGCTCCGGCATCTGGTCGCATAAGCGTATTTACGTGGTGCCGGACGAAAAGATGGATTTCGGCGCATATAACGTTGTCAGCGGTATGGGCGGCGTGCCGAGCGGCGGGGAACTGCTCACCTGACAGACCGCAGTCCGGACGGACTCACATAGCGTATATTTTGTATGCAAAAACCCCTCTTCCGGTAAGGAAAGAGGGGTTTTCGTATGCGGGTTAATCTCAGTACATTCCGCCCATGCCGCCGCCTGCGGGAGCCGCGGGCTCGGGAGCGGGAATATCGGTGACAATGCTCTCGGTCGTGAGCAGGGTGGCCGCTACGCTCGCGGCGTTCTGCAGCGCGCTTCTCGTGACCTTGGTGGGGTCGAGTATGCCGGCGTCGACGACGTCGCAGTACTCGTCTTTGAGCGCGTTGTAGCCGAAGTTGGCCTTTTTCTTTGCAAGAATCGTATTGACGACCACGCCTCCGTCCACGCCTGCGTTTGCCGCAATCTGACGGATAGGTTCTTCGAGCGCTTTAAGCACGATATTCGCGCCTGTTTTCTCGTCGCCTTCGAGCTTCTTGACGACTTCCTTGACGGTGGGAATAGCGGACAGAAGCGCAACGCCGCCGCCGGGCACGATGCCCTCTTCCACTGCCGCGCGGGTAGCCGCCAAAGCATCCTCAATGCGCAGCTTACGCTCCTTCATTTCCACTTCGGTGGCAGCGCCGACCTGGATCACCGCCACGCCGCCAGCCAGCTTGGCCAGGCGCTCCTGGAGCTTCTCACGGTCGTAGTCGGAAGTGGTGACCTCGATCTGGCTCTTGATCTGAGCCACGCGGGCCTTGATGTCCTCGGAGCTGCCGGCGCCGTTGACGATGGTGGTGTTCTCCTTGGTGACCTTCACCTGACGGGCACGGCCCAGCATGTCGATGGTAGCAGTCTTGAGCTCCAGGCCCAGCTCCTCGCTGATGACCTGGCCGCCAGTCAGGATGGCGATATCCTGCAGCATCTCCTTGCGGCGATCACCAAAGCCAGGAGCCTTGACGCACACCACGTTCAGGGTGCCGCGCAGACGGTTGACGATCAGGGTGCTCAGGGCCTCGCCCTCCACATCCTCGGCGATGATGACCAGCTTCTTGCCGGACTGGACCAGCTGCTCCAGGATGGGCAGGATGTCGGAGATGACAGAGATCTTCTTATCGGTGATGAGGATGTAGGCGTCATCGATGACAGCTTCCATCTTCTCAGTGTCGGTGACCATGTAGGGGGTGATATAGCCGCGGTCAAACATCATGCCCTCGACCACCTCGCTGTAGGTCTCAGCGGTCTTGGACTCCTCGATGGTGATGACGCCATCGTGGCTGACCTTCTCCATAGCCTCAGCAATCAGCTTGCCGATGGTCTCGTCGCCGGAGGAAACAGTACCTACGCGGGCGATATCATCGGTGCCGTTGACCTTCTGGCTGTTGGTGCGGATGGCGGAAACAGCGGCCTCCACAGCCTTGGCGATGCCCTTCTTCATGACGATGGGGTTGGCACCGGCGGCCAGGTTCTTCAGGCCTTCGCCGATGATAGCCTGGGCCAGCAGGGTAGCGGTGGTGGTACCATCACCGGCCACATCGTTGGTCTTGGTGGAGACTTCCTTCACCAGCTGGGCACCCATGTTCTCAAAAGGATCATCCAGCTCGATCTCCTTGGCGATGGTCACACCGTCATTGGTGATGAGGGGAGCGCCGAACTTCTTGTCCAGCACCACGTTGCGGCCCTTGGGGCCCAGAGTGACCTTAACGGTATCCGCCAGCTGGTTGACGCCGATTTCCAAAGCCTTGCGGGCTTCCTCGCCGCGCTTAATCAGTTTAGACATAACTGCAAAACCTCCAAATCAATTATCATTCATACGCGTCCCCGTGGGACGCCTGCGCTGGGAAAAAGGGAGAGGCCTCCTGACGATCAGTCGACGATGGCCAGGATGTCGCCCAGACGGACGATCACGAACTCCTCTTCACCGATCTTCACGGTGGAGCCGGCGTACTTGTCAGTGATGACCTTGTCGCCGGGCTTAACAGTCATAACGATCTCCTTGCCGTCCACGGTACCGCCGGGGCCCACAGAAATGACCTCAGCAACGGAGGGCTTCTCCTTGGCGCTGGCAGTGAGGATGATACCACCCTTGGTGGTCTCTTCAGCCTCGGTCATCTTCAGAACGACGCGGTCAGCTAAGGGTGTGAGTTTCATGGATATTGCCTCCTATATCAATTTTTTTATTACAGAAATAAACGAGCACCGTTAGCACTCAATAAGTAGGAGTGCTAACGGTGCTTATCTTACAACATCTGTATCCATATTGCAAGAGGGTTTTTCAAAAAAAAAGCGCTTTTACAAAAAGTTCACAATCTGGATGAAAATCTCACGGGAGGGGACGGGCGGTAGCGTTGGGGTCACAGCCGGCCGGACCGAAGAAGTTTACCTTCCCCGGGGCCATGCGGAGGGATACCTTTTGATTGTGAAGGGATTCGCCATCCAGACAGGTGACAATAGGAGCGCCATGGGATTCAATGGTGATCTCACGGGCGGTATAGCACTTGGCGAATTTGGGAAGGCGATAGTACTCACCGTTGGCGTAGTACTTTACAAACTGAAGAAAGGTGGGGCGGCTGACTTTCTTGACTACCAGGGTGTTGAGCACGCCGTCGTCCATCCGTGCCTCGGCCACCGGCATGAAACCGCCACCGTAGTAGCGGCCGTTGCATACAGCGGCCAGGACGAACTCCCCGGAGAGCATCTCCCCATCCAGGGTGATGGTCCAGGAATGGCCCAGGCCCCGGAAAAGGAAATTTACCGCCAGGGAAGCAATGTAGCTGCCCTGGCCGCCCAGAAGCGGCGATTTCCCAAAGCGGTGGACATCGTCGGCCACCTGGGCGTCAAAACCGGAACAGGCGATGGTCAGGGCGCAGCGGCCGTTGCACTCAATGGCGTCCAGGGGAAATTGCGGGCCGTTCCAGAGGTTTTCCGCATCGCGGAACAAAGGGACCATATCTCCGAAATTTTTCAAAAAATCATTGCCTGTCCCGATAGGGATGCAGGTCATGGCGGCATTTTCTCTGCCCACGATACCATTGGCCACTTCATTGGCGGTGCCGTCGCCGCCGCAGGCGTAGAAGCGGACATCTTCTCCCGACGCGGCAATGTTTCTCGTGACCTCTGTTGCGTAACCTTTGTTTTTGGTGAGGATACAGTCCGCCGTAAGATGGTGGCGGGCTTCCAGACCCTTGGCCATCTCCATCAGCTCTATGGTGCAGTCCCGTTTTCCCGCAGTGGGGTTGATAATAAATATATGTCGCATGGGCGTCCATCCTGCTCTCTGAATTTCAACATTCTTACACAATATACAGGGAAACTGTCGGAAAGACAAGAAAAAATTTTCCCGCGGCAGCTCAGCGGCTGAACTGATAGAGGTCGCACTTGAGCATACCGTTGTAGAGCTTACGCTTTTTATCTGCCTTCCGGCCGAAGAAACGCTCAAACTCCGGATGACTGGTGAGAACCAGTACCCGCCACTTGGGAGGGACCTGCCGGTAGACCTGGCCGAAAGTACGGTACAGGGCCTCCGCCTCCTCCTTCTCCAGCAGACGTTCGCCGTAGGGGGGATTGGTGACGATCTGGCCGTATTCGCCGCTGCAGCGGAAGTTTTTCATGTCCGCCTGTTCAAAGCGGACCAAGTCCTCCACTCCGGCTTTCTCCGCGTTCTCCCGGGCGATACGTATCGCTTTGGGATCGATATCACCGCCCCAGATGTCGTAGTGGCCGTCAAATTCCTTATCCATGGCCTCGTCTGCGGCGTCCAGCCAGCAGCGGGAGGGGACGCAAGTCCATTTCTGGGCGTCAAAGGAGCGGTCAAGGCCGGGAGCCCGGTTTTTGGCAATGAGGGCAGCCTCGATGGGGATGGTGCCGCTGCCGCAGAAGGGGTCCCGGAAGGGGTCTTTCCCGCGGAACCGGGAGAGGATCACCATGGCGGCGGCCAGGGTCTCACGGAGGGGAGCCTCCACTCCCACGGCCCGGTAGCCCCGCTTGTGGAGCCCTGCACCGGAGGTGTCCAGGTACAGGGTACACTGATCCCTGTGGATGGCGAATTGGATCTGATATTTGGCGCCGGTCTCCGGCAGCTGTTCCAGACCGTAAGCCTGACCCAGACGGCGGGCAGCGGCTTTTTTTACGATTTTCTGGCAATCCGGGACAGAGTGGAGCTGGGAGTCCAGCGCATAGCCCTTTACCGGGAATTGGCCGTCCCTGGGAATGAAGTCCTCCCAGGGCAGGGAACGGACGCCCTCAAAGAGAGCCTCGAAGCTCCGGGCGGGAAAGGAACCCAGCTGCAGGAGCACCCTCTCGCCGCAGCGAAGATTGATATTGAGCCGGGGCAGGTCGGAGAGTTCTCCCCGGCACACCACCCGGCCGTTTTCCACCTGTACATCCTTCAGCTCCAGGCGGCGCAGCTCGTCGCCCACCAGGCCTTCCAGGCCGAACAGGCAGGGAATCGAATATGTTACCATTTGATCGAAAAACCGTCCTCTCTGGCATATCGGCTCCAGTATAGCAGACGGGGAAGAAAAAGGCAACGAGGGGAGCGGGAAAACAGTGGAAAAAGCCGTGGAAGGATGGTATACTAAAATCGATCTGGCAGATATGCTGCCATACTGTGAGTTTGTGAAGGTAAGGAGGAAGCCCGTATGTTGTATATTTTCATTGCGATCGGCGTTATTGTGCTGATCCTGCTGCTGACCAATATCCATGTTGTTCAGCAGTCCCGGGCCTTTGTAGTGGAGAGGTTGGGAGCCTATCACGCCACCTGGGGCGTAGGTCTCCATATAAAGGTGCCCCTTTTGGACCGGGTAGCCAAACGGGTGAGCTTGAAGGAGCAGGTGGTGGATTTTGCTCCCCAGCCGGTGATCACCAAGGATAATGTCACCATGCAGATCGACACGGTGATCTATTTCCAGATCATCGATCCCAAGCTCTACACCTATGGAGTGGAGCATCCTATGAGCGCCATTGAAAATCTGACCGCTACCACTTTGCGGAATATCATCGGTGATCTGGAGCTGGACCAGTCCCTCACCAGCCGGGATCATATCAACACCAAAATGCGGGCGATTCTGGATGAGGCCACGGACCCCTGGGGCATCAAGGTCAACCGGGTGGAGCTGAAGAACATCATTCCGCCTCGGGAGATCCAGGACGCCATGGAGAAGCAGATGAAGGCGGAGCGTGAGCGCCGTGAGTCCATCCTCCAGGCTGAGGGCCAGAAGCAGAGCCAGATCCTGGTGGCAGAGGGTGAGAAGCAGTCGGTGATCCTCCGGGCAGATGCGGCCAAGCAGGCCAAGGTCATGCAGGCAGAGGCGGAAAAGACCGCCCGTATCCTGGCGGCGGAGGCCGAGGCCGAGGCGATCACCAAGGTGCAGCAGGCCACGGCGGACGCCCTGCGGCTGCTCAACGAGGCGGCCCCCAATGACCAGGTGGTGAAGCTCAAGGCACTGGAGGCCTTCCAGGCTGCCGCCGACGGACAGGCGACCAAGATCATCATTCCCAGCGAGATCCAGGGGCTGGCCGGTCTGGCCGCCTCGGCCAAGACCATCTTCGACACCGAGGACCCCAAGGCCACCATCACCAAGACCATCCCCAAGCAGTAACTTCCAAACACCGCCAAGGGCCGCCCCAGCAGAGGCGGCCCTTTTTCAAACCCTGACGGGAGAGTGAACCACATGAAAAAATGGTGCTTTCTGCTGGCCGTGCTCCTTCTGATCCCCCTGAGCGCCTGCGGCAGCAAGGATGGCAACTACCTTTCGGGCCGTGTGGCGGAGGTACAGCGGGATTCCGATGGGTCCCCCTCCGCCCTGATTCTGGACACCGGGGACGGGGAGCGTGAGGGGGTGTTTTGGGACGAGTACACCCGTGTGGCAGTCTCCCAGGCGGTGGAGGAGGTCCTCGCCGGAGAGAGCTTCCAGGCCCTGATCCCTCTGGGCACTGAGTTGACCGTGGATCTCCGCCCGGATGCGGAAGGAAAACCTCTTACCGCCCAGGACGGCACGGAGTTGCCTGATGCCGGCACGGCGGATTTTCTGACGGTGGAGGAGATCCAGTCCCAAGAGTCCCTCACCCTCTCCCACGGAACAGAGGCGGAGATCTGGGTGGACTTCTGGGGGGACCGGTTCTACCGCCTGTCCGACGGGACGGAGCTGCTCCGGGAGTTTCCCCAAGAGACGGATTTTTCGGGTTATTATGTGGAGAGGGACACCTCGCGTACGGAGCTGCCCTCCGCCCTGCTGGATGGGATCACCGCCTATTACCAGGAGCGGGGCGCACTCTATGACATCCAGGAGGTGGTGGAGCGGGCCTATCAGGCCTACCGGCAGTCGGAGGACCCGGAGGAGTTTTCCTACTTCCTGGTGGGACAGCGGGTGGAATGGACCGCCACCGCCCCCGGGGTGTACTACTTCCGCACCACCGTGACCCTTCCGGTCCGGGAGCAGGAGATCACGGAGTACCAGTTTACCGACGCCTTTGACAAGGAGACCGGTGAGCACATTCCCAACCAGGACCTGTTCACGGTGGGACAGGCGGAGGCCATCGCAGCCATCGTGGCCGGGACTCAGGCCATCGGGCAGGAGGCCCAGGCTATGGAGGAATATTTTCAGTGGCCCTATCTGTCCTTTGAACCGGATGAGCTGGTGGTGTGTTATCCGGCGGGAGCTCTGCCCGGACAGGAGCCCACCAGTATCTGGGGGGTGGACTACAGCGGACTGGTGGACGTGCTGCACCCCTGGGCGGTGCCCGAGGCGCCGGAATAGTGAAACAAGGACACAGCAAGCCGCCCCCGCCGGACGTAAGCTCGGCGGGGGCGGTTTCAGCGGGGCGGAAAAGCCCCTTGAAATTCCACAGACAATGGGGTAAAATTGGCATGGAAACATAAACTGCGGCAGGCCGCAGGGTGCTGGCACACCCCGCGGCCCTGTACGAGTGACGGTACCACTCAGCACAGCAATCCAAGGATTGCACCACAGGCCTATTATACCCATCTTTCCTTTCCATTGCAAGGCGGAGGATGGGCGTTTGGCCGTGCGTCCGCATGGAGAAATGCAAGGCGGTGTTGAGGGAGAGCTCGGCACCGCTTTTTATGTTTCCGGCGGACACCCAAGGCGGGGGAGCACTCCCCCGCCCTCTGGGGCCGTCCGTCGGAATACGACAGGGTCCAGGAATTTTTAAGGAAATCTTTATTTGACTTTCCACTGCCCACTGCTACAATGAAAGTATCGTTCCAGAAGAATTTCGGAGACCCGGAGAAAGGAAGATGCACGTGAAAAAGAAACTCATCAGTCTGCTGCTGGCCCTTGGCCTGCTGGGCAGCACCCAGACGGCCTTTGCCGCCGAAGCCGCCCCGGAGGCGGAGCCTCTCCCCGCCTGGTCCTACGGCATGCTGGCCGACGGCTACTCCCTGGGGCTGTTTGGGGATGAGATCTACACCCAGCACAGCCAGACCGTGACCACGGAGCAGCTGGATACCATGACCAAGGTGGTGGCCGACAAGCTGGCCCTGCTGGAGATGGAGACCCGGCCCGCCGCTGAGGAGGGCCTGGTCATCGACACCACCCGGGGCGGCGTGGTCAACGCCCTCTACCAGGAGGCGGCGGCCTATGATCTGGAGGGCATCGAGGCTGGGGCGGAGGCCTTCCTCACCGGCCTGGGGGTGGTCCAGGGGAACCAGAACGGCGACCTTCGCCTGTCCGACCCCTGCACCTATCAGGAGGCCATGGTGATGACGGAACGGCTCATCCTGGCAGTCTACGACGCAAACGACGCCGGCTCCAAGGGTCTGCTGTGGAAGGCCGTCAACGGGGACAACACCCTCTACCTGCTGGGTACGATCCACCTGGATCGGAGCAACGTCTACCCCCTCCACCGCTCCATTCGGGAGGCCATTGAGGCATCTCAGACCGTGATCTTCGAGCTGGACCTGAACGATACCCAGGGCATGGCCTACCTCCAGGAGCTGATGGTCTACACCGACGGCACCACCCTGTCCAACCACATCAGCCCGGAGCTCTACCAGCGGTGCCAGGCCGCCTGGGAGGCGGTAGGGATGCCCGCCGAGTACCTGGATCTCTACAAGCCCTGGGCCCTGGCCAACGCCTTCTCCTCCATGTCCACCGTGGACGAGACCACCGGCAGCAACGCCATGGCTATTGACCTCTATGTTAATTCCAAGGCAGTGAATGCCGGTATTGACATCGGTGCCGTGGAGACCTATGCGTTCCAGGGTGGGATTTTTGATACCCTCTCTCCGGAGTATCAGGAAGTCTATCTGGCCAGCGGTCTGATGATGCTTCTGGACCCCAATACCATGGATGAGAGCACGAAATCTGCCCTCACAGCG
>ERZ779866.4036-NODE-4036-length-11287-cov-2.444712_pt1 | contig 11287 bp, 9 predicted proteins | sample MGYA00511248_ERZ779866 | MGnify/ENA primary metagenome ERZ779866 (study PRJEB29588, sample SAMEA2155758) | human gut metagenome | biome: human gut; feature: human-associated habitat; material: faeces | place: Denmark | collected 2008/2010 ... | reverse complement strand
CTTCATATTCTTTTTAGGGAAAGGAGTAGATTTCATTTTCCACTTCTCAGGATTAAACAAGCGGTCTATCTCCTGCTGAGTTTCATCATCGATGACGATTTCCACTTGTCCATTCAACAACTGCTGCAAACGCAAGGAATCTTGCCGGGTCAATTGCCTTGACTCTCCTGCTTTCTGGGCAAAGGAGAAAAACGGCAAACACAGACATGCTAAAAGGAAGAATATACGTTTCATGGCATTCTGTTTTTGGTTTCTCCAAATATACAGAAAAGAAACGTAAATTCTTCCTTCTTCTTAAGATTATTAAGGTCTCTTTTTCGTTAATCCTGGTAATAAACTCTTTTCACCCGATTAGAAACACTTGTCAATATCTCATAAGGAATGGTTCCCAAAATTTCAGCCAAGACCGTTACAGGTAAATCATCACCGAATATCACTGCCTTGTCTCCTTCTTTGCAGTCAATATCCGTCACATCTATCATACACACATCCATACATATATTACCTACATACGGTGCTTTCTGTCCGTTCACCAAGCAGTAAGCATTTCCATTGCCCAATTTACGGTTTAATCCGTCGGCGTATCCGATAGGAATGGCAGCTATGCGGGAATCGCGTTCCAAATGCCCCTTCCGGCTGTATCCCACTGTTTCTTCCTTGGGAACATCATGTATCTGAAGAATCGTTGTTTTCAGTGTACTTACATTATGAATAATTTTATTGGTAAAAGGATCTACGCCATACAATCCTATTCCCAAACGAACCATATCAAACTGTGCGCCGGGATAACGCTCGATACCCGCCGTATTACAGATGTGGCGCAATATCTTATGCGGAAAAGCCTCCTGCAACTCCTGCGATGCCCGCTCAAAAGCCTCTATCTGGCGACGCGTAAAGGAATCAAACTGTTCGGCATCACTTCCCACCAAATGCGAGAATACGGAACGAGGAATAACAGCCGTCTGCTTTTTCAGGCGTTCTATCAACTCCGGTATCTCATCCGGTGTAAAGCCGAGCCGATGCATGCCGGTATCCAGTTTGATGTGAATGGGGAAATTGGTCACTCCTTCTTTTTCGGCAGCCTTTATCAATTCATTCAGTAAATGAAAACTATAAACTTCAGGTTCGAGCTTATAATCGAACATCGTTTTGAAGGCAGTCAATTCCGGATTCATGATGATAATGGAACTGGTTATACCGGCTTTTCTCAAGTCCGAGCCTTCGTCGGCAACCGCTACAGCCAAATAATCCACCCTGTGGTCTTGAAGGGTTTTGGCTATCTCATACGAACCGGCTCCATAAGCCGATGCCTTCACCATGCACACCATCTTTGTCTCCGGTTTCAGTTTACTACGATAATAATTCAAATTATCAACCAATGCATTCAATTTGATTTCCAGAATTGTCTCATGTACTTTCAACTCCAAGCGTTCCGAAATATCATCGAAATGAAAGCTGCGTGAACCTTTTATCAAGACCACCTCATTACGCAGATTGGGCAACAGGTCGGATTTCAACAAGTCTTCTGTGCTATGAAAAAAATACTTCTCTAACTCAAACCGGGAAGAAGCTGTACGAATCTCGTCGCCTACCCCGATAATCTTTTCCACACCACGACTATGAACCAGTTCGGCCACCTGACGGTAAAGCAACTTACTGCTTTGCCCCGTTTCCAGCATATCCGAAAGAATCAATGTGCGTTTTTTACCTTTATCTTCCGAACGGCGCGACATGAAATCAAGTGCAATATCCAAAGAGGCCAAATCCGAATTATAGCTGTCGTTGATAATAACACACCCATTTTTTCCTTCTTTCACTTCCAAACGCATGGCTATTTGCTCCAGATGCGCCATACGCTCTGCAATGTCCTCGGCAGGCACCATCATATACAAGGCTACTGCCAGACAATGCAATGAATTTTCAATCGATGCATCATCGATAAACGGTATCTTATATTCATTCGGCATCCCCAAATAACGATATTTCACAGTGGTGGAATCCTCACCCTTACAAATAGATTCTATAAATAAAGGACGTTCATTGTCTTTCTTAGACCAGGCTATCTCACGCGAAGTAAAAAGAGACTTGCTGACACAAGAGCTGATAAGTTCATTATCACCGTCATAGATAATCACATCACAATCCTTAAAAAGCGTCAGTTTCTCCATACATTTCTCCTGAACAGAGAAAAAATTCTCTTGGTGAGCACCACCGATATTTGTCAATATACCGATAGTGGGACGGATAATGCTTTGCAAAGCCTCCATCTCACCCATTTCAGAAATACCGGCTTCAAAAATAGCCAACTGGGTTTCTTCGTTCATCAACCATACAGAAAGCGGCACTCCGATTTGTGAATTATAACTGCGGGGAGAGCGGGTAACCACGCGATCCGGGCTGAGCAATTGGTATAACCATTCTTTCACTACCGTTGCTGCCGGTAATGCCGACCACCGGAATAAGAAATTGTTCCCTATGCTTTTCTGCCAGTTTTTGCAGTCCCTTTAACGGATTGGCCAATTGCAGGAAATTGGCGGCAGTATAAGCTTCCTTGTTCTCAGGCAGTTCACTCACTACAAAATTACGCACCCCGCGCTCATACAAATCAGGAATATATTTATGCCCGTCGTTGCGTTTGGTTTTCAAAGCGAAGAATAAAGTTTCTTCGGGGAAGCATAACGAGCGGCTATCAGTTAAAATCCAATCAATCTGTGCATTGTGGTCGCCAAAGCGTTTGGCACCCAAAGCCTTTACTATATTTTCAATTGAGCTTGACATTGTTCTAATTCTTTTTGAAGTTCAAAATACGGGAACTTTTCTTTCATCCTGCTTATCTTTAACACTATTTGAGTTAAAAAACTACGGTATGCTTCCGAACGGACATCAAAAGGTTTATGATTCAACCCTTTGCGTATTTCTTCCCACTCTTTCATTATCTGCCGTGTCTGACTGCTGAAATAAGTATCTCCGAAACACTTCCATATATAAGATACAGCCATGGGCGAAGGATGAAACATATCATCCGCATAAAAGCGGTAATCGCGAAGTTCGTCCATCATAATTTCATAAGAAGGGAAATAATGGCACATCGGATAATGGTGTTGCAGAGTGTCTATCGCCAATAATAGAGTAGATTTACTTATCTGATTGCCATGCATCCCGTCTTTGGCGTGCCGGATGGGACTGACGGTGAACAGCACCTTCAGATTAGGGTTCAGCTCCTGCAACATTTTCAACAAGTCAAAATATTCAACAACTATCTCCTCTACCGAAAGAAGCCTGCGCGTAAACAGTTTATCCGGTTGCTTATGGCAGTTGCCCACAACCTTACCATTCTCTTTCAAAGAATAAACCCATGCCGTTCCCCATGTTATCATCAGCCAGTCGGTTTGCGGCAATTCCGCGGCGGCTCTCCCCAGCCTTTCGTTAATCCGCAACAAACATTCTTCTGCCGAATTGCCTGAAAAAGAGCCATGATGCATAAAGCTATGCCATCCCGCCCTATCGCAAAACAAATCTGCCTCATTGTAAGTTTTATAAGAGAGAGTTTGACGGATAGCCTCTGCCACAGATAAAGGATTATAGAGAATCCCAAAAGGGTTCACATCACACCGAAACTTATTTGCCAGGAACAAATTTCCGATATTTTCGGCAAAACAGGAACCAAATAGCATAATTCGGTCAGAATGACGGATTTCTGTTTCCTCTTTAGGCAGTTCTACTTGCGTTCTGAAATTCATATCAATAAGAGTCTATCTATTTTTTAAGGACAAATGTAATCATAATACACATAAATATGCTATTTTTGCAAGATATTTATCATATCATAGGAATGGAACAGGATACTTCATATATGTTGCTGAAAAGTTTAGATACACCGGAAGATTTGCGCCGATTAGAGGCAGACAAACTGCCCGAAGTATGTAAAGAGCTGAGGCAAAAAATAATAGATGAGCTCTCACGCAATCCGGGACATTTTGGTTCCAGTCTGGGAGTGGTAGAACTGACCGTAGCCTTACATTATGTATTTAATACGCCTTATGACCGCATCGTATGGGATGTAGGTCATCAGGCATACGGCCATAAGATATTGACAGGCCGCAGGGATACTTTCTGTACAAACCGCAAATTACACGGTCTGTGCCCTTTTCCTTCTCCTCACGAAAGTGAATATGACACTTTTACGTGCGGACATGCCTCCAACTCTATTTCGGCAGCGCTCGGAATGGCTGTCGCAGCTAAGAAGCATGGAGAAAACAACCGCCATGTGGTAGCCGTCATCGGCGATGGATCAATGAGTGGCGGTCTGGCATTTGAAGGATTGAACAATGCTTCCTCTACACCCAATAATCTCTTAATCATCCTGAATGATAATAATATGGCTATCGACCGCAGTGTGGGTGGGATGAAACAGTATCTTCTAAACCTCCAGATGTCTGAAGGTTATAATAAAATACGATATAAGCTCTCAAAAATGTTCTATAAATGGGGCATACTGAATGAAGAGCGCCGAAAGAGCCTGATTCGTTTCAATAACAGCCTGAAATCCATGCTCGTACAGCAACAAAATGTGTTCGAAGGAATGAATATCCGCTATTTCGGTCCTATTGACGGACACGATGTCAATAATCTGGCACGTGTCTTGAAAGAAATAAAAGATATGCAGGGTCCCAAGTTGCTCCATATCCATACCACCAAAGGCAAAGGATTCGGTCCGGCTGAAAAAGCAGCTACCATATGGCATGCACCGGGAATTTTCGACAAAGAAACCGGAGAACGCATTGTGATAGATACCGACGGACTTCCCCCTTTGTTTCAGGATGTGTTTGGCAATACGTTGTTGGAACTGGCACAGCAAAACGACAAAATAGTAGGAGTAACCCCGGCAATGCCGTCAGGATGCTCCATGAATATATTAATGAAAGCAATGCCCGACCGGGGATTTGATGTAGGCATTGCAGAAGGTCATGCCGTAACCTTCTCCGGCGGTATGGCAAAAGACGGATTAATCCCGTTCTGCAACATCTATTCGTCTTTCATGCAGCGTGCATACGACAATGTTATCCACGATGTCGCCATTCAAAAGTTGAATGTCGTTCTTTGCCTTGACCGGGCAGGAATTGTGGGCGAGGACGGTCCTACCCATCATGGTGCATTCGATTTGGCATATATGCGCCCCATCCCTAATCTGACGGTGGCATCCCCTTATGATGAACATGAGCTGCGCAATCTGATGTACACCGCACAACTGCCCGATAAAGGACCTTTTGTGATTCGTTACCCCAGAGGAAGAGGAGTGCTGGTGGACTGGAAATCTTCTTTTGAAGAAATACAAATAGGCAAAGGGCGGAAACTGAAAGACGGAAAAGACATGGCAGTCATCACCATCGGTCCGATTGGCAATACGGCACGAAAAGCAATTACCCGTGCAGAAGCCGAAAGCAAAATGAGCATTGCCCATTATGACTTACGCTTTTTAAAACCGTTGGATGAAGAAATGCTACACGAAATAGGAAAGAATTTCTGCCGAATAGTCACCATTGAAGACGGTGTGTTGAAAGGCGGAATGGGCAGTGCTATCCTGGAGTTTATGGCAGACAACAGATATACTCCCACTGTTCGCCGCATCGGTTTACCGGATAAGTTTGTAGAACACGGCCCGGTAAAAGACTTGCATCGTTTATGCGGCATGGATGAAGAAGGTATTTATAAGGTATTGGTATCATTCTAAAAGAGAAAGATAAAAATGAAGATTATTATCGCAGGGGCAGGAGCCGTAGGCACTCATTTGGCCAAACTGCTCTCAGGTGAAAAACAAGATATTATCCTGATGGATGAAAACGAGGAGAAGTTGAGTAAATTAGATTCCAACTTCGACTTGATGACAGTCAATGCATCCCCGACTTCCATTTCCGGTCTGAAGAATGCCGGTGTAGCGGGAGCCGATCTTTTTATCGGAGTCATGCCGGAAGAAAGCCGTAACATGACGGCATGTATGCTGGCCACCAATTTGGGAGCCAAAAAGACCGTAGCCCGTATTGATAATTACGAATACCTATTGCCTAAACATAAGGAATTCTTTTCACATCTGGGTGTTCATTCACTGATCTATCCCGAAATGCTGGCTGCAAAAGAAATTGTAGACGCCATCAAAATGAGCTGGATACGCCAATGGTGGGAGTTCTGTGGCGGCGCATTGGTACTGATTGGTACAAAGATGCGTGAAACGGCAGAAATTCTGAATGTGCCTCTGCACGAACTGGGCGGACGTAATATTCCATTCCACATTGTAGCGATAAAAAGGGGCAATGAAACAATTATCCCACGTGGAGATGATACTATCAAGCTACATGATATTGTTTATTTTACCACTACAAAAAAATATATTCCTTATATCCGTAAAATAGCCGGAAAGGAAAATTATGCCGATGTGCGTAATGTAATGATCATGGGAGGCAGCCGTATAGCCGTCCGTACAACCCAATATGTACCTGAATATATGCAGGTCAAAATAATCGAAAACGATATCAACCGCTGTAACCGGCTGACAGAAGTAGTAGACGATAAAGTCATGATTATCAATGGAGATGGTCGGGATATGGATTTGCTATTGGAAGAAGGACTTCGCAACACCGAAGCATTTGTCGCATTGACAGATAATTCGGAAACAAATATTCTGGCATGCCTCGCCGCCAAAAGAATGGGTGTTACCAAGACGGTTGCCGAGGTGGAAAACATTGATTATATCAGTATGGCAGAAAGTCTGGATATCGGCACGGTCATCAATAAAAAGATGATTGCTGCCAGCCATATTTACCAAATGATGCTGGATGCCGACGTATCCAATGTAAAATGTCTGACTTTTGCCAATGCAGATGTTGCCGAATTTACAGTAAAAGCCGGTTCACGTATTACAAAAGACGCCATTAAGGACATGGGACTTCCCAAAGGGGTTACCATCGGCGGACTAATCCGAAATGGAGAAGGTATCTTGGTAACAGGTAATACAATCATCCAACCAGAAGACCATGTAGTGGTATTCTGTTTGGGAATGATGATTAAGAAAGCAGAAAAATTCTTCAACTGATGATTAACTCTAAAATGATATGCAAAATCATGGGTTCCCTTTTCTTCATTGAAGCGGGATTCTTGATTTTATGCGCATTACTCGCCATATATTACAAGGAAACAGATTTAACCGCATTCCTTTCTTCCGCTGCTATCACAGCAGGGGCAGGTATTGTTTTCTCTATCTTCGGAAAGAACGCCGAAAGGAAAATCAGCCGTCGCGATGGCTATGTAGTAGTATCTCTTGCTTGGATCTTCTTTTCCCTGTTCGGAATGTTGCCGTTTTATCTGAGCGGATACATTCCCAGCATCACCGATGCCTTTTTTGAAACCATGTCGGGATTCACCACTACCGGAGCAAGCATTCTGGATAATATCGAATCATTGCCCCACGGATTACTTTTCTGGCGAAGCATGACCCAATGGATTGGAGGACTGGGGATTGTATTCTTTACCATCGCCGTGTTACCCATTTTCGGAGTAGGCGGTGTACAGCTATTTGCAGCCGAAGCTACAGGTCCCACCCATGACAAGGTACATCCCCGTATCGGTGTGACCGCCAAATGGATTTGGAGCATTTATTTGGGACTGACCATAGCAGAAGTATTCTTATTACTGCTGGGTGGAATGGATGTGTTCGACAGCGTGTGCCATTCATTAACAACTACTGCTACAGGCGGATATTCTACCAAGCAAAACAGCATTGCTGCTTTTCATTCTCCCTATATAGAATATGTAATCACGCTTTTCATGTTTTTGTCGGGTATCAACTTTACCCTGCTGTTTCTATTCTTTCTGAAAGGAAAGTTCAAACGGTTGATTGAGAATACCGAGTTCCATTGGTATTTGGGCACTGTAGGTTGTTTTACCCTGTTCACCACCGTCACACTGGTTCTTACCAGCCCGATGGGAATAGAAGAATCATTCCGGAAAGCTATTTTTCAAGTAGTCTCATTACAGACCACCACCGGATTTATTTCTGCAGATTACATGACCTGGGTTCCGGTACTATGGACATTGATGTGCATCATCATGCTTTTCGGAGCATGTGCAGGCTCCACTTCCGGAGGTATAAAATGTATTCGTATTGCCATCATGAGCCGTGTATCAAGAAACGAATTCAAACGAATCATCCATCCTAATGCAGTCTTGCCGGTCCGCATCAACCGTCAGGTAATTTCTTCTACAACCAAATCGGCTATATTGGCATTTACTTTCCTTTATATAGCTATTGTCTTTATTGGTTGGCTATTGCTTATGATATTAGGAGTAGGATTTGAAGAAGCATACAGTGTCGTAATTTCCAGTTTAGGCAATGTCGGACCGGGTATAGGCAAGTGCGGACCTTCTTATTCATGGAGCGGATTACCCGATATGGCCAAATGGATCAGTGCGTTACTTATGCTCATCGGCCGTTTGGAGTTATTTACCGTCTTACTGTTGTTTACTCCCGGATTCTGGAAGAAACACTAAGAAGTACGGAAATCCCTTTCCATTCACGAGAAGAGAAAAAAAACAATTTATAATGATAGAATTCCAAATTTATGGCTAACTTTGCGACCTCTAAATAAAAATCATCATTATGAACAATATACTGAAGATCTTTATTTCTCTTTTATTTTTTCTGCTCTTGATAACAACAGCGGGACAAGAAGAGTATGCGTCAGTAAAGAGTTCATTCTTTCAGAAATCAAACGTAACCTCTTCTTATCAGCAAACACAAAGTCCGTGTAAAAAGACCATGGATTTCCTGTTTATCAACCGTTTTGCCGATATGCCACAAGTAGCAATTGCTCTTGACAATCCGGATTTGACTTCCAAATCCAAATGTGCTCTCCGTCTGCTTGCTACACTGAATGATTTCTGGAAACAAGAGCTACAAACAAACAACATACATTTTCATTCATCCATTTCACATTACTCGCATGCCGTGGATTACTATATCTATGCACTACGGCGAATCATTATTTAATTTTATAAAGCCTTCAAGCTAAAAGCCAAAACAAAGTATCTTGCATTAAGCGTTATGTAAGTGGGCTTTGTGTTCATTCACTTTTTGTCTAATCAAAAAAAAGTTTAGATATGTATTTTACATTATTAGTTGTCGTTATCCTGACGGCAATTGCACTGGTTGCCGTGGCTTTGGGTATCGCCCGTGCCATTTCTCCCCGTTCGTACAATCCGCAAAAAGGAGAGGCTTACGAATGTGGTATCCCTACCCGGGGACAGTCATGGATGCAATTTAAGGTAGGTTACTATCTGTTTGCCATTCTATTTCTCATGTTTGATGTTGAAACGGTATTTCTCTTTCCGTGGGCGGCAGTCGTTCAGGATTTAGGAGTGTACGGTTTAGTCAGCATCTTCTTCTTTATTGTAGTACTCATATTAGGCCTGGCATACGCCTGGAAGAAAGGAGCATTGGAATGGAAATAAAGAAACCGGTCATAAAATCTATCCCTTATGAAGATTTCAAAGATAATGAGTATCTGGAGAACATGGTCAAACAACTTAATGAAGGAGGTACAAAAGTACTTATCGGTTGTTTGGACGACCTTATCAACTGGGGACGCAGCAACTCGCTGTGGCCGCTTACCTTTGCAACCAGTTGCTGCGGAATTGAGTTTATGGCAGTCGGTGCTGCCCGGTATGACTTTGCCCGTTTCGGGTTTGAAGTAGCCCGCGCCAGTCCGCGCCAGGCAGATATGATTATGGTAGCCGGAACCATCACACACAAAATGGCACCGGTATTAAAACGTCTTTATGACCAAATGGCAGACCCCAAATATGTGATTGCAGTGGGCGGATGCGCCATCAGCGGAGGTCCGTTTAAAAAATCCTACCATGTGCTGAACGGAGTTGACAAAATATTACCGGTAGACGTTTATATTCCCGGATGCCCCCCACGGCCCGAAGCCTTATTATATGGCATGATGCAACTGCAACGTAAAGTAAAACTGGAAAAATTCTTTGGCGGAGTAAACCGCAAGGAAGAAGAACCCCAAAAGGAATAACTTATGGATGATATTATCAAAATAGAACCTAACGAACTCCGCACCGAGATGCAAAAGTTACGCGCGGAAGGCTATGACTTTATGCGTTCACTCACCGGAATGGACTGGGGAGAAGAAGGATTGGGAGTAGTCTACCATCTGGAAAAAACAGCTACCGGCGAGAACAAAGTAATTAAAGCTGTCACTGCCAACCGCGAGAAAGCTGAATTGCCTACAGTCTGCGATATTTGGAAAGGCGCAGAATTCAACGAGCGTGAAGTGTATGATTACTTCGGCATCCGTTTTGTGGGACACCCCGACATGCGCCGCTTGTTCCTGCGTGAAGACTGGATAGGCCATCCGCTTCGCAAAGATTATGACGAAAGCCTCAACCCGCTGCGGATGACCAACGAGGAGCCGGTCGATACCACCCAATACATGGAAGTACAGCATGATGGCAGCGTAATTGAAAAACGAGAAACCATCTTCGACGAAGATGAATACATTATTAATATAGGTCCGCAGCATCCGGCAACTCACGGAGTACTCCGCTTTCGCGTGTCACTGGAAGGTGAGATTATAAAGAAACTGGATGTACACTGCGGATATATCCATCGCGGCATCGAAAAGATGTGCGAAAGTCTGACATATCCCCAAACACTCGCCTTAACCGACCGGTTGGATTATTTGGGCGCACACCAAAACCGCCATGCACTCTGCATGTGTATCGAAAAGGCAATGGGTGTGGAAGTGAGTGAACGTGTACAGTATATCCGCACCATCATGGACGAGCTGCAACGCATTGATTCACATCTGCTTTTCTTTTCTTGTCTGTGCATGGACTTAGGCGCGCTAACTGCCTTCTTTTACGGATTCCGCGACCGCGAAAAGATTCTGGACATCTTCGAAGCAACCACCGGCGGTCGCTTAATCCAGAACTATAATACCATCGGCGGTGTGCAGGCCGATATCGCACCGGACTTTGTGCAAAAGGTAAAAGACTTTATCGCTTATCTCCGTCCGACATTAAAAGAGTATCATGAAGTCTTCACCGGCAACGTCATTGCACAGGAACGTATGAAAGGTGTAGGAGTGCTCAGTCGCGAAGACGCCATCTCTTTCGGTGCAACGGGGGGAACAGGGCGCGCCAGCGGTTGGGCCTGCGATACTCGCAAACGCCACCCCTACTCTATGTATGGAAAAGTCGACTTCAAGGAAATTGTCCATAC
>ERZ779866.4030-NODE-4030-length-11298-cov-3.798186_pt1 | contig 11298 bp, 6 predicted proteins | sample MGYA00511248_ERZ779866 | MGnify/ENA primary metagenome ERZ779866 (study PRJEB29588, sample SAMEA2155758) | human gut metagenome | biome: human gut; feature: human-associated habitat; material: faeces | place: Denmark | collected 2008/2010 ... | reverse complement strand
TGACCTATGGCGTTGGCGCACAATTTAACTTCACGGACAATCTCTCCGTTTGGGGCAACGTGGATCGCTCGACCGGTGGTGAAGTGTCCACTCACTATATGATGAACGCCGGCTTGCGTTATACATTCTAAATTTAGTGTAACTTAACGCCCACAGCCCCTTGTTGATGCCAAAATCAACGAGGGGCTTTCCATATCAAAAAAATACTTTTTGAATTAATTCATTTCAAACCAACATGTTAAATAATCACAGTTCATTGGCCTTACAGCATTATTGCCATCAAATGCCTGTGTAGAAATAATCAATATTGAATTCTTTATTTATAAGAATCAAAGCAATTTTATGGGGGGAGGATAAAGTGATCATGAATTAGATCCCTTTATAAAGGACACGATATGTTGAAATTCTCTACTCTCCAAGCGGCTATCCTAGCCGCGCTGCTTTCTATATCTTCTACTACGCATGCAAAACCCATCAGTAGTATTGATATTGTAAATAAAGATGCTACTTTTAATGAAGGGTCACTAGAAAATCCCGATTCAACCGAAGCGATTTTTTGGGGCAACGAAGGATGCACTTTAACGGTGATCTCAGATGATATAACCGTTACAGCGAAAAGAAGCGCAATCTGGGCGAACACCGAATCCTTGGTCAATATTTTAGGCCAGGACACGGTTGTGCTCAGATCCGGCTCTAAAACTGGAACAACTGCGAATGTCATTGCATTAAAAGTTGAATCAGGTAGCAAACTAAATGTCACTGGAACTGATATTGTCGTTGAGGCTTTGTCGGATGGTTCTCAAGCGGTTAACGCAATCAAGGCTGATCTCGGAGGATCGAAAAAGGCTTCAACCATCAGAATCGGTGGCGAAAATGCCAACTCAATCCATATCACGGCCTCCGGTAACGATCGTTCTTATGGTCTCTTGAATTTTGGCAGTGCATTAGATCTAGAAGCCGCAGACATCAGTATCACATCCTCTGGGCATGGCGTGGGCAATAATGCAACCAGCCAGAAGTTGGCACTAGATTCTGATACAAAAATCAAAGGCAAGAATGTCACCATTAATGCCGCAGGCTTCGGCTTGACTAACAATGAAAGTCAAATGCTCATTGAAGCCGACACCTTAACCATTAATTCCGGCATGGGTATACATGTTGGCAATAATACTCAAGACCAAAATCCTACAGATTCGGGTCGTGCCGCCACAATCATTAACGCTGGCCAAACAACGATTAATGCAGATACTCACGGAATTTTGGCATACTCCAATGGACTCGTTGACATTTCAGGTAATTTAATCGTCAATGCTCCAATAGCCATTGATGTGCGTGGATACTCCACTGTCAATATCAACCAAAATGCTCAAGGGACGGTTGTTCTCAATGGCGACATCACTTTTGAAACGCCGGGTGGTAACAATAACAGCGGCAATATCATTGATGCGTACGTGAACATTCACTTATCCGGTTCCGATTCTTCTTGGACCGGCAATGTCGCAAGCCTGTATCCAACCGATAATACAAATGTCCAAACAAACGTAACTGGGTTGACTCTGGAACTCAATGATGGCGCTCAGTGGAATCCAACTGTCATCGAGGATTGGGATGAGACATATGGCGATCAGAACACTCCTTTGAGTGGTCAGGCAATTGCACTCAATAACCTGGTTTTGAATGATGGGACAATCAATGTTCTCCACGGTGAATCTCAACTTGTCCATGTTGAAAAGGTTTCAGGAACCGGCGGTATTGTTAATCTTTTAGCTAGCACTGAGGATGGAGAAACCATTCAAGCAGGATCCGTTAGCATTGACCAAGCAGCCGAAAATGTTTCGTTGCAAGTCAACGCTGCTGGCATTACCGCCGATGACATCAAAAATCCTGAAGCAGCTTTGAAATCACTCAATGACAAAGTGACCGCAGACGTATCCAAAACCAATGCGATCAGCGAAGGCGATGTGATGGGAGCCATTTCTCAAGATGTGTCTGCCAATGGCGAAGCTGGTGCCGTGCAAATCACTGAAAACACGAAGCTGGCCTCAATGAAGGGCGTCAACGCGGCTGCCTTGGTCGCTTGGCGTGATGAAGTCGCTTACACCAACCAACGCCTTGAATTCCTGCGCGACGCCTCTCACGCTTACGGCGCCTGGGCTCAGGTCTATGGCGGCGAAAGCTCTTATGATGACGCTAGCGTTGATTTAAAGAGCACAACGGTCCAAGTGGGTGCGGACGCCTCAATTGGTGATTGGGTCGTTGGTGGCGCCTTCTCTTACATGAAAGGTGACGCTGATATGACCAATGGCAGCGCCGACACCGACGCTTACACCTTGGCTTTGTACACGGCCCGTCAATTCGACTCCGGATTCTATGTCAACGGTATGGCTCGCTATGGTCGTTTGTCCACCGATGCGACCGCCGGCAACATGACCGGTTCTTATGACAACAACGCCTTTAGCGTTGGCGGCAATGTCGGTTATCGCTTCACTTTTGCCCAGCAAGCTTTTGTTGAACCGCAATTCGGTTTGCAATACGCTTACGTGACAGGGGATGACTACACGGCAACAAATGGCGTCAAGGTTGAACAAGACAATTTCGACGCTTTGGTGGCCAGCCTCGGCGCACGCGTTGGGTTTAATTTCGCTGAAGACGCCGGCAAGCTCTTTGCCCGCGCGTCTGTCAACCACGACTTCTTGGGCGAAGTTGATGGAACGGCTGCCAACGATAAAGCCATGCAAAGCATGTACGTTGATCTTGGCGGCACTTGGGTGACCTATGGCGTTGGCGCACAATTTAACTTCACGGACAATCTCTCCGTTTGGGGTAATGTGGATCGCTCGACCGGTGGTGAAGTGTCCACTCACTACATGATGAACGCCGGCTTGCGCTATACCTTCTAACATAACTCTAACTTGCCGACTTTGCCCCTTGTTGAGAAATTCTTGACAAGGGGCTTTTTCCCATCAAGCTATTGCGCAAAATGAATATTGAAATTGTTTTGTGACTCTGGATTTAGCTTCGAATTTCATTTTGAACATAAGGACTCAATAAAAATTCTCAATTGCGGTAAAACATACGCTGAACTGAATCGAAAAAATAACAGGGAAGTAGATCTTCAGATCACATAACATACTGATGATATTGATTTATTTTTCGGGGGAGGGTAGAGTGATTACATAAAGCACTAACATAGGAGGCCAGGATGAACAAATCTCTTTCTCTTACTTTGTTGGGTTTGGCGATATCTGCCGCTTTTCCTGCGCTGTCAGCGCCCTCATTTGTTGGGTCCAATGAAGATCCTTCCGCCAACACGATCATTGATGACATAACGATTGATGCGAATCGTTACCTAACCTATACCTATGAGGATAAATCAGAAGACTATGGTCTTTTTGGCATCTTTCCAAACAATCAATCAGTGTCATTCACCGGGCAAAACATTGCAATAAATGTTAAAGCTCGAAATTTAGTCGAAAAAGACTCAAGAGAGCCTCTGCAGGGGGTCGGAGCTGATGTGCTTAGTGGTTCCAAGCTGACGCTAGGCTCTGCCGGCAGTCATGTCAGTTTCAACATTGATAGCGACAGTATGATCATGGGCATTAGAAGTGGCACCAACTCATACGTCGAAATTAACGGCGATCGTTTAGACATTAATGCCGAGTCACTCGGCACAACGCCTGAGACCGGATCGGTATACGGACTTTACGCTCAAAATAGCTCGAATGATCCAAACATTCCTGTCGATGAACGGGCAACCTTAGTTGTTAATGCAGAGAATACCTTTATTAACGTCAAGTCGGCTTCTGAGGATCAAGCCGCCGCTTTGGTTGCCATGTCCCAAGGGATTTTGCGAGTCAACGGCAATCTTTACGCAACCGGTGGCAAGGCTATAGTCGCCCGTGGTAATGCAATCATTCGCATCAACGAGTCCAATACCAAAACGGTGCAACTTACCGGTGATATTGATTTCAATTATGACAAAAAAACCTCCGGAACCACTGTTGACGCTGACGTCCTCCTTAATTTATCCGGAGCGGATTCTTTCTGGCACGGTTCTGCCACGACCTCTTATGGCTCAGGTTCCACTTCAGAGGACATGATGGCGGTAAGTGGGCTTAGACTTGGCATCTCCAATGGCGCACATTGGACTCCAAATCTTGTCGAGGAATATCAAGGAGAAACTTCGGGCTTAGTTCAAACGGCCATCAATGATCTAAGTTTTAATGATGGTGTGATCAATCTTGAACAAGGCCGAGAACAGAACATACATATTGAGCGCCTAAGTGGCACCGGCGGAACTGTCAATTTAACGACAGAAACTAACGATGACGGTTCATTGTCTACTGCACGAATGATTGTGGATCATGTAAATGCTGAAGCAACACCTGAACTAGCCGTTCATTACACTGGCATCACCGCCGACGATATGGTGGGGAGCAAGATTTCCGATATTGAAGGTGGCGTGCAGGCGCCGGGAGCTGAGCAAACGAGAACAGTCGCTCAGGGTGCTGTGATGGGGGCGATCACCGAGAAGGTTAACGCCCAAGGTGAGGTTTACGAGACAACGCAAGCTGAAAACACCCGTTTGAACGCTTATGGCTCTGTTGCTTCGTTAGGTATCTTGCAGTGGCGCCACGAAATGAATGACCTCACAAAGCGCATGGGCGAATTGCGCACCAGTTCTGAGGGCGTTGGCGCCTGGGCCCGACTTTATGGTTCAGAGCAAGAATACGGCTCACAAAATGTCACTAACAAAAATACCTCCATCCAAGTTGGCGCTGATTTTGATGTCGGCTCTGGATGGAAAGTAGGCGCCGCATTTACCTACACGGATGGGTCTTCAGATTATGACGCCGGCAAGGCAGATAACAAAGGCTATGGTTTTGGCGTTTACGGTACCTGGGTTAGCGAAAGCGGTCAATTCGTTGACTTAATCGCTAAATACCATCGTCTGGATACGGACTTCCAACTGGAAGGGATGGACGGCAGTTACGATAACAACGCCTTTAGCGTGAGCGCGGAATACGGCTGGCACTTTAAACTCGGAGAAGCAGCATTCATCGAGCCACAAGCTGAAATTACCTATGGTCGGTTGACGGGTGATGACTTCGCAACGAGCAATGGCGTGCGCGTTCAGCAGGATGACTTTGATTCATTAGTCGGCCGTATTGGCGTGCGAGCTGGCTTTAGCTTCCCCAACGACAAGGGCACAATTTACGCTCGGGTATCCGGCCTGCATGATTTCCAAGGCGATTTTGATTCCAAGGCTTCGCTTGTAAACAATGCGGCCGTTTCTCAAAATATCCATGAGGATTTAGGCGACACGTGGGTTGAGTTCGGTGTCGGAGCCAACTTCAACTGGACGGAAAACACCTATACCTACATTGACCTTGAACGATCCAATGGAGGAGAGATCAAAGAAAATTGGCGCTGGAATGTAGGCGTGCGCCATGTGTTCTAAATAACACCTCACTAACCTAAAGGACAAGGCAGGCACTAATTCGCCTGCCTTGTTGTTACCGGATCTCAACGTGAGAATTATTCTTTTGCCAACTTGCCGCTAACACGCAATAACGACAACCCCCAAGCCACCACGATCAGGCAAGTGCCGATATCGGCGAAAACCGCCATCCACATCGTCGCCATCCCTAAGAAAGTGAGGATCATGAAAATGGCCTTGATTCCAAGGGCAAAAGTGATGTTTTGGACCAAACGGTTATGCGTTAAACGAGACAATTTGATAAAGGTCGGCAGTTTGCCAATGTCATCATCCATCAAAGCGACATCGGCAGCATCAATGGCGATATCGCTTCCTTGCCGTCCCATGGCAAAGCCGATGTTAGCTCGTGCAAGGGCCGGTGCATCATTAATACCATCACCCACCATGGCAATCGGTCCTTCTTTTTGAAGTTCCTCAATCGCTTTGAGTTTATCCTGAGGCAGCATTTGAGAGCGGACAACATCGATGCCGACAGCCTGGGCCATATGCCGCGCGCTGTCTTCATTGTCGCCAGTCAGAAGCACCGGGGTCACTCCTAAATCTTTCAACGCCTGAATGCTCTTGCGACTATCGGCGCGCAACGTGTCGGAAACCGCGATGTAGCCCATCGGACCGAAAAAGTCCGCGATCAAAACCACACTCATGCCTTGATGCTCTAGATCCTCAATCGCTTGAACGATTTCGGAGTCCACGGAATGCTTTTTCGCATAAGCGCGAACATTGACCATTTCCACGTGAGCGCCATCGATAAGCCCTGAAGTACCCGCCCCAACAACCGTCGAAAATGACTCAACATCAATCGGCTCAATATTTTTTTCACGGGCATAACGAGCAATGGCGAGACTTACCGGGTGGTTGCTGCGCACCGCAAGGCTTGCTGCCATTTCCAATAATCGGTTTTCATCGTTTAAACCCAAAGCCTTCACTTCGACAACTTTCGGCTTGCCCTCAGTGATGGTGCCGGTCTTATCCAAGGCGAACCATTTGAGTTTTCGAGCCTCTTCAAGGTAAGCGCCGCCTTTGACGACCAAACCTAAACGAGCCGCCACAGCCAGGCCGGACACCACCGTCACCGGCGTGGAAATCACCAATGCGCAGGGACAGGCAATGACGAGAAGAACCAGGCCGCGATAAACCCATTGCATCCAATCCGCCCCGGTTAAAAGGGGAGGCAATATCGCTGTCAAAAGAGCCAAAGCGAAAACTGAAGGCGTGTAGTAACGAGCAAAAACATCAACGAACCGCTCGGTCGGCGCTTTATGCTGATTAGCCGCCTCAACCGCTTCAATCATTTTTGCGGCAATGCCGTGACGACTGTCGCTTGTCACTTGAATGACAAGTTCGCCCGTTTGGTTCAAGGTGCCACCGTAGACCTTGTCACCCTTCGTTTTTTCGACGGGCAATGATTCGCCGGTGATTCCGGATTGATTGACACTGGAAGCACCGCTCACCACAATCCCGTCCAAGGCGATCCGTTCGCCCGGCATCACACGGATTTCATCACCGACAGCGATATCGGCGACATCCATCTTTCGAGCCTTGCCTTCTTCGTCAACAAAGGTCGCTTCTTCAGGCGTTAAAGAAAGAACATCCCGAATGGCACGGTGAGCTCGGTCAATGGAGAGGGTTTCAATGGCTTCTGAAACTTCAAAAAGCACCATCACCATGGCGGCTTCCGGCCAATGGCCAATCAAGGCTGCGCCCGTGACCGCCACCGACATCAGGGCGTTCATGTTGAAATTCAAGTTTTTAAGCGCCAATAGACCGCGACGGTAGGTGTCCAATCCTGAAAGCAAAATCGCGATGAGCGCCAAACCCATACAAAGGTATTCATTGATTGAAGCAAACTCAACCACTTCACTGGCAAAGGCGAAAGCGCCGGCGACACCCAATCGCTTCCATGGCAGTTTATGCGCTTGCGAAACCTCGCCATCTTTTTGCTCAGAGGCTTTAAATCCCGCCGAGCTGATCAAATCAAGGAGATTTCGCTTCTGTGTGGCGAGCATCACAGCCGAGACAGTGTGGGTTTGCGTGTTGATTTGAAGTTCCTCAAGCTGGAGTACTTCGAGCGCTTTTCTGACTAGCCCGGCTTCAACTTCCGTATCCATGTCTTCCACAAAAAAGCGGTAGCGCTTTTTCTGTGCCTCGGCGTTTTTTACAAGCTTCGCTTCCAGTCCGGCCTCAGCAAGCGCTTTCAAAAGCGCTGCCACATCGTCCAAATTGTGCTTAACCGAAACGGTCCGGTTCATGGTGTTAAACGAAACGTCGCTCACGCCGGGGATTTTTTTCAAAGCGTCCACCGCTTGATTGCCTTCGACCGCGCAGCACATGTCCGCGATATAAAAAACCGTGGGCGCTTGCGACGCTGAGTCAGTTTTCACGCTCGGCGGCAATTGAGCTTTCAGCCCAGCTTTCAACAGCGCGGCGAGCAGAGGATCGGGGGAATCAAAGCGATGTTTGACGCTGACCGTGCGATTTAAAGTGTTGAATGTGACACTTTCAACCTCAGGCAATTTTTTCAGCGCGTCCGCCGCTTGATTGCCTTCAACCGCGCAACACATGTCCGCAACATAAAGTGTTGTCACACCGGGTTCGGCATCAACCACCAAATCCCGCGGCATCGGCACAGCCTCATGATGGTGATGATCGTGACAGTGGCAATGATCATGAGAGTGCTCGTGGCTGTGATCATGATCGCAGTCGCAATGAGCGTGATCGTGGTGAGTCTCTTCGTGAGCGCTCGAGCGGTCCTTGGCATCATGCGCATGAATGCCCTCCGCATGAAGCGCTTTGAGACAATCATCCAGTAAAGCTTCGCACTCAATGGTCAAAAGCTGCTTTTCTTCATTGATTGAGGCATTCACTGCACCGATTTTTGACAAAACGCCAATAGCCCTCTCAAAGTCCTCAAGAGCGAACGCTTCGGGCAACCAAATTGCTAATGTCTTCATAACTGACACCTTCAAAGACAATCCGTGTGAAATGGATCAGTTCATCGCGCGGACGAACTCCGAACCATTCTCAGTTTCCTTTTTTCCTGTATGTCATTAAAATCCCTGAAGTCGCTTCAAGGTCAAGAAAATTAAAGGAAACCATGCGCATCGGTGAACTTGCCAAAGAAACCGGACTCACGGTTGAAACCATCCGTTTTTATGAAAACGAGGGACTTATCCCGAAAGCGGAGCGTAGCCTCAACAATTACCGTTCGTACACGGAGAGCCACGCCAAGCGCTTGTTGTTTATCAAACACTGCAGAAGCTTGGATATGAGTCTTGACGATATTCGTCTGCTGATTGATGTTGACGCCAGGCGAAACGAGGATGCGGACAGAGTGCATGTGATGATCCACGATCACATGAAAAAGATAGACGAGCAAATTGACGCGCTCAAGGAGTTGCGTCAACACCTGGGGCTTCTTGCGTTATGCTGCCACGGCAATCACGCCAACGGCGAACCCTGCGGCATCATCGAAGGACTCAATAACGAGGCATGCTGTCACAACTGCGAACACATCAAAGCCTCTAAACGCACCAAACGATCCGACACTTTCGCCCATTACGCGAAAAATCTTCATCCTGTCAAAGAAAACGCTTAACCGATCATGATTGAAAAATATTTAACCCCGGAATTCATCATGGCGCTCGGCATGTTAGCCGTCATGGTCCTTTGTCCCACCTTTTTGGTTTATGCGCTTGCCAAAAAACAAAAGCCGGCAAGACCCATTCCGCATTTTCCGCAAGGCGTCCAGGGTTGGCTTTTAATTTTTGTGGCCACTGTGGTGCTTTCCCTGATTCTCACCGTGGTGGACGCCATCAATATCGCCGGACAGATGCGACAGACAATCGGAAGCGTCAATTGGTCATTTATGGCGCCATATATCGTCGTTTGCGGTTTATACCTTTATTGCCTTTGGCTGATCACTTTTAAGCGGGCGGCTTTTGTTGTGCGGCAAGTCATTGTGATTTTATGGGTTGTCGGTCCGATCTCCCTTTTGCTTTTGACTTTCTTTTTCGGCGCAACCGTTCCCAATGCCGTCATCGCGCGCTCAGCCATCTACGCCGGTCTTTGGACCTGCTACTTTCTTTTCAGTAAACGCGTCGCCTGCACTTATGGAACTAAAGCCGTCGACTCTTATGTTGATATCGCTTTGAAAATGGCTCAGGCGCAAAAGGACCTTGAGGCAAAAAAAGATAAAAATTAAAATCGACAGAGGCGGCTTTAATGCCGCTTCGCTGTCTTCAGGAAAGAAGAAGTACAAACCTAATCCATTCAATTGATTAATATCAATCAAACTTTTTGTCGACAGAAAAATACCCCAGTTTAATTTTTCCTATTTTTCAATAAGATATGAATTTGCCTTATGGCTTCTACCGTAAGGTTTTAAAAGATAATTTAGGTCAAATTCTTTAGACGCTTCCACTCAACTTATGGCAGGATTTTGTGTCCTATCACTAATAAGCATTATTGAATTAATGCTAACCATTTGATTTTTAATATATTTAATTTTATCGTCCGTTCATGCATATTTGTTGACAAGTGCGGCGACTCCAAAGCGTTAAGCAAGAAGCAATTGATTTGTCAGGAGCCATGGGCTTTCGTAAACTCTTCGAAAAATTTTCGGAGGAAAACAATGAAAAAAATTCTGACCGCTCTCATGATTGGTTCGCTATTTTCCTCAGTGGCTTCTGCAGGGACTCTACTTGTGGGAACCGATGCCGGCTTTGCCCCCTTTGAATACAAAGATCCGAAAACAAATGAAATTGTTGGCTTTGATATTGACCTCATCACGGCGATGGCCAAAGCCGTGGGAGACGATGTCAAAATTCAAAATATGCAATTCGCAGGCATCATCCCGGCCCTGCAAACGAATATGATTGACGTTGCCGCGGCAGCTCTGACAATTACGGCCGAACGACAAAAACAAGTGCTTTTCACTGACCCGTACTACGATGTCGGCCTCGTCATGGTCATCAGAAAAAAGGACGCTGACAAATATAAAACGTTAGACGACATGCAAGGCAAACGCATCTGTTCTCAAATCGGAACAACCGGCGCCATTTTAGGCAAGCAAGTAAAAGAAGCGACTGTTGGAGAATATGACCAAATGGGCGATGCCATGATGGAACTCAAAATGAACGGTTGCGACAGTGTCTTAGTCGATAAAACGGTCACCGAATACTACATCGCCCAACAAGGAGATAAAGATATCATGATGGTGCCGCATCTCTACAATCCCAAACAAAATGGTTTCGCCGTCTCCAAAAGAAACACAGAATTGGCAGCAAAATTGAACAAAGGATTAAAGATAATTCGAGAAAACGGGGAATACGACAAAATCTACGAAAAGTGGTTTGGGAAAAAAGCTCAATAACATCGCCTTTTTGCCTGTTGGGTTTTGCCAATGGCATGAGATAATGACTACGACATAAGCCTCGCCGTTTTGCGAGGCAACTTTTTCTTAATGAGAAACGCCATGGACGTTCTGAGAAAAATTGAAAAGCTACTGCCGGAATTCATTGCGCTTAGGCATGATCTGCATCGTCATGCCGAAGTCAGTCACCACGAAGTGAGAACGTCGGAAGTGATCGCTCAAAAGCTTCGAAGTTGGGGCATTGAGGTGCATGAGCATATCGGTGGACATGGCGTCGTTGGTATTCTCAAAAACGGAATCGGTGCAAAATCCATAGCGCTTAGAGCCGATATGGACGGTTTACCCATCATTGAAGAAAATGCTTTTCCACATGCGAGTGTGAATACCGGAGCCATGCATGCCTGTGGCCATGATGGCCACATGGCAG
>ERZ779866.4028-NODE-4028-length-11301-cov-3.701672_pt1 | contig 11301 bp, 10 predicted proteins | sample MGYA00511248_ERZ779866 | MGnify/ENA primary metagenome ERZ779866 (study PRJEB29588, sample SAMEA2155758) | human gut metagenome | biome: human gut; feature: human-associated habitat; material: faeces | place: Denmark | collected 2008/2010 ... | reverse complement strand
CCGTTATTACTGCCGCTATGGTTAAAGAATTGCGCGTCAAGACCGACGCCCCGATGATGGAATGCAAAAAGGCCCTTACTGAGGCTGATGGCGACATGGCTCGCGCCGAAGAAATTCTTCGTGTCAAGCTCGGTAACAAGGCTACCAAGGCTGCTGCCCGTATCGCCGCTGAAGGTGTTGTGAGTGTTTACATTGCCGAAGACGGCAAGACCGGCGCCATCTTCGAAGTCAACTCTGAAACCGACTTTGTGGCTAAGAACCCTGAATTCCAACAAATGGCTGCTAACGCCGCCCGTTTGGTTGCTGAAAAGAACCCGGCTGACCTCGCTGCTTTGGGCGCTCTCGAAGTGGATGGTCAAAGCCTCGAAGCCATTCGCACGGCTTTGGTCGGCAAGATTGGTGAAAACATGACCTTCCGTCGTTTCCGCCGTATTGAAGCTCAGGGCAAGTTGCACCAATATGTGCACGGTGGTTCCAAGATCGGTGTGTTGCTCGATATGGTCGGTGGTACCGATGAAGTTGGTCACGACATCGCCATGCACATTGCCGCGTTAAAGCCGAAGGCTCTCGACGCCGCTGGCGTTGATCCCGCCTTGTTGGAAACCGAACGTCGTGTTGCCATTGAAAAGGCTCGCGAAGCTGGCAAGCCCGAAGCCATGCTCGAACGCATCGCCGAAGGTACCGTGAACAAGTACTTGAAGGAAGTCACGCTCTTGTCCCAACCGTTTGTGAAGGATGACAAGATGACGGTTGGCGAACTCTTGAAGAAGAACGGCGCTACCATTGCAACGTTTGCTCTTTACGTTGTCGGCGAAGGCATTGAAAAGAAGCAAAGCGACTTTGCCGCTGAAGTGGCCGAACAAATGGCTGCTGCTCAGAAGGCTTAATCTGAATTAAGTTGTCGCGAAAGCTCCCTGCGAGAGCGTTTTCTTTAAAAGACGCCCGCAGGGATTTTTTTGTGTTAGCAAACCCTAAAATTTGTGCCGAGCAAGACCCAATCGGCTACAATGAGGCAGGTGTGTACGCAGAGCATGTCCAAAAGCTTTCTCGTGTGTTCTGCGTTTGCGTCAGCGTTTTAAAAATCTTTAAGGAGTCTTTTAAATGACTGAACAAGCTCCGGCTCAAACCCCGGTGAAATACAAACGAGTTCTTTTGAAATTGTCCGGTGAATCGTTGATGGGGCCCGACGCATTCGGGATTAACCGTGAAACCATTCAATCAACGGTTGAGGACATCAAAGAAGCTTATGACATGGGGGTACAGATCGGTATCGTCGTGGGTGGTGGCAATATTTTCCGCGGGGTGGCTTTGGGGTCTACCGGTATGGAACGCACGCAAGGCGACCACATGGGGATGCTCGCAACGCTGATGAACGCCTTGGCTCTTCAGGACGCCTTGCGTAAAAACGGAGTGGAGGCTCGTGTGCAAAGCGCTTTGAGCATTGAGCGAATCGCCGAAACCTACATTCGTGGAAAGGCATTGCGTCATTTGGAAAAGGGGCGCATTGTGATTTTTGCTGCCGGCACAGGGAATCCTTATTTCACAACGGATACCACAGCCGCTTTGCGTGGCGCGGAAATCGGTGCGGAAGTTGTGTTGAAAGCAACGAAAGTTGACGGAATTTATTCTGCTGATCCGATGAAAGATCCTAATGCGACATTCTTTAAGAGCATTACGTTTGATGAAGCCATGAAGCGGGATCTTAAGGTTATGGATGCAACGGCTTTCGCATTGTGTCGTGAGCAAAACTTGCCGATCAAGGTTTTCAATATTCGTAAGAAGGGTTCCATTGCGCGTGTTTGCCGTGGTGAAGACGAAGGTACCTTAGTTTACAATCCCTAGAAGATTAGTTATTCGACAACTGGAGTTTTTATGTCGATCAGTGAAATTCAACAACAAACTGAATACAAAATGAAGCGCACGGTGGAAACGCTTCGTGAGGATTTCATTAAAATCCGCACAGGTCGTGCCTCCACGGGCTTACTTGAACATATCATGGTTGAATATTATGGAACGCCTACGCCAATTAACCAGGTTGCGCAAATTGGTGTGGCCGATGCCCGTACGCTCACGGTACAGCCTTGGGAAAAAAGCATGGTGGCCCCTGTTGAAAAGGCCATTCGTTCTTCTGACTTGGGTTTGAATCCCGCGACGTCCGGTATGCTGATTCGTGTGCCTTTGCCTCCTCTTACTGAAGAGCGCCGTCGTGAACTCACCAAGTTCGTTCGCCATTTGGGTGAAGAGGCTAAGGTGGCTATCCGCAATTTGCGTCGTGACGCCAATGAACAAGTGAAAAAGCTCACCAAAGCTAAAGAAATTTCTGAAGATGATGAATCTCGGGCTGAAAAAGATATCCAAAAGCTCACGGATAACTTTGTCTCGAGCATTGATCAGTGTGTCGCTGAAAAAGAAAAAGAAGTCATGACGGTATAGTCGGCATGGGTTCCTCTGATACAGCTAGCAACGTGGCGGTTCCCCGTCACGTTGCCATTATCATGGATGGAAACGGTCGTTGGGCGCAGCGCCGTTTCATGCCTCGCGTCGAGGGTCACCGGCGGGGGGCGCAGACTGTGCGCCGCATTACAGAAGCCGCCGCCCGAAGTGGCGTTGGTTACCTTACGCTTTTTGCTTTCAGCAGTGAGAATTGGCGCCGACCAGCCGACGAAGTTGGAGCGCTGATGTCCCTTTTTGCCGTTGCTCTTAAAAGAGAGGCTCTTAACCTGCGAGATAATGGAATTCAGTTGCGGGTTGCTGGGGAACTTTCTCGTTTTTCTCCGGAAATTCAAGATGGTATCCGAGAGTGTGAGCAAATGACGGCAAACGGCCGCAATATGGTTCTCACCGTTTGCGCAAATTACGGTGGTCGCTGGGATATATTGAGTGCCATGCGTTCCATATTGAGCGAAAGGCCTGACATCGCAAAAAATCCCGAGTGCATTACCGAGTCAATGATTTCCGAGCACTTGGCTTTCAATTGGGCTCCGGAAGTGGATTTGATGATTCGCACCGGCGGCGAGCAGCGCATCAGCAATTTCATTTTGTGGCAAGCGGCTTACGCCGAACTCTATACCTCTAGCGTGCTTTGGCCGGATTTTGGGCCGGAAGAGTTGCAAAAGGCGCTTAATTGGTACGCAGGGCGGGAACGTCGCTTCGGTATGACGGGTGAACAGATTCAAGCGCAAAAGCTTGGGAGCAAGTAAATTATGTTGAAAGAACGAGTCATCACGGCGATCGTTTTATTGTTGATTTTGTTAGGTGCGTATTGGGCCGGACCGGTTTGGTTTTCGGCGGTGATGGCAGTTGGCTTTTTCCTTGCTCAGTGGGAATGGTTCAAGCTTGCGCGTGTTCCTTCATGGATAGCCGGCATTGTCGCGGCGATTATCGGATTAACGACTTGCGCGACGGTTTACACCATTTTTGCAGAGATGGTGACCGGTCAAATTGACAAAGCTTTTTACAACCAAGTCTCCGGTTTGTTTATTCTGTATATCGCAATTGTGACCTTGCTTTGGCTAGGCATTGCAATTGGCATCTATTTTTCTCGAAACAAAGGGATGAAGGTTGCAACAGTTTTTGTGTCGCTAACTGCCGTCTTTTTTGCTCCTGCCGCTTGGCTTTGTTTCGTTAGTATGTACGCCTCTTTCGGCATCTCGATGATTTTGTCTTTGTTGATGATCGTGTGGATTGCCGACATTATGGCGTACTTCACGGGACGGGCTTTCGGTAAACACCGACTCGCCCCGGCTATCAGTCCTAAAAAAAGTTGGGAGGGGGTTGCCGGTGGCATGCTCAGTGTTTTTGTTTTCGGTCTTATCGCTGCCTGGTGCGTTCCTGAGCAGTATCACACGTTGCCTGGCTTGCTTGTTTCCAAGCATGGTTTGTTCGGATGGGCAATCGGGTGTTGGTTCCTTGTGACGCTGTCGATAGCCGGTGATTTGTTTGAAAGTGCTTTAAAGCGCCAGGTTGGTGTCAAAGATTCCAGCAATCTTTTGCCAGGTCATGGTGGTTTTTATGATCGCATGGATGCGATGATGCCGACGCTGCCCGCCGGTTTAATGGTCACTGTTTTAGTTGCTTCTGGTATGTTATGAAAAGCATTGCCTTATTTGGAGCGACCGGATCAATCGGAAGCTCAACTTTAGACGTCATTTCGCACTACCCTGAGCGTTACGAGGTTTTCGCTCTGACGGCAAATAGCCGTATCGATGAGCTTGTTCAGTTGTGCAAGCGCTTTAAACCGAAAATTGCTCTCGTCGCGGATTCAAGTCGTCAACAAGAGCTCAGAGCTAGCCTCACAGAGCAAGGACTCAGTGGCATAGAAGTGTGGGCAGGGCAACGGGCGATGGCTGAACTAGCGCAATTGCCCGAAGTGGATATCGATGTTTTGGCAATTGTGGGAGCCGCCGGTTTGGTGCCAACCTTCGCGGCGGCTCAAGCCGGCAAACGCTTGCTTCTTGCAAATAAGGAAAGCATCGTTTGCGGTGGTTCGTTGTTGATGAAAACAATCAAGGAGACAGGGGCGGAGCTCTTGCCAGTTGACAGTGAGCACAATGCGATCTTTCAATGTCTGGCGGGGGCTGACGAAAAGGCTCGAGCGGACGCACGGCTGATTCTCACAGCCTCCGGCGGTCCTTTCCGACTTCGCAAGGATTTAAGCGCAGTGACACCTGAAGAGGCTTGCGCGCATCCAACGTGGCATATGGGACAAAAAATCAGCGTCGATAGCGCTACCTTGATGAACAAAGGCTTGGAGGTTATCGAAGCGTCATGGTTATTTGGCTTTGACCCAGACAGAATAGATGTTGTTGTGCATCCGCAAAGTCTGATCCATTCAATGGTGCAATATGCTGATGGGTGCATATTGGCTCAAATGGGAGCCCCAGACATGCGCACTCCCATTGCTTACTCGTTGGCTTGGCCTGATCGTTTGGATGGGCATGCTCAACGCGTGGATTTTAGCCAAGTGGGCAGTGTCACATTCGAAGCTCCGGACTTGGAGCGCTTTCCTCAGCTCGCCTACGCCTATGAGGCGTTAAAGCGCGGAGGAGCCACCAGCATTGTTTTAAACGCCGCCAATGAGATAGGTGTTCAAGCTTTTTTGACTAGGCAAATCGGCTTTACCGACATTGCTCGATTATGTCGTCGCTTGACGGATACTTTCATCCCAGAAGCTCCTGCAACACTTGAGGATATTTTTGCCATTGACGCAATGGCTCGGGTCAAGGCTCAAGAGGAAATCGCTCAATGGTTACGCTAATTGCGTTTGTTGTCGCTTTAGGGGTTCTTATCACAATTCATGAGCTTGGGCACTATGGTGTGGCCCGAGCTTGTGGAGTCAAAATTTTAAAATTCAGTTTTGGTTTTGGTCCGGTACTTTGGTCTAAAAAATTTGGAAAAGATCAAACGGAGTGGATGATTTCGGCTCTCCCGCTCGGTGGCTATGTTTCCATGCTTGATGAGCGGGACGAGAAAGTTAAAGTATTACCTGAAGAAGCGCACCGGGCCTTTAATCGCCAATCCGTATTTAAGCGCTTTGCCATTGTGGCTGCCGGCCCTGCGGCGAATTTGATTTTAGCTGTTTTAATTTACGCGGCCATGGCCATGGCCGGTCAACCCGAGATTCGCCCTGTCATGGCAGAGCCGGTTACGCATAGCCAGGCGGCTCAATTGGGTGTGAAGCCGCTTGATCGTGTTTTATCACTCAATGGCAAGACCGTTGAGGGGCTAGAAGATCTGAATTGGCTGATTTTGGAAAACGCCGGTGTTCGTGATGTGCCGATGCAACTGCTAAGAGGTGGGGATAGGGCCACCATTTATTGGGACCTGAGCGAATTGCAACTTGATAATGAGAAAGTTTCGCCATTCGAGCAGTTAGGCATTCGTTTACATCTGGGCAGTCCCATGTTTTTTAATATCCAATCCGGAAGTGCAGCTGAGGCGGCGGGTATTCAAGAGGGAGATGCGGTGATCGCTGTTAACGGACGCTACGGAACTTCTCCTCAAGAATTGCTTGAAATCATACGACGCAATGGGAGCAACGCATTGCAATTGGTCTTAGAGGATAAAGAGGGAAATATTCGCACAGTTTCAGTCACGCCTCGATTAGGAGAAGCAAAAGCTTCAGATGGTTCGATTGAACGTCGACCGTTGCTCGGTGTTTATGTGGGGATCAAGCCGGATATTGTATGGATTAAAAAAGGACCGATTGAGGCTTTAGGGGTCGGTATTTCCCGAATTGGTTCCATTACTAAAACGACTTACAATGCAGTCCGTGACATGGTGATCGGCAAAGCCAGCACTCAGAGTCTTTCAGGGCCGGTGACTATCGCTGATTGGGCAGGGAAAAGCGCTCAGTTGGGGTGGCGGACGTATCTATCATTTCTCGCAATGATTTCCGTGAGTTTGGGATTGTTGAATTTATTGCCGATTCCGTTGTTAGACGGCGGACACCTGTTGTATTATTCGCTAGAAATACTGAGGGGTCGGCCTTTACCTGAGTCGGTCATGCTGGCCGGGCAGAAAATCGGTCTGTTTATTGTATTGCTTTTGGGGGCGCTTGCGCTTTCCAATGATTTCTTGCGGCTGTTAGAATAAGCCATCCGACAAAACCGAAAGATGAGTATGAGTTTAAAAGTATCTGTACTGCGGGCTTCCGTCGCTACGGCGATGCTCGCGATGGCAACCGGAGCCTTGGCTCAAACGTTTACCATCAAAGACATCCGTATCGAAGGCATTGCCCGTACCGAGCCGGGAACGGTGCTCTCGCATTTGCCGTTCCAAGTGGGCGATGAGTTCACACTGGAAAAGGGTGACACAGCGATTCACTCGCTTTACGGATCGGGACTATTCCGCGACGTTCGCTTGGAGCAGGATGGCGATGTCCTTGTCGTGATGTTGCAGGAACGTCCGGCAGTCGCTTCAATCAGTACTCAAGGTATTCGTGCGTTTGACGAAAGCGCTATTGAGCAAAGCCTGCGAGATGTCGGCATGGCTGAAGGTCGCATTTTTGACCATGCGACCTTGGATCGCGCAGACCAAGAGTTGCGTCGCCAATATTTGGCTCGTGGTTACTACGGTGTTGAGGTCAAGACAACCGTGACACCGGTTGACCGTAATCGTGTGCGCTTGTCAATTATTGTTGATGAAGGGGAAGCGGCCTCGATTGAATCCATCCGTTTTGTCGGCAATCATGTGATGGATGACGATGACTTGCGTGAACAAATGCAGTTATCCACCACTGGTTGGATGAGTTGGTATTCGAAAAATAATCTTTATTCCCGTGAAAAGCTCGCCGCAGATATTGAATCCATTCGCTCTTACTATTTGAACAACGGTTACTTGGATTTCAAAGTCGACAGCGTTCAGGTATCAATCGCTCCTAATAAGAAAGATATCTTTATTTCCATCAACCTGACTGAAGGCGAGCAGTATCGGATCAGCGGTGTTGAATTGACAGGCGATATGCTTGGCCTCGGAGATGAGTTGCGTCCTCTAATCGAGATCGAAGACAATTCGATTTATAACGCTGAAGTGATTAATCGAGCTTCAACGGCCATTGTGGACAAGCTCTCTAGCTTAGGCTATGCCTTTGCGACGGCAACGCCCAATCCGGTCGTGACTGGCACGAATGAGGCCAAGATCGTTTATACGATTGACCCAGGTCGTCGCGCTTACGTAAGGCACGTGAACATTACCGGCAATACAAAGACCCGCGATGAAGTGATTCGTCGCGAAGTCCGACAATATGAAGCGGCTTGGTTTGACAGTGACGCCGTTAAGCTTTCTCGTGACCGTATTGACCGTCTGGGCTATTTTGAGTCCGTGACCGTTGAACCGAAACAGGTTCCGGGTACGCGCGATCAAGTTGATCTGGAAGTGGCTGTTGTTGAACGTCCAACCGGCAGCATCAGTTTGGGCGCCGGTTATTCAACCAGTGACGGTGTGATTTTATCCGCTGGTTTCGCTCAAAATAACATTTTCGGTAGTGGCAAATCGATGAGCGTGGAAGTTAACACCTCGGATAGCACGCGCACGTATGCCATGTCTTTGACAGAGCCGTACATTACGCCAGAAGGGATATCCCGTTCGATCAGCATTTATGATCGCCGAGTGGATATGGATGAGCTCGATTTGGCCAATGTCGAATACGAAACGAAGGGGGCCGCTGTCAGTTGGGGAATCCCGTTTACCGAACTGGATCGCGTGTTCCTCGGTGTTAAATGGGAAAATACCGCGGTTGATTTGCAGGCCGATTCCCCGATGCGTTACGTGAACTACGTTAACCAATTCGGTGATTCGCCTCATGCGGTCGCAGCAACCATCGGTTGGTCGCGAGATAGCCGAGACAATGCTCTGGCGCCTACTAGAGGCACATACCAGCGCTTGTCAGGCGAAGTCACTATGCCGGTGCTTGACTTGCGTTACTATCGCTTGAACTATCAACTGCAACATTATCAACCGATCACTCGGGATTTAACCCTCTCATTTAACACAGAATTGGGTTATGGTGATAGCTTCGGTGGCAAAGCCTATCCGTTCTTTAAAAACTTCTACGCCGGTGGTATCGGTAGTGTTCGCGGCTATGAGAACTCCAGCTTGGGTCCACGTGATTTGCCCGATGACGAGGCTACGGGCGGTAATATTGCATTTAACTTCTCGGCGGAATTGTTAATGCCTTTGCCTGGCGCTGACAGAACACTGCGTTGGTTCGCATTCTTTGATGGCGGTTGGGTTTGGGGTGACACCTATGATGCTCGAGGCATGCTTGTGGATAAAGCGAGTGTTGACTTCTCCGAATTGCGTTATTCCGCAGGCTTAGGTGTGGCCTGGATTTCACCGTTGGGTCCGTTGAAGTTTAGTATTGCGACACCGATTGGCGATAAGGAAGGCGACAAGACGGAACGCTTCCAATTCCAAATCGGTACCGGTTTCTAAGCGAAAGCTTGCCGGAAATTTTTGTTAGGGAAAGGCGCCATTGGTGTCCTTTCCCTTTGGTGCAAAAAAGGAGTTGATGATCGTGAATAAAAAACTCTTGGCTGCTGGTGTGTTGGCGCTCACTTTAGCTGCTCAATCCGCCTGGGCCGACACCAAAATCGGAGTGGTCAATCCCGAAAGGATTTTGCGTGAGAGCCAGGCCGCTCTTGAGGCTCAGCAAAAGTTAGAAAAAGAGTTCGCCAGCAGGGAAAAATCACTTTCCATCTCTGCGAAAGCCCTGAAGGCAGATGTTGAAAAGTATCAAAAGTCCGCTCAGAAAATGTCAAAAACTGAGCGTATTGCAACCGAGCGAAAGCTTGCAGACCAAGAGCGGCAACTTCAGCGTCGTGAGCGTGAGTTGCGTGAGGATCTTAATCGTCGGCGCAACGAAGAATTGCAAACGATTTTAATGCTTAGCAATGACATTATTCGTGACATTGCACGTAAGCAAAAGTATGACCTGATTGTTCAGGAAGCTGTTTATGTAGGTCCTAATGTGGATATTACCGATGAGGTCATTAAAGCATTGGGCTCCGGGAAGAAGTAATTATGGACACGCAACGTTCTTTTCCGATTGAAATGCTTGTTGAAGCCGTCAAGGCGCAAAGTGCCGGACGGCTGCCTGTTGAGTTGATCGGTCCCTATCAAGGGGTCCAGGTAAACAACATCGGGACTTTGTCACACGCCAAGCCCAATGAAGTGGCTTTTTTGGCAAATCCGAAATTCATCAACGAGGTTAAAGATTGCCAGGCCGGTGTTATTGTCCTTCGTCAGGAACACAAAGAGGCGATTTATGGAGACGCCGCACCGCGAGCCATGGTGATAACGCCGGATCCGTACGCATGGTTTGCTTTTGCCTTGCAGGTAGTTGTCGCCCAACAGCAAGAGTTCGCAAGCGGCATTAATCCTCGGGCGAGCGTGGCTGTGACAGCCCATGTGGATCCGACGGCTCGTGTTGATGCCGGCGCCGTGATTGAAGACCATGCGGTTGTCGGCCGCCACGCTTGGATCGGTGCAAATGCGGTTGTCGGTGTCGGAGCTCAAGTCGGTGATGGGACTCGGCTGTATCCGAATGTGACGGTTAATCACGATTGTAAAATCGGAGCCCGTTGCATTTTGCATTCCGGCTGCGTGATCGGAGCTGACGGATTTGGTTTTGCTCCTTTTGATGGCCGTTGGGTGAAGATCCCTCAAATCGGAGCGGTCAGGATCGGCGATGATTGTGAAATCGGTGCCAATACCTGTGTTGACCGTGGAGCGCTTGAAGACACGGTGATCGGCAACGGTACCAAACTCGATAACTTGATTCAAATTGGCCATAACACTCAAGTGGGTGAAAACTGTGTTATGGCTGGTAGCGTCACCGTAGCTGGCTCGGTGAAGATGGGTGATCACATTGTGGTTGGCGGCTCATCGAATATCAACGGGCACATTTCTATTCCATCGGATGTGACTGTTGGTCCGGCTACTCAGTTGATGTCCTGGCCCAAAGGTCAGAAGTTAATGATGGGCTTTTTCCCTGCGATGCCCAACAGGGATTTTGAGCGTTCAGCAGTTTTAATAATGCACTTACCGGAAATGCGTAAGCGCATAAAGGCGCTTGAAAGCGCAATTTCTCAATTACAAGAAAAAACAAAGGAATAATCATCGTGAAATACGACATTAACGACATTATGAAGGTGTTGCCTCATCGCTATCCCTTTCTCTTGATCGACCGAGTTGAAAGTATCAATGAGGATAAAACTGAAGCTGTGGTGATTAAAAACATTACGGCCAACGAACCGCAGTTCACTGGACACTTTCCTGGTTATCCGGTGATGCCGGGTGTGTTGATCATCGAATCAATGGCTCAGGCCTGCGCAATGCTTGCTCTTGAGCGTTTAAGCGAAGAAGAACGCCATGACGGCTCCCTCTTTTTCTTTGCAGGCATTGATAATGCACGTTTTAAGAAAGTGGTTCGTCCTGGCGATCAATTGCGCATTCACTGTCATTATTTGCGTGATCGTGCCGGTGTGGCCAAAATGGAGGCTGAGGCGACGGTTGACGGACAGTTGGCTTGTTCGGCAACTTTGATGTGCGCTCGTCGTAAAGCCGAGTAGTGAAGGATCCATTCACTGTTTTATTGCGGTGAAGAGGGTTAGCTTGCGTCTCAAACCTTTGTAGGCAAAAAATATGGCAAAAATTCATCATTTTTCTTTAGTGGATCCGTCTGCCGAGTTGGCTGATGACGTGGTGGTGGGTCCGTTTTGCGTAATTGGCCCCAAGGTCAAGATTGGCGCGGGTACAGAGCTGATTTCACATGTCAGTATTTACGGCAATACGGAAATC
>ERZ779866.4022-NODE-4022-length-11316-cov-3.204156_pt1 | contig 11316 bp, 6 predicted proteins | sample MGYA00511248_ERZ779866 | MGnify/ENA primary metagenome ERZ779866 (study PRJEB29588, sample SAMEA2155758) | human gut metagenome | biome: human gut; feature: human-associated habitat; material: faeces | place: Denmark | collected 2008/2010 ... | reverse complement strand
TGAAAACATAATGTCTTTCTCCCGGTTTCAGTCCAGGATTTTGTCCGCACCCCTTACTCATCAGAACATAAAAGATGAGGAGACCGGATTTTTGATCCGTGAAAGATCATCTGGAACTTTCAACCGTTCTATAGGAATTGATGATGTTGATCCTAATGGAATTGACGCATCTTTTGAAAACGGTACTTTGAAAGTTGAACTTAAGAAGATTGAACGTAAGACTGTTGGTAATATTGAAGTTAAGTAAAAAAGAATAAATAAAAATAATAGCCTCAGAGCGAATCTGAAATCTTAAATTTAATCGGTTGAGAAAAACTCAGCCGATTTTTTTGTTTTGGTGTTCGCAAATTAGATGATAAGCAGAATAAATTGCTTCGATTTTCTCTTTTGCTTCTTTTATCATTGCAGGATTTTGCCGTTGATGTTCTGATAAACGATCGGGGTGATATTTAAATATGAGTTTACGATATTGCCGATGAACGTCTTCTGCTGAAGAATTGATTGGCAGTTCTAAAGTTTGGTAGGCATTTTTGAGCTTTTGTTCTACTTCATCCGGTTCTGAAAATGAATAAAAATAAGTGTACTTTGAGTTGTTTGTGAAATTGGATTTTTGCTCGCTGTCAAATAGTAAAAAGTTATTTTCAAGACGGTAGTATACGTCTTGTTTTAATTTAAGCCCTGAACGTAATCTTTCTAATGTTTTAAGTAAATTCTGCGGGTAGATATGCCTGTTATTCGTATCTTCAAGTAATTTTAAAAGGGCTATAAATAGCCAGGAGCACAGATGTGGTCCGTAAATTTTTCGTATTACACTTAAATACCGTATAAAGGCTTTAATGGGAAAATTAACATTTTGTCCTTCCTGAAAAGCTTTGTTAAAAATAATTTCTTGTTCGGAACTTAAATTTATCTGTTTTTTTAGAAGATTAAGTCTTAATGTAAACTCCTGGGAAAGGTATCCTCCGTCACGAAAGACAAGTCCGGCACTTATCATTAGAGTTTCAAGAAGATTATGATTTAAATGCAGTTTCTTTTTAATGAACTTTTTTAATTCATAAGAATGGACATAATTTTTCTCAAAAATAAAAGTAAGGTAGGTATAAAAAAGACAAGGCGGAATTACCACCAACATGACGTAGATAAAAATAAATAAAGGACGATCAAATGTCGGCAGTGCTCTGTAGAGATTGACAATAATGCCGTAGTTAAAGCCTAACCACATGTTAAGCACTAAGAAAAATCTTAGAAAACGTCCCATTCATAAATCCTTTACAAGGTTGTTATCTTTAAGTCTTTCCTTAGATAACGGTGAAAGTCAATATTTAATCAGGCATCTATCTAAATAAACTCTTTGTAATAAAGATCTAAAAGTTCAACTTTTACATTTAATGCTTTGTGTACAAGATTGATGGCTTTTTCTATGTTTTTTGGATCAAGATCAGAGATAAAACGCAGCTGATTTTTCGATGCCGCTTGAGCTGTTAAAAGGAAAGCTGAGGCAAGAATTTTAGGCTCTTCTTTCTTGCCTCTTTGTAAGCATATATGTTCTTGAGCTCCATATTTATCTCCGTCCGGCAGGAAAAATGTTCCATCGCTAAATTCAATATCAATCGCTCTGTCATCTTCGCTTAGCCAGCGTGAAGCTATATCTTTATAGGTTGCAGGAGGTTGAATTAACATTCTCCATCCGGGAGCTAGGGCCTTAAAAGCAAAATCCTCTTCAAAATTTGCTATGTAAACTAAAAGCTTTGAAAGAGCATACGCAACATCGGTAAAGATTTTATCTTTGGCACAGCCGATTAATTTTTGTTCAAGAGGAAGGGCGTAGTCACCTATTGTTGCAAAAAAGTCAAAGCTGTCATCTGCACTGTGCTTTAATACTTTAGGACTTAAATTTATATTGTGCTCTTTTAGCAGTTCAGATAGTTTTTTGTAGTTGATGCTAAGCAGAATGTTTTCTTTTATTTTATTTGATGGATTTTGATTCCCGTCTTTAGGATCTTTTTGTGTTTCAATTAACTCACGTTTTTCATTGATGATTTCTAATTTTTTTATCTCATGAAGTGATTTTCTGATTTGTTCAATGGAAAGATTTAAATGAACGGCAAATTGTCCTATATGGGTTCTTTCATTAAAGGCACTGTTACGGAAACGAGAACACCAATAAAGTAATGCTGATAACAATAAAACACTATTATTGTCTTGCGGCAATAGGGCGGATAAAACCGGATAATAAGGAGTTCTTGTAAGACCAGTTAAAGCCATGAGATCAAATGTCGCTAATAAATTTAAGGCTGCCGTAAGGCAGCCTTATTGCCAATATTAAAAGGATTAAAGCTTATGTCCCATTTCATAAGCATTATCATGAATATCCGTTACGGCGCGTCCTGAAGGGTCTGCCATGTTTTTGAACTTTTCGTCCCAAGCAATTGCAGTCTCAGTTGAGCAAGCAACGGATTTTCCGTAAGGAACCGTCTTAACTGCTGAAGGCAGCTTAAACAGCTCTTCAAAGATTTCACGATAGAGATAAGCTTCTTTGGTAACAGGAGTGTTAACCGGGAAGCGATCAGCACGTTCGGCAAACTTACGATCGGAAACTTGTTTCTCTGCATAATCACGTAAAGCATCAATCCAAGAATAACCGACACCGTCGGAGAACTGTTCTTTTTGTCTCCACAAAACTTCTGAAGGAAGCATGCCTTCAAATGCCTCACGCAGAACTTTCTTTTCGATAGTTTTGCCCGGACACATTTTATCCTGAGGGTTTACGTGCATGGCAACATCCAGGAATTTTTTGTCAAGGAAAGGAACGCGACCTTCGACACCCCAAGCCATTAATGACTTATTGGCACGTAAGCAGTCATATAAGTGAAGCTGGGATAATTTACGGACGAGCTCTTCATGGAATTCCTTAGCATTAGGAGCTTTATGGAAATAGAGATATCCGCCGAAAATTTCATCAGATCCTTCACCTGATAATACCATTTTGATACCCATGGCTTTAATGTAGCGAGCCATGAGGTACATAGGAGTTGAGGCACGAATAGTGGTGACATCATATGTTTCAATATGGTAGATAACGTCACGCAGCGCGTCTATGCCTTCTTCAATAGTGTAATGAATCTCATGGTGAACAGTACCAAGATAATCAGCAACAACGCGTGCTTTTTTAAGATCTGGTGCACCTTCAAGACCGATGGCAAAAGAATGCAGGCGCGGGAACCAAGCTTCTGTCTTGCCGTCATCTTCAACTCGTCTTTCTGCAAAGTGTTTTGCAATTGCAGAAATTACAGATGAATCAAGGCCACCTGATAAAAGAACACCGTATGGAACGTCACACATCAGCTGACGCTTGACGCTGTCCATTAAAGCATTTTTCAAATCTTCAACTGAAGTTTTATTGTCTTTAACATTGTCGTATTCCATCCAGTCACGTTTGTAATAACGATGGAATTCGCGATCTTCTTTTGAATACATGTAGGATCCGGGAGGGAATTCTTTTACGGTATCGCAAACCGGAGTCAAGGCTTTCATTTCAGAAGCAACGTAAAAACGTCCTTCATTATCGGAACCTACATAGACAGGTACGATACCCATGTGATCACGGGCGACAAAATAAGTATTGTCTTCTGCATCATAAATAAGGAAAGCAAAATCACCTACAAGACGGTCAAGGAACGGCTTTCCGGTTTGTTTGAATTCTTCGTATAAAGCTAAAATTACTTCGCAGTCAGAACCGGTCTTAAAATTGTACGGAATGGTAAGTTCACTTTTTAATTGTTTGTGATTATAAATTTCACCGTTGGCGGCTAAAACATGAGTGCGATTATCATTATATAAAGGCTGTGCACCGTTTGAAGGATCAACGATAGATAATCTTTCATGGACGATAATAGCTTTTTCACCTTGGTAAATTCCTTCCCAATCGGGACCGCGGTGAAGTTGACGGCGTGACATTTCAAGAGCGGTACGACGCAAAGATTCAGGATGCTCTTTAATGTCTAAAATTCCGAAAATAGAACACATGGAAAAAATCCTTAACAATAAAAAATATGTGTAGATTTTAGCTTAGACGAACTTTCAGGGCAAACACTTAAATTAACAATGATAGATAATGGGCGCTGCTGCTTTTAGATATGGTGCAGCTTCGTCTGTCGGCAAAATCGGATATTAATAATTAATTGTTTGATTTTAAAGTGTTAAAATTTTTTTTATGACCTTGTTAAAAATTTTTATCAAACATACTCAAAAATATTATTTTTATCCTTTAATATAGTGCGATCTTTTTTGTTTCTCCCCCTTTTTTCAGGAATATACCAGAGTGGCCAATATTGACATTAATTACGTCTTTTTTATCGGAGGTTTGCTTTTAACTATTGCTATTTTAGCAAGTAAACTTTCTGCTGTTTTCGGAACGCCGATTTTGCTGTTGTTTTTAGCTATCGGTATGTTATCGGGCGAGGACGGCATTTTTTTCCATATCGTTTATAACGATTATTCTTCAGCTTACTTTATAGCAAACTTAATGTTGGCCGTTATATTGCTTGACGGAGGATTGCGTACCAATTTCAGAACATTCAGATCTGTTGCATCAGAGTCGGTTTTATTGGCGACAATAGGTGTTGTGTTTACTTCGGCAATTACAGGATTGGGAGCTTATTTGCTTTTTGATCTTACTATTGTTGAAGCAATGCTTGTCGGTTCAATCGTCGGTTCAACTGATGCTGCAGCTGTGTTTTCATTGTTGGGAAACGGCGGAGTCCATTTAAAAGAGCGAATCAGTTCCACTTTGCAAATTGAATCTGCAACTAACGATCCTATGGCGATTTTGCTTACCGTGGTACTTATTTCAGCGGTAAATCAGGAAGCTACCGGTGCGGTTCAAATTGCCATGATCTTTTTAAGTCAATTTTTAATTGGTATTTTCCTGGGTGTCACATTCGGTTTCTTCGCTCGTTTGGTAATTCCGATGATCAATATCAGTTCCGGTTTATATATGTTGCTGGTTCTCGGTATAGGTTTATGCGGCTTTGCTGTTACTGCGTCTTTGGGCGGTTCAGGATTCTTGGCAATATTTATTATCGGTATGTTTATCGGTAATCAGGATATAAGACCTTTAAGTTACATTCTTCCTGTTGGTGAAGGGTTGACTTGGCTTGCACAGATAACTTTATTTTTACTCTTAGGTTTGTTAGTAACTCCGCATAAAATGCTTGAGTACGCCGTGCCCGGCATTATGCTCGCATTAGTTTTGGCTTTTATTGCTCGTCCTATTGCCGTATTTTTGTGCGTTAAACCGTTTTTTAAACGCTACACAAATAAAGAGATAGCTTTTATGTCATGGGTCGGAATACGCGGTTCAGTACCTATTGTGTTGGCTATATATCCTGTTATGAAGGGCGTTCCTGATGCTCAGCTTTATTTTAATGTAGCCTTCATTGTAGTTTTGTTCTCGTTATTGGTGCAGGGGGCTTCTTTAGTCGTTTCCGCAAAATTATTTAAGGTTTATGCACCGGCTTCAGACGCTCCTATTAATAAATCCGAGTTGGGCATTTTAGTTTCTGATGACTTTGCTTTATATAACTATGAGATAAAACGCGAGGGAATGGAAGGAGTGTCTCTTCGCTCTTTAAGATTCCCCAAGCGTTCACGCATTGCTGCAATATTCAGGGACAGTCATATCTTAAAAGCTCAGGGTGATTTGCAGTTAAAGCGAGGAGATATTGTAAGCGTTATCGGACATAGTACTGATGAAATTCTATTTAATTCGGTATTTGCTCAAGATAAGCCGCCTAAATATTTAGAGCGTTATACTGGCGATATCATTTTAAACGGCAGTGAGAAAATGAGTGAGCTGTCAAAAGCGTATGGAATTGAGCTGACTTCATTTGAAGAAGATATGAATTTATCTGAATTTATGGATTATCATATCGGCGGATTTGCTGAGACCGGTGAAAGTATTTCTCTTATTGACGTGCGTTTGACTGTCGTTGAAATGTCAGGCGATAAAGTCAATAAAGTCGGTCTGACTAAACTTGTACCAGAAACTTACGATATTAATCATGCTTGAGAAAAAAACAGAAAATAATAAAAAAAATGAATGGATAGATAAGTCATTTTTAGATGATGTAAAAAAACGATTGAATGAAGTCTCCTATCAGAATCGCCGAATTTTGTCAGGAGACTTTAGAAAGCTTATAAACAGTCCAAAAAGTGTCTTTGACAATGAAAAAGACACTTTTTTATTGAAGCTTATTGAAGCTCAAAATGAAATAAAAACAAGAATAGATCAAAAGCCTAAATTTTCCTTTGATGAAAATTTACCGGTAAGTCTTAAAAAAGATGAAATTATTTCAGCAATAAAATCTAATCAGGTAGTTATTATTGCCGGTGAAACAGGTTCAGGTAAAACGACGCAGATCCCCAAGATGTGTCTTGAAGCGGGATTGGGTATCAAAGGATATATTGGACATACCCAACCAAGAAGAATAGCTGCACGTGCGGTAGCAGCCCGTATTGCAGATGAATTACATGAAACCTTGGGAAAAAGTGTCGGCTATAAAGTGCGTTTTACGGATTTGGGATCCGAGCACTCTTATATAAAACTTATGACCGACGGTATATTACTTGCTGAAACGGCAAGTGATCGTCTGCTTTTAAATTATGACTGCATCATTATTGACGAGGCCCACGAACGCTCTTTAAATATTGATTTTCTTTTAGGATACATAAAAAGGATTTTAAAAGTACGCCCTGAATTAAAACTTATTATTACTTCAGCAACAATTGATCCGGAACGCTTTTCGAAACATTTTAATGATGCTCCGATAATTGAAGTTTCCGGTCGTACTTTCCCTGTTGATGTCGTCTACATGCCTTTGGTTCGTGAAATAGAAGAAAATGATGAGCTCAATGATGAAAGTGAAGACGAAATATTAGATTTAAATCATGCTATTTTAAAAGCTTTTAAATTTTTGCAGCAGGAAGGTCCAGGTGATGTTTTAGTATTTTTACCGGGAGAACGCGACATTATGGAAACAAGCGCGTTTTTACGAAGATCTAATTTAAAAAATACTGAAATTCTGCCATTGTTTGCGCGTTTGGCTACAGCTGAACAAAATAAAATTTTTACGGAACATACCGGTGTTCGTATAGTTCTTGCAACTAATGTGGCTGAGACTTCACTTACCGTTCCGGGAATAAAATATGTTATTGATCCGGGTCTTGCCCGTATAAGCAGATACTCGGCAAAAACTAAAGTACAAAGATTACCTGTTGAGCGTATTTCTCAGGCAAGTGCAAACCAAAGAAAAGGACGCTGCGGTCGCGTCAGTGATGGTATATGTGTTCGTCTTTATTCAGAGGATGATTTTAATTCTCGTCCTGAATATACGGATCCTGAAATTTTGCGTACCAATCTTGCATCTGTAATTTTGCAAATGATTGCGTTAAGACTTGGTGATATCAGAAAATTTCCTTTTATTGACGCTCCGTCCGATAGGCAGATAAGTGACGGTATGCGCCTTCTTGATGAGCTTGGAGCCATACAAACTGCCTCAAAGCAAAGTTTTAATGATATTGAATTAAGCAAAATAGGACAGTATCTGTCTAAGATTCCGGCTGACCCTAGATTAGCGCGTATGTTGCTTGAATCTTCATCTTATCATTGCGTAAAAGAACTGCTGATCATTGTTTCCGGACTTGCGGTTATGGATCCAAGAGAAAGACCTCTGGATAAAAAAGAAGCAGCAGATAATTTTCATAGTCGTTTTAATGATGATAAGTCAGACTTTTTAAGCTATATAAAACTGTATGAATATTTAACCTCATTACAAAAAGAATTATCTACGTCTGCTTTTAAAAAACAGCTTAAAAAAGAGTTTATTTCTTATTTACGCGTTCGTGAGTGGTTTGATGTTTATCGACAATTAAAAGCGACCTGTAAAACATTGGATTTTAAAATCAATGAGGTTGATTCTGATTACGAATCAATTCATCGATCTGTGTTGTCCGGCTTGTTGTCTCAACTAGGTATGCTTGAATCGTCCGGTGACGGATATCTAGGAGCTCGCGGAATAAAATTTGTAATTTTCCCGGGATCGAAATTAGCAAAGAAAAAGCCTAAATGGATTTGTGCAGCGGAGTTAAGTGAAACATCAAGGCTTTTTGCAAGAACTGTTGCTGTAATTGATCCTCTGTGGACAGAGCACGTAGGAGCTCACTTAATAAAACGCAAATATGCCGAGCCGCATTGGTCTAAAAAAGCCGGAGCAGTCCAAGCTTCTTTGTCTTTGACTCTTTACGGCTTGCCTATCGTTACAGCACGTCAGGTCCTGTACACGGATGTTGATAGAAAGTTATGCCGTGAACTTCTCATTCGTGATGGTTTGGTAACTGGAGAAGTCTTAAAAAGGTATGATTTTTTAGAACATAATTTGGCTCTTATTGATGAAATAGAGCATGTTGAGGAAAAAGTACGCCGCAGGGATTTATTAGTTGATGATAAAACCATGGAGGCCTTTTACGATGAAAGACTGCCTCAAGATATTGTCACTATAAGACACTTTGATAAATGGTGGAATAAAGAAAAAAAGAATAATCCTCATTTTTTGGATTTTCAGCTTGAAGATTTAGCAAAAGATAATTTAGATAAAGTTAATGAATCTGAATTTCCTGAAAATTGGCAGCATGGCGGATTAAAACTTAAATTAAGTTATATCTTTGATCCGTCAGAGCCTAAAGACGGTGTTTGTGTACATATTCCGCTGACAGTCATAAATCAAATTAATCCTGATGAGTTTGCTTGGCAAATACCAGGACTGCTGTCTGAATTTTATGCGGAGCTTATTCGTTCATTGCCTAAAAAATTAAGACGTAACCTTATTCCTGCCCCTAATTTTGCATTAGCTTTGGAACAAAGTCTCACTCCGTATGACGGTAATATTTATGTAAAGACAGCAAAAGAATTGACGCGTATGGGCGGTGAGTTGGTAACAGCTGATGATTTTGATTTGTCGGCAATTCCTAAGCATTTGTTCATGACATACATAATCGAAGATATAAATGGCAAGGAACTGGCTTTTTCAAAGAATTTTGCGTCATTGCGTGAAAAGTTTCAGGATTTGTCTAAAGAGGCGCTGCAAAAAGTAGTAAAACTCCATAAGCCCGTTAAAGAATCAACTGTTTGGAATTTCGGAACAATAAAAAAAGAAAAAGTAAGTAAACAAGGATCGCTTGAAATAACAGCATATCCGGCACTTACGGATAAAGGATCTTCCGTTGCTCTTGAGCTTTATGAAAGTCAAGATAAACAGCAGCTTGCAATGAAGTCTGGTTTACGTAAATTGTTGGCTTTGTCATTAAAAGATCCCACTTCTTATTTAGAGACTCATTTACCGAATAAAGCCAAGCTTTCAATGTATTACCAACCGCTTGGAACAGTAAAGGATTTAATTCATGATCTTTTTCTGGCGTCCATTGATTATATTATGGAGAAAAACGGCGGAAACGTATGGGATGAAGACGCATTTATGTCTTTAAAAGAAAAAGTGCGAGCTGATTTAAACGATACCGCTCTTGAAATAGCGCAGGTTGTAGAACAAATTTTGTATAAAGCCCATGAATTAAAGCGGTTGCTGAAAGGGAAAATTACTTTAGATACTGCCAGATCTTACTCTGATGTCAGCTCTCAACTGGATGGGCTTGTTTATAAAGGTTTTATTTGTGATACGGGTTTTGAACGATTGAAAGAAATACCGCGTTACCTGGAAGCGGCAATTGAAAGAATTAAAAAGGTATCAAGAGATGTAAATCGTGATCTTTCTTATTTAAGAAAATTAGATGATCTTAAAGATGCTTATAACGGAGTAATCACCCGTTATCCTAAAGATCACAAACCGCTTGATCTGATAAATGTTAAATGGATGTTGGAAGAATTACGAGTATCTTATTTTGCTCAACAAATTGGAGTTAAAGGACCGATATCTGATAAAAGAATTTATCAGGAACTTCAAAGAATTGTGAAGGATTTTCCTCCCATGCGATAAAAAGGCGGAAGCAACTCCGCCTTTATAAATAGAAATTTTTTTAACTATCCTTTTTAGAAGATTTCTGTCTTTAAAAAGAGTAGTAAAAGTTAAGACATTAACTCTTCACGTAGAGCTTTTGCTTCCTGATTGAGTTTTTCACGCTCTTCATCACTTATTCTTAGGGCTTTTGCTAAGCCTTCCAGATAAGCTTTTTCCATAAAAGAGTCGGGTGAAATAACAGAGGCAGACAGTCGATAAACGTCAAGACCTTGATCATAGCTTGCAATTCTTGAAGCTAAATCAATAGGATCTAACGGTTTTTGTAAGAAAATCTGAACAACATCATTAAAGTTTGAATCAGTACTGAAAGATTGGGTTGCTTTTAAAATGGCGGCATTTTCTTGTTCGTCAATATGTCCGTCGGCTCTTGCAGCAAAGATCATTGCTTCTATTAATAATAAAGCATCACGGTCATCTGCTCCTGCAGAAATAACACCTTCTTCCTGAGTTAGATTATGGTTGGGATCTGTAAAACCGGCACCGCTGATGCCTTTATTGGTTCCTTGGGTGGTAATAGGCTGCGCTTGAGCATTTCCGTTTTTGTTTTGAACCCATTTCTGGAAAATTTTATATGCAACAGCTCCGGCTATGGCGCCTCCGCCTACGGTAGCTGTATCTTTAACGACGCCTTTTAATACTTTGCTTCCACCAAATAGTGCGGCAAGTAAACCTCCGACTGCGGCAGATCCTAAAAGACCAGTTGCTCCGTTTGTGGTTCCGGTATTACCCAATCCTTTGCTGCTGGTGTTTAAAGTCTCTTTTAATACTTCAAATAAGTCTTTCATATAAGCGTCCTTAGGTATTTTGTCACTGACAATGTCAGTGTCATTAAACAGTGACCAATATTTAGGTTCATGTGTATATTTTACTTGAAATGAATAAAAAACTAGGATTGTTAATATAAATATTGAGGCTTTTTAACAAAAAATTGTTTTTTTTTAATACAAGCAGCAGATAAGACATTACTTATTAAATAGTAATAAGAAATTATTTTGATAACGGAGGGATTCAAATCGACAACTAAATTTGCTGCTGAATCCGTAAATAATTTAAACATTTTGATTGTGTCTAAAAGCTTTCATCCGTAAATATATGCAATTAAATTTAAAATAGGTTTTAGAATTAAATGTAATATTTTGTGTTTGTTAATTTGTTTTGCACAATTCGGAGAATAGCGATAGTAACCCGGATCGCCTGATTTTTTATGTAGTATAGCAGCTCTTTCTTT
>ERZ779866.4015-NODE-4015-length-11337-cov-4.139780_pt1 | contig 11337 bp, 9 predicted proteins | sample MGYA00511248_ERZ779866 | MGnify/ENA primary metagenome ERZ779866 (study PRJEB29588, sample SAMEA2155758) | human gut metagenome | biome: human gut; feature: human-associated habitat; material: faeces | place: Denmark | collected 2008/2010 ... | reverse complement strand
TCTGATATTGGTGATCATCGGCGGGCCGCTGATTTCTATTTTATGTCTCTTTATCGCTCTGATGGGGATGAGAGAATTTTTCAACGGATTTAAGGCGATGGAGATTCACGCCTGCTATCCTGCGGCGGTAATTTCCGTACTGCTGCTCTATGGGGTGCACTGTCTGCGGGAATGGAAAATGCTGGAAAATGGTCAGACGGTGCCTCTCTATATGGCCTGGCTGTTCGTATCGGTGCTCATGTGTCTGCTGTATCTGTTTAAAATCGAGGAGCGCAGGCTGGAAGACGCGCTGGTGACGATTACCGGAATCGTATATATCGGATTTTTCTCCTATCATGCGGTGCTCACCGAATTCAGTTATAGTGAGCTCTGCAAGGCTTCCCCCGTATGGCTCATTCTGATCACGGCGTTCTGCACCGAGACGAGCGCGCCGGGCAGCAAAATCAGCGCCAGCACGCGAAGCACCGGCGCCAGCGCCTCCATGGCAAAAAACGCCCCGATGGCCGGCGCGAGCGCAAACAGCAGCCCGTACAGCGCCGCCGCAATGCCCAGGCTCACATAAAACACGGAGGACAGGTCGGTCTCGTCCACGTCCTTTTTCTGGATCAGGGCGGTATTGAGGCCGCTCTGCACAAAGACCTGCGACACCGCGATAAACACCGTCAGCATCGTCAGAACGCCGTAATCCGACGGGTCCAGCAGGCGCGCCAGCACCACGCTGACCACGAAGGAGATCCCCTGTGTGCCCACGCTTTCGGTCAGCTTGAACAAAAAGGAAGCGGCGGCCCGTTTGCCGCGCTGCTCACGCATTTCGGACCGCCTCCCTGACCACGCGGCAGATGAGGTCTACCTCCGCGTCGGCCAGCTCCGGATAGAGCGGCAGCGTCACCACCCCGTCGGAGATGCGCCGGGCAACGGGCACGCGCGAGGTGTCAAAGCCGGCGCGGCCGCGGTAGCATTCAAAGTCGGTCACGAGGGGATAGAAATATTTGCGCGCGTAGACGCCCTCCCGGTCCAGCGCCTCGCATACGGCGTCGCGCACGGCCCGCCCGCCCGCGAACACCACCGGGAAATAGGCGTAGTTGCCCTTCACCCCCGGCTGCGTGGGCGGCAGACGCAGGCCGCGCACCCCGTCCAGCCGGTCCATGTAGCGGTCGTGGACATGGCGGCGCGCGGCGATTTCATCGTCCACATGGCGCAGGTTGCACAGGCCCATCGCGGCCTGAAACTCGTTCATCTTGGCGTTTCCGCCCACGGATACCACGTCGTCGGGCCCGGTGATGCCGAAGTTGCGCACAAGCGCCAGCCTCTGCGCCAGCTCCGCGCTCTCCGTGGCGACCGCTCCGCCCTCGATGGTGTGATAGACCTTCGTGGCGTGGAAGCTGAACATGGACGCCAGACCCAGCCGCGCCGCGGACACGCCGTCCCGGCTGACGCCGAAGGCATGCGCCGCGTCGTAGATCACCTTGAGACCGTGTCGGTCCGCGATGGTCTGGATGGCGTCCGCGTCGCACAGGCAGCCATAGACGTGCACGGGCAGAATGGCGCAGGTCCGCTCGGTAATCAGGCCCTCCAGCAGCGTTGGGTCCAGCGTGTAATCGCTCTGGCGAATATCACAGAACACGGGCGTAAGCCCCTTGCGCACGAGGGCGTGCGTGGTGGAGGCAAAGGTGAAGGGCGTGGTGATGACATCGCCCCGCAGGTCCAGCGCCTCCAGAAGCGCCTCCAGCGCCAGGTGGCCGTTGGTGAACAGCGAGAGATGGCCCACATCCAGATAGGCTTCTAGGCGGCTTTGCAGCTCGAGCAGTTTTTCACCGTTGTTGGTCAGCCAGTGGGAATCCCACAAGGGGCGGATTTCCCGGCAAAATTCCTCGAAATCGGGCATGGAGGAGCGGGTGACGTTGATGCGCATAGCAGCAGTCCCTTTCTTGGGTCAGCCCCGCAGGGGGGCCAGCAGGCGCTTGAAGCGGTATTTCAGCCGGCGGGACAGCGGCAGGGCGCGGTAGACGCGCCGCGCGTCCGGCTCCCTGAGCACGCGCGCGCTGGGCGCGTTCCACAGCATCACGTAGAGATACCAGTCGCGGAACCGGCCGACCTGTTCAGTATACCGCTTTTGGGAAAATTCGTCCACATCCCCGAGCATCTCGGCCACGCTGCGGCTGCGCTCGTACACGCGCCGCCCGGTCTCGCGCGACCACTGGCTCATGGCCCCGGTGCGCACATTCTGGCGATAGACACAGGGGAAGGCGTGCAGATACGCCGCATAGCCCGCCGCGGTCAGGTACATGCGCAGCTTGAGATCGCCGTGCGGGCATGACTTTTCAAGGAAAGTGCGCGGCAGGCGCTCAAGCGCAGCGCGCGGAAAGAGAAACGACGCCGTGGGCACGAAGTTGAGCGCGCAGAAATCGCCCAGCGTATAGACGTGGTCGGCGGCAAAGTAGCCGGGGGCGTCCTTCTCACTGTAGGGGAGGAAGGGCCGGTCCGGCGCGCGACCGTCCGCGTCGCGGATGACGCCGTTGGTAAAGCAGAAGGTACAGTCCGGGTGCGCCTCCATGTAGTCCACCTGGCGGCGCAGCTTGTGCGGGTCGCTCCACAGGTCGTCCCCCTCGCACAGGGCGATGTACTTGCCCCTCGCACGGGGGTAATTGAATGTGGGGTCGATGGCCACGCCTTTGGAATACTGGTTCTCGGTTTCAAACAGAGGCTTGATCACGTCGGGGTACCGGCGCGCGTACTCACGCAGGATCTCCTGCGTGCCGTCGGTGGAGGCGTCGTCGTGCACCAGAATTTCGATGGAAAAAGGCGCTTCCTGCACAAGAAAGCTCTCCAGCGCCTGGGCGATGTAGGGCGCGTGGTTGTACGCCGCGCAGCAGATGCTCACCATGGGCTCCATCCCGCGCGCCTCCCTTCCGTATTGCTATGCCGATTGTACCCAATGCCGCGGGGCGTGTCAAGCCAAAGCGGGCTGCTGAAACCGTCCATCACGCTTTCTTTCCCGTCGCCTTCAGCAGCCGCTCATGCATCAGCGCCATCATTGCAAGAAGCACAAGCAGATACGGCGGCAGCAGCGAAACGCTGATATGGTTGGCAATCAGGCCAAACAGAGGCGGCATGAGGCAGGTGCCCACATAGGCGGAGGCCATCTGTATGCCGATAATGGCCTGCGACTGATCCGCGCCGAAACGGTCTGGCGTGGAATGAATGATGGAGGGATAGACCGGCGCGCAGCCAAGGCCAACCAGCACAAGGCCCGTCAGCGCCGAGGACGTGCCAAAGGGAAGCAGAAGGCACAGCACGCCCGCCAGCAAGACGGCCTGCCCCAGACGGATCATCTGCGTATCGTTGAATTTCAGCGTCAGAAAGCCCGACAACGCCCGCCCGGCGGTGATGCCCACGAAGAACAGGCTGGCATGGCTCGCCGCCTCCTGCGCGGACAGACCCCAGCGAAGGGCCAGATAGCTGCTCGCCCACAGAATGGCGGTCTGTTCTACGGCGCAATAGCAGAAGAATACCGCCATGACCTCCTTTGCGCCCGGAATGCGGATGACCTTTTTCAGCGGGAGCGGCGGCAGACGCTCCGCGCCGGCGGCGTCTGCCGCCCTTGTCTTCCACAGGGGAAGGGTCAGAAGCAGCGCGGCGGCCAGCGCGAACTGAAGGAGGGCGATGATGCGATAGCCTGTGCTCCAGCCGCCGTCCGTCAGGGCGTAGCCCATGATGTACGGTCCCAGAGAAGCGCCCAGCCCCCACATGCAGTGCAGCCAGCTCATGTGGCGGCTGGCGTAGTGTAGCGCCACGTAGTTGTTCAGCGAGGCGTCCACGCTCCCGGCGCCGAGGCCGTAGGGGATGGCCCACAGGCACAGCGCCGCGAAGGAATGGCTGACGGAAAAACCAAACAGGGCCACGGCTGTGGTCAGCACGCTGAGCGCCGTCACCCTGCCCGTGCCCAGCCGCTTGGTGAGCCGGTCACTTTGCAGGCTGGAGATCACCGTGCCGATGGAGATGATTGCGGAAATGCCGCCCGCATAGGAAACGGGGACGGCGAACTCACGATACATCGCCGGCCACGCCGATCCCAGCAGGGAATCGGGAAGGCCCAGACTGATAAACGCCAGATAGATGATGCCAAGCAGCAGATGAAGCATGCGCTCGTCCTCCCATGTGGATTGTTATATGTAAGAATACAGCCAAACGCCGCTTGATTCAACGCATATCTGGCCGTATAATAGCAGAAAACCGCCAAACGGCGGAGGAGGTATACCAACCAACATGGCTCTTCAACAATGCGGACTGAACCTGAGCGGCACGTCAAGGGAGCTCCAGCCGCACGGAAGCACCGAGTTTCCCTGCGCGGGATACGCCTCGCGCCATACGCAGCGGCAGGAGGATGACATTCCGTGGCACTGGCACGACGAGATTGAGCTCATCTCGCTTGCGGAGGGCCAAATGAACGTCAGCACGCCGTCAGCGTCCTTTCTGCTGGAAAAGGGCAGGCTGGTCGCCATCAACTCCGGCGTCCCGCACGCCGCCTCGGCGATGGGGGAATGCGGCCTGCGCTCTATGGTGTTCAGCCCGGCTCTGATCTGCGGAAGCGACGATTCTGTTTTTGCCAGAAAGTATATGCGGCCGCTGGCCGCGTGCAAGGCCTTTTCAGGTGTTTTGCTGGAGGAGGAATGCGTATCCCGCTGGTTCGCAGCCGCCCATGACGCACTGGCGCAGGACGCGCCGGGGTTTGAATTTACCGTCCGCGAAAACCTTTCCCGCATCTGCCTGCGCCTGTGCGAGCGTTTTGCGGGGCAGATAGACGAAAGGGCTTCCGCCATGGATCGGGATGACCTGCGCGTGAAAAAAATGCTCGGCTGCATCCATGAAAACTTCGCCGATAATCTGTCGCTGAGGGATGTGGCGGGCGCGGCGGGCATCAGCGAACGGGAATGCCTTCGCTGCTTTGAGAGGACCATCCGGCTTTCGCCCTTTCAGTACCTGCTGAAATACCGCGTGATGCGGGGAGCGGAAACGCTGCTGACCGATCCGGCCAGCAGCGTTTCGGAGGCGGCGTCGCGCTGTGGCTTTAACAGCCCCAGCAATTTCGCCAGAATATTTAAACGGCTTTATCACTGTACGCCAAGGGAGTACCGCCGCGCAAATGTGCGGCGGGATGACGCGCTTACGCTTCCTCCTGCCCCAGAGGCCTGAGCATCCGGACGTCCACCTTGCGGAACAGCATCAGGCACAGGACCAGCGACACCGCCTCCGCCACGGGGAAGCACCACCATACGGCGTTCAGCCCGCCGATCTGGCTCAAAATCCACGCCGCGGGCAGTAGCACGATTAGCTGGCGGCACATGCTCATCAGCAGGCTGAACAGCCCCTTGCCGATGGCCTGGAACACCGTGCTCAGCGTGATGCCCACCGCCGCCAGGATGAAGTGGCTGCTGATGGTGCGCAGCGCCACCACGCCCATGGCGGTCAGGTCGCTCGCCCCCTCGGCCTCGAACAGGCCCAGCAGCGTTTCGGGGATCAGCAGGAACGCGACCGTGCCCACCGCCATGATCGCCACCGCCAGCTTGACCGCCACGCGGATGGCGTCATAGACGCGCTGGCGCAGGCGCGCGCCGTAGTTGTAGCCCACGATGGCCACCAGGCCGTTGCTAAGGCCGAACACCGGCATGAACACGAAGGACTGGAGCTTGAAGTATACGCCCAGCACGCTGACGGCGGTGTTGCCGTAGGCGATGAGGATCAGGTTCATCAATACGTTCATGAACGAACTGATGGACTGCATGATAATGCTGGGGAAGCCAACGGCCAGAATGCTCCTGAATACGGAGGCTTCAGGCCGGAACCCACGCCAGACCACCTTGAGCTCGTGGTTCTTCAGCTGGTTGAGCACAAAGCCCAGCAGCATGCCGCCGATCTGACCGATCACCGTGGCCGCCGCCGCGCCCGCCACGCCCATCTGCGGGAAGCCCAGCAGGCCGAAGATCATGATGGGGTCCAGAATGATGTTGATCACCGCGCCGGTCAGCTGCGTGGTCATGGACAGCATGGTGTTGCCGGTGGCCTGCATCATGCGCTCAAAGGAGATGGACAGGAACAGGCCGAAGCTGAACACCGTCACGATGCTCAGATAATCGCCCGCCATGCGCTGCAATTCCGCGTCCGGCGTGAACAAGTGAAAGAAACTGCGAGATCCCAGCAGGCCAAAGAGCAGGAACAGCACGAAGCCGCCCAGCTCCAGCAACATGCCGCAGCGGGCCGCGTCGCGCGCCTCATCGGGCCGCTTCTGCCCCAGCTTGCGGCTGATGAGGCTGTTGATGCCCACGCCCAGGCCCGTGGCCACGGCGATCATGAGCAGCTGGACGGGAAAGGCCAGCGATACAGCCGTGAGCGCATCCGGGCTGTAGCGCGCCACAAAGATGCCGTCCACCACGTTGTAGAGGGCCTGCACCAGCATGCTCACCATGATGGGGACGGATACCTTGGTCACCAGCTTCCCCATGGGCATGGTGCCCAGCATTTTTGAACGTTCCTGCTGTTCCATAAACGCTTCTCCTTGTGTGCTTCGGTTTTTTTGACAAACGGCGTGCAGTGAAAGAGGGCCCTACTGTGGAGCCGCCAATCTAATATAATATCGAAAAAGCGCGTGGCCGTCAAGAACTTTTTCCTGTTTTGCGGCTTTGGAAAAGACGTTGCGGCGAGGTTGACAACGCGGCGTAACACTTGTTAAAATCAGGGAAAGACAGGAGGGATGGCAATGGCGCGCAAGGTGAAATTCGACCGGGAGAGCATCATTTGCGCCGCACTGGATATCGTGCGCGAGGGAGGACCCGAGGCGCTTAACGCGCGTGCCGTGGCGGCGCGGTTGGGCAGTTCCACCCAACCGCTCTACAGCGGGCTGGGGAGTATGGACGAGCTGCGGGCGCAGGTATACGCCCGCGCGGCGGCGCTGTTCAACGAGCGGATGGCCGAATGCGGCGCCGAGGGAGTGCCTCGCTACAAGGCCTGTGGGCTGACGCTGCTGCGCTTTGCCAATGAGGAGCGCGCTCTCTACCGCTTGCTGTTCTTGAGCGACATTGTGCGCGTGGCCAATGCCAGAGCATGCCTGGAAGAAACGGCGAGCCGCGCGCATGAGGCCGTTATAGCCGTCACAGGCTATCCGCTGGAAATCGCCCGTGACTTTCACCGGCATATGTTTATCTTCACGCAGGGCATGGCGTCTTTGATCGCCACGGGCTGCGTGCCTTATGATGAGGCGTATTGCAGCACCATGCTCGATGACGAGTACACGGCGCTGCGAAAGCTCTACGATGGGCGGCAAGCGTAGACAGCCGCTTCTTTGATGTGCTATAATGATAGATGACCGATTTGCAAGGGGAACGGAAGGACGGGGGAATATGGGTACGGCGCACAAACGCAAAGCGGAGCGGCACGCCATCCAGAACCGCGAACTGAGTTGGCTTGCGTTTAACCGGAGAGTACAGCAGGAGGCGGACAATCCCGACAACCCGCTTCTGGAACGCGCCAAATTTCTCGCCATCGTCACCTCCAACCTGGACGAGTTTGTTCAGGTGCGCTACCAGCGCATCTACCAGGCTGCCAAGGAGAAGACAAAATTCGGCGGCGTTGCTGGGCCGAGGCTCTACCGGCGCGTCAACCGCGAGGTCCTGCGGCAGAACAACGCCCAGTATCTGCTCTATGAAGGTATCCGGAGCGAACTGTATTTGCAGGGCGTCAGGCTCTACCCCACCTTCTCGCTGGACGAGGACCATATCCGGCGCGAAAAGGCGCTGTTTGAAAAGGAAATCCGCCCCTTTCTGAAGGTGGAGCCGCTCAGGGACAGCCGTCCCCGGCAAAAACAGCTCTACCTGTTGGTCAAGCTCACGCGCGCCCGGCATAAGGCCGGCCCGTTTTATCTGGTGGGGCTGCCCGCGGCGCTGCCCCGCCTGTTCGACCTGTCCAAAACCAAGGGGGAGCAGTGCCTCATCCGCGTGGAGGATGTGGTCAAGCACTACCTGCACCGCCTGTTTCCCAAGGACCAGGTGGAGCATGCGGCGGTGTTCCGCATCATCCGCAATCAGAATTTCCCCGTCGAAGAGCGCACGGGGGACGATATCGTGCCGGCTGTGCGCGAGATGCTCGCCCATCGCCTGGGGGGCGACGTGATGCGCCTGGAGGCGGAGGAGCGCATGAGCGAGGAGATGCTCACGCTGCTGATGCAGCGCTTCGGGCTGGAAAGAGAGCGGCGCTACCGGGTCACGGGGCCGCTGGATCTGAATAGAATGCTGATGAACCTCTACGCGCAGGTCAAGCGGCCGGAGCTGAAATATCCGCCCGCCCAGCCCGTGGAGCGCAGCGAGCTGATGGGCCGGGACGCCTTTGAGCAGATCGACCGGCGCGACTGGCTGCTCTACCATCCCTACCATAGCTTTGCGCCGGTGGTGCATCTGATGAAGCTGGCCGCGCAGGACCCGACGGTGCGCGCCATCCGTCAGACGCTCTACCGCGTCAGCGGCAACAGCCCCATCGTGGCGGCGCTGGCCCAGGCCGCCGAAAACGGCAAGGAGGTGCAGGTGCTCTTCGAGGCGCATGCGCGCTTTGACGAGGAAAACAACCTCTACTGGGGGGAGCGTCTCGCGCGTGCGGGCTGCCATGTGATGTACGGCCTGCCGAACATGAAGACCCACAGCAAGGTTACGCTCTTTGAGCGCGAGGTGGACGGCCAGACGCGCCGCGAGGTGCATCTGGGCACCGGCAACTACCACGACGGCACCGCGCGGCTCTATACCGACTTTGGTCTGCTCACCGCCGACCCGGTGCTCACCGCCGACGCGGCCGCCTTCTTCAAGGGGCTGGAGAGCGGCGGGGCGGAGGCGCTGGAGCAGCTGGTCACCGCCCCCGATTTGCTCGCGCCCACGCTGCTGGACCTGATCGAGCGCGAACGCCAACACGCTCTGGCCGGACGCGGCGCGCGCATCGTGGCGAAGATGAACTCCCTGTCGGACAAGGCGATCATCAAGGCGCTGCTCGGCGCCGGGCGCGCGGGCGTGGAGATCGACCTGATCGTGCGCGGCATCTGCTGCGTGATTCCCGAAATCCAGGGTGTGAGCGACAACATCCACGTGCGCTCCATCGTGGGGCGGCACCTGGAGCACGCCAGGGCCTTCGTGTTTGAAAACGGCGGACAGCGCGAGGTGTACCTCTCCTCGGCGGACTGGATGCCGCGCAATCTCTACCGCCGGGTGGAATTGATGTTCCCCGTGAAGGACGCGGCGCTGGCCCGCGCGGTGGAAAACGTGCTCTACCTGCAATGGAACGACACCGAAAAGGCCCGCAGACGGCTGGCGGACGGCGAGTATCTGCTCTCGCCCCGTCACGCCGGCGGCCTCAACGCCCAGGAAACCCTGCTTAAGGATGTGGAGGGCGTGTTTGCGGGCCGGTATGTGGAAAAGGCGCCCAGGGCGCAGGCGTAGGCATACGCCGGGAAGGACGGAACGGATGAACGACTGGAAAACGCTGGTGCGCGAGGACCGCGAGGCGGTTTTGGCCCGAGACCCCGCCGCCAAGTCCATGGCGGAGGTGCGGCTGTGCTATCCCGGGCTGGTAGCGCTCAAATCGCACCGGCGGGCGCATGCGCTCTATGAAAGGGGACATGTGCTGCTGGCCCGGTGGATCAGCCAGCGCGCCCGGCACCGCACGGGCATTGAGATTCACCCGGGCGCGACGATCGGCCGCCGGGTGTTCATCGATCACGGCGACGGCGTGGTGATCGGCGAAACCACCATTATCGGCGACGATGTGACCATCTATCAGGGCGTCACGCTGGGCGGCACAGGCAAGGATATCGGCAAGCGCCACCCCACCATCTTGAACGGCGTCACCATCGGCGCGGGGGCCAAGGTGCTGGGGCCCATCACCATCGGCAACAACAGCAAGGTGGGCGCGGGCGCCATCGTCCTAAAGGACGTGCCGGATAACTGCACCGTCGTGGGCAACCCCGGCCGCATTGTGAAAAAGCAGCATCCCCAGCCCGCCGGCGAGGTGGACCTGGACCAGGTCAACCTTCCCGACCCCATGCTGGACCGCATGGAGGCGCTGGTCAAGCGGCTGACGGTGCTGGAGAGCTGCCTGGCGCAGCATGCGCGACGCCTGGGCTGCGAGGGCTGCGACGCGGCTCCGGAGGACGCGCCCTGCCACGGGCGATGTACCTACGGCGATGAACTTCTTTCCGAACCCGCCGACACAGCGCAATAAAGGAGCGAACAGCATGCAGATCTACAACAGCATGACCCGGAAAAAGGAACTCTTTGTGCCCCTTCACGAGGGCAAGGTGGGCATCTATGCCTGCGGTCCTACGGTATACAACTTCTTTCACATCGGCAACGCGCGTCCCTTCATCGTCTTTGACGTGCTTCGCCGCTATCTGGAATATCGCGGCTACGAAGTGACCTTCGTGCAGAATTTCACCGACATCGACGACAAGATGATCCGCCGCGCCAACGAGGAGGGCGTGACCGTCGGGGAGATCGCCGAGCGCTACATCGCCGAGTACTTCACCGACGCCAAAGCCCTGGGCATCCGCCCGGCCACGGTGCACCCCCGCGCCACCGAGCACATCCCGCAGATCATCGCCCTCATCCAGCGGCTCATCGACAAGGGCCTGGCCTATGAATCCCAGGGCGATGTGTACTACCGCGTCCGCGCCTTCCCCAGCTACGGCTGCCTGTGCGGGCAGAATCTGGAGGACCTGGAGAGCGGCGCGCGCGTGAGCGTGGACGAGGTCAAGGAGGACCCGCTGGACTTTGCCCTCTGGAAGGCACAGAAGCCCGGCGAGCCCGCCTGGGAAAGCCCCTGGGGCATGGGCCGTCCCGGCTGGCACATCGAGTGCTCGGCCATGAGCACCACCTATCTGGGCGAGACCTTCGACATCCACGGCGGCGGCAAGGACCTGCTCTTCCCCCACCATGAAAACGAGATCGCCCAGACCTCCGGCGCGACCGGCAAGCCCTACGTGCGCTACTGGATGCACAACGGCTTTATCAACATCGACAACGAAAAGATGTCCAAGTCCAAGGGCAATTTCTTCACCGTGCGCGATATCTCCAGGGAGTTTGACCTGGAGGCCGTGCGCCTGTTCATGCTCTCGGCGCATTACCGCAGCCCCATCAACTTCAGCCGCGACCTCATCGAGGCGGCGGCCAGCAGCCTGGAGCGGCTCTACAATGCGCGCGACCAGCTCACCTTCCTCCTCGCCAGCGCCCAGGGCCGCACGCCCGACGAAGGCGAGCGCGCCTTTATGGACGAGTGCCTGCGCTCGGAGGAAAAGTTCATCGCCGCCAT
>ERZ779866.4014-NODE-4014-length-11341-cov-4.132465_pt1 | contig 11341 bp, 10 predicted proteins | sample MGYA00511248_ERZ779866 | MGnify/ENA primary metagenome ERZ779866 (study PRJEB29588, sample SAMEA2155758) | human gut metagenome | biome: human gut; feature: human-associated habitat; material: faeces | place: Denmark | collected 2008/2010 ... | reverse complement strand
CGGGACCGAGCAGCTGAGTGCCCGCGATGTCGAGGTCGCTCTCGACGCAATCGCTCGCGGTCGCCGCTGCCCGCAGGAGAACCTGCCCTCGATCGGTCGCGCCCATCGCGCGCCGGCGCCCGAGCTCGAGAGCGTCATCGACCTCATGTACGCGCTGATCCGCCTCGTTTCCGAGCGCTCCGGCGTCGCAACTTCTCTGATTGTCTCGCGTGACGGCCTGCTCGACTACATCGAGCATCCCGAGCGCAGCCCCCTGCGCGAAGGTTGGCGCTTCGAGTTGGTCGGTACCCTCATGGACGACCTGCTTCAGGGCAATATCGGCCTCACCGTCAAAGACGGGGCCCTCGAGATCTTGTAATGGCGCCCGTGCGCCCCGAACCGCATGGGAGGATCTGATGATCAAGGCGGCGTTTTTCGATATCGACGGCACGCTTGTCGGCTTCAAGACGCATCGTGTGCCCGAGAGCGCATGGCGCGCCATCGAGCTCATGCGTGCGAAGGGCATCAAGGTGTGCATCGCCAGCGGCCGTTCGCTCATGGAGATGCACGAGGAGCTCAAAACGGGCTTCGACGCATATGTGACCATGAACGGCCAATTGTGCTTCGACGATGAAGGGGTGTTTCGCGATGCCCACATCGACGACCGCGACGTGCGCGTGATAGTCGAGCAGGCCCGCGAAGGGCTCTATGACCTGTATGTGATGCAGGGGAGCCGCTCGTTTGTGAACAATCTCGGCGACCGCGTGATCGAGCTCGGTCGTCAGGTGGGGCTCGATTATTCGCTCGGCGACCTCGATTGGGCCTATGAGCTTCCGGTCTACCAGTTCAACGTGTTCGGCGGGCCCGAAGTCGAGCAGGTGTTCCTTTCCAAAACCGAGCATGTCGTGGCAACGCGCTGGAACGACCTGTTCTGCGATGTGGTCCCTGCGAAGGGCGGTAAGGACTACGGCGTGCGCGCCGCTCTCGAACGCTTCGGCATCGCGCCCGAGGAGGCCATCGCATTCGGCGATGGCGAGAACGACCTCGGCATGTTCGAGGTCGTGGGCACGAGCATCGCCATGGGAAACGCGTGGGATGGCGTGAAGGAGCGTGCCAGCTTCGTCACCACCGACGTGGACGACGACGGCATCTGGAACGCCTGCAGGGAGCTCGGGATTATCTAAACTCCGGCGTTATGCTCCGGATGTGTGCTGGCAGGCGGGGCAGGTGCCTTCGAAAATCAAGCTGTGGCAGACATGCGAATAGGATGTTTCCTCGGCCGCCCGCGCGTCGAGCGCCTCGTCATGGGGCAGGGCGATATCCGCCACGGCTCCGCAGGCCCGGCACACGACGTGGGCGTGGCCGTCGCAGCGCCAATCAAAGCGGGTGGTGCCGGGGGCCTTCACCGTGGTGATGATTCCCGCCTCGGTCAGAAGATTGAGGTTGCGGTAAACGGTGCCGCGGCTCACACGGGCGTCGGTCTCACGAACCTGAAGATAGATCTCCTCGGCGGTGGGATGGTCGCAGCGCGAGCGCACGGCATCGAGCACAAGCTGGCGCTGGCGTGTGTTGCGGCGGGTGATGGGCTGCTCGGTGGCCGTGGTGCTCATGACGTCTCCGTTCGTTACTATTTAAGTAACATTTGAGCAGAAGCTAGGGCGCCTGACAAGGCGAAGGACCCGTTTTTCGAAAAATGATTCTAGAAACGGAGTGTTTCAGCAGGCGGCGCCGTGGGCGGAACGGTCAGATGCGAACCTCGAAATCATCCTCGCCGTCGGCGCGGGGGAGGGGTTGGGCCGATTCGAGCCAGATGCGGTTTCCGAAGCGGCGGTAATACGCGTGGATGCGCTCGAGGTGCGCGGCGAGCGCCCGGGCCGTCCCTTGGATCTCGATGCGGACCGTTCCGTCGGGGAGGTTGCGCACCCAGCCGGTGAGATTGCGATCGCGCGCGAGCTCCTGGTTGGTCCATCGGAATCCGACCCCCTGCACGTCGCCGCTGAACAGCAGGGAGAATCGGGCCGCGCCGTTCATCTCGGCGAGTTTTGAGATGAGCTCGGATTCGCAGGGGCTTATGCGCCCGGCGTCCTCGACGTCGCCCTTCGAGATGCCCGACTTGCGCTCGAAATCTCGGGCGTGACCCATCATGCGTTCGAAGATGCCCATGGTCCTACTCCTCGGGCACGGCCGATGCCGAGCGATCGGCGGGGAAGCTCACGCCCATTTGACGACGGGCTTCGTCCATGAGGGCGAGTGAGGAGAGGGTTATGTCGCGGAAGTGGGCGACGGTGCCGAAAGGGCCGCACGGCGCCTCGGTGCAAACGCCGCCCGTTCGGACGTGCTCAACGGCCTCGATGAAGTCCGAGAGCTCGTGTTGCATGGTGTTCTCGAATGCGGGAAGGTCGATGTCTCGCCCGACGGTCTGGGCCGAGGAGTACCCGACGGAGTCCGTCTGCCGCGCGGCATCGGAGCGCAGGTCGATGTGCATGGAAGAGGGCGCGGAGATGCCGTGCACGGTGAGGGTTCCCAGCTCGCCCTCGATTTGGCTGTCGGAGAGGTCGTTCGTGGTCTTGGAATGCGCGAGGACGGCGGTCATGCCGGGGTAGGAGGCGAGGACGACCCCCGATCCGTCGATGGGCCCGTTGGTGAGACCACGGGTTTCATCGTTCAACAGCGCCCCGGTTGCGAAGATGCGCTCGGGGGCTCCGAACAGCTCGATGAGCGGCTCGACGCAGTAAACGCCGATGTCCATGAGAGATCCAGAGGCCATGGCGCAGTCGAAGATGTTGGTATGGCGCCCCGCCAAAATCTCATCGTAGCGGGAGGAATACTTGCCGAAGCGCAGCGTGGCGCGGCGGATAGCGCCGATTTGGGGCAGGGCGTCCTTGATGGCGTGGAAGGCGGGGTCGTGCAGGGGGCGCATCGCTTCGAGCGCGACGACGCCCGCGTCCCGAGCTACCTCGAACACCTCTGCGGCCTCCCGTCGGTTGGCGCAGAACGGTTTTTCGACGATGACGTGTTTGCCCCCTGCGATGCAGGCGAGGGCTTGGTCGTGATGGAGGGCGTTGGGGCTGCCGATGTAAACCGCATCAACCTCGTCGCTTGCCGCCAGCTCGTCGAGGGAGGTGAAGGGGGTCGTTCCCCCATGCTTGGACGTGAAGGCAGCCGCTCTCTGGCGATCGCGCGAGAGGGTGCCCACAAAGACGGCGCCCTCCACATTCGATAGGGCATCGAGCATGCATGCGGTGATGCCGCTCGTTCCGATGGTGGCGATGCGGATCATGTCCGCTCCTCTCTCTCGGCGCCGACGGGCGCTCCGGTGTGGACGCGTGAGATACGTGCGGTTGGGCCGGTTAGTCGGATTCGCCCTCGACGAATCCAGTGTCGCAGGCGCGATCCGTGCCGTCCGCCGCGGCGCAGGCGAGTTGGTCGCAGCGTTCGTTGAATTCGTGCCCGGCATGGCCCTTCACCCAATGGAAAGTCACGTTGTGGGGCTCCTTGGCGGCGAGCAGCCGTTTCCAGAGATCGACGTTTTTCACGGGCTTCTTCTGGGACGTCTTCCAGCCACGGCGAATCCAGCCCTCGACCCAGTGCTGGTTGAAGGCATTGCAGACGTATTGGGAGTCCGAGTGGACCTCGACATCGCAAGGGCGGTTGAGGGCCTCGAGCGCGCTGATGACGCCGAGCAGCTCCATGCGATTGTTGGTGGTGCGGTCGTAACCGCGGGAGAGCTCGAGCGTGTGCAGCTTTCCCGAGGGCGCGGTGTGGCGCAATACGGCGCCGTACCCGCCGGGGCCGGGGTTGCCGCGCGACGAGCCGTCGGTGTAGACGATGACCTTCACAGGGTTCCTTTCGAATCGGATCAGACCATTATAGGGTCTGGCTCGGACGGGGATGCGTGGTTGTAGGGTCTCGGCGAGGGGCTACTGCGCGCGCGTCGCGTCGAGGCCGGCTTCGGCAAGGGCCGCGAGCGGACGCATGACGCGTTCGACGGTGGCAAAGTCCGAGCCTCGGTTGGTCGCAACGGCAATTGCATAGGAGCCCTGTTTGTCGTTGACGATCCCTCCGTCGAATGTGACGTCGTAGCGCGGGCCGCCGCCTGAGTACCATCCGGCTTTCGACCAGGTCACGGCATTTTCGCCGGTGATGTCATCGACCTGGGAATTGAGTGAGTTTTCCATGAGGCCTGCGAGCCATTGCGCGTTCGCGTCATCGCTGGAGAGCCATTGCGCGCAGATGCGCCAAAGGTTTGCGAGGTCGCGGACGCTGTAATCGGCATACCAGTGAGTGAGGTCGCACGACACGCCCGCCTCGGCGCAGAGGTCCGCGAAAAACGAGGACCCGTACAGCTTTTCACGAAGCGTCCGATACGCCTCGTTGTCCGAGTTGACAACGGTCGAGGAGATGAGGTCGCCGTAGTTCGCACGCGCGGTGTCGCCTTGGGCGCGAACGAGACTGACGCAGAAGGGTCCCTTGATGGTGCTTGCACTGTAGTACGTTCGGTCTGCGTCGTGCTCGTTGACCTGGCCGGTTGTTAGGTCGAGGGCGATGTAGCTGATGTGCGCGCCTGCACCTTCGATGTCCGCGACTGCGGCGTCAAGCTCGGATCGAGCGGCGTCGGACGCGCTCCTCATCTCGGTCAGGGCCACGTCCGAGGGCGGCTGTTCATCGATGGTCGTATCGCTGACCTGAGCAAGGTTGGATTGGGCGTCGACGGAAGGCTGCTCATGGGCAACCGGGGCGCCTTCGTCGCCGCAGCCGGAGAGTGGGGTGAGCGCGACGGCAGCGAGGAGCGCGACTGCGAGCAGATGAGCGCGGGTTGCCGCGTGAGGGGTTGGCGAGAGAGGAGCCGTGCTCGGCGTGTCGGTCATGGCGATCGTTCCTCGTTCATATGGGGTGTGGGTTCTTGGGTATCCATGGTACGCCTTTCGCCCGAGAAACGCCCGTTGGTGCCGTTTGGCGGGCCGCTCATCGCCAGGGATTGTGGAGTAATGGGGGATGAAGGGTTGTTCGGGGACAATCGGGTGGCCAATTGACGTCGAAAGGATGCCCATCATGTTCGATGCCCGTATGACTCGTCGTTCCGCCGTCGCGCTGTGCGCGACGCTTCTGCTCGCCGGCTGCGGTGCCGGTGAGCCTGCCGCCGCTGGCAGCACCGGTTCCGCTCAGGACGCTCCCGCAGCCGCTTCGAAGAACGTTGCGTGGGAGGCCAAGCTGGATGCTGAGGCCCCCTTCATGAACGTCGAGGGCGATCAGGGCGCGGCCACGCCCGGTGAGTGCTGGATGCAGCATGAGGATGGCACGGTGCAGGTCCAGGTCGCCGGTTCGTCGATTCCGGAGCCCGCGGTCGAGAGCGTCGAATTTGCCGACGGCGTGCTCACGCTGACTATGGCCCAGCCCGATGAGGACACGCCGGCGACGATGGACTTTGTCTTGCATCAGTTCATGGTCAGCGGGACCGACGCCCCCAAGGTCGCGGCTGTCGTGCTCGTGCGCGGCGAGGAGACCGTCGAGCTTCCCGCCGGCGAGCTTGCCGAGCTCGAGGCCGTAGAGTAGCAAGGTGTTTCGACTGCGCGCCGCGCGCGGCCCATGTATTTCGGAGGTCCCATGCTGACCATCGGTTGTCATCTGTCCACTACCAAGGGCTATGCCGCTATGGGCGAGACCGCTCGCTCCATTGGCGCAAATACCTTTGCGTTCTTCACACGCAATCCGCGCGGCGGGAACGCCAAGCCGCTCGATCTCGATGACGTGGCGGGTCTGCGGCGAATCTTGGACGAAGATGGGTTTGGACGCCTAGTGGCGCATGCACCCTACACGTACAACCCCTGTTCCGCCAAGGAACGGGCGCGCGAGTTCGCGCTCGAGGCCATGGCCGAGGATCTGCAGCGCATGGAGGCGCTGCCCGGGCAACTCTACAATTTCCATCCTGGCGCACATGTGGGTCAGGGGGTCGATGCCGGCATCGAGCTCATTGTCGATGCCTTGTGCCAGGTGATGTTTGAGGGTCAGCGCACGTGCGTGCTGCTCGAGACGATGGCCGGCAAGGGCACCGAGGTGGGCCGCACTTTCGAGGAGCTGGCACGCATCATCGAGGGTGTGGCTTCACGCCGTCCCGAGCTTGCCGGCACCGATATGCTCGGTGTGTGCCTGGACACCTGCCACATCTCCGACGGTGGGTACGACATCGTGGATGACCTGGATGGCGTTATGGCCGAATTCGACCGCGTTGTGGGTCTCGAGCGCTTGCAGGCGGTCCATATCAACGACTCCAAGAACCCGCGTGGCTCGCATAAGGACCGCCATGAGGTGATCGGCGGGGGATACCTGGGCAATCCCGAGCTCGGTGGCGGCGAGCACGTTTTGCGCGCCATCGTGACGCATCCCGCCCTGTGCGAACTGCCCTTTATTTTGGAAACCCCGCATGACGACCTCGCGGGTTATGCGGGTGAGATCGCCTACCTGCGCGGGCTCGCGGGGTAACGCGAGTCGCGCTTGCGCTGAGAAGTTGAGGTTTTTCGTATCGTTTTTAAAAAGGATGAAGTAGTGCGGGTGTTTGGCCCAACAAAACTGCAGGTCGCAGTTGGTCTCCGATCGCGTGTACCTGACTAATCTCATAATGAGTACGAAAAAGCTCTCTCTTCCTCGAGCGAGGGGGGCTCGTCGCAGCTTAGTGAGTGACATTTCAGCAGGATATGCCTCATTGCGACTTGCGCGCCCGTTTTTCAGCCCGGCTTCCCCTGCCACGGCTTCTTCGTCCGGCTTATTCCCCGTCCAAAAACGCGCCGGTTTGGCGGTTCCAGAGGGCGGCGTATTCTCCTTCGGCCTCGGCAAGCTCGGTGTGCGTGCCATCCTCGACAATCTCGCCGTCGGCGAGCACGACTATGCGGTCGAGCGCTGCCACGGTGGACAGGCGGTGCGCCACGACGATGGACGTGCGTCCGCGCATGAGGTTCTCGAGTGCATCCTGCACCAGCGCCTCGCTCTCGGAGTCCAATGCGCTTGTGGCCTCGTCGAGCACCAGGATCGGTGCGTCGGTGAGGATGGCGCGGGCGATGGCCACGCGCTGACGCTGGCCGCCGGAGAGTTTCACGCCGCGCTCACCCACGAGCGTATCAAGGCCGCTGGGCAGGCGATCGATGAACTCGAGCGCGTTGGCAAGCTCGGCGGCACGGCGGATCTCCTCCTCGGAGGCGCCGGGGCGGCCATAGGCTATGTTCTCGCGGATGGAACGGTGGAACAACAGCGCTTCCTGCGGAACGTAGGCGATCTGCCGGCGCAGGCTCTGCTGGGTGCAGGTGGAGATGTCCTGGCCGTCCACGCGCACATGCCCGTCCTGCACGTCGGAAAGGCGCAGCAGCAGCTTGGTGAGGGTGGTTTTACCCGAGCCCGAGCGACCAACGAGGCCCACGCGCTGGCCAGCCGGGATATGTAGGTTGAGGTCGGTGAAGACGCGATCGCCCTCGGCGGCGTCGGCGTAGGCGAAGCCGAGGTGGTCGAAATCGATCGAGCCCTCGGTCACCACGAGGTCCGGGGCGCCGGGCGCATCCTCCACAAGCCGGGGTTCGTCAAGGATGCGGGCCATCTCGCTTGCGTCGCCGATGGCGCGGTTCATGCGCTGCATCATCGAGTTGATGTAGTTGAAGCGCATGGAGAGCTGATAGGTGTAGGAGAACATCATGACGAGCATGCCGCCCGAGATGCCGAACCAGGCGTTGCCGCCCGCCACGAAAATGGACACGATGAGCATGATCACGGTGATGATGCCGCTCGTGGTGAAGCCGCGCTGCATGGTGGCGCGCATGGAGCGGCTCTCCGCCCGCATGGCGGCGAGGTCCGCTTCGTCGAAAAGCTCCTTCTCGAAGTCCTCGCGTCCGCAGGTCTTGACGGCCAGGATGTTCGTTACCGCGTCGGACAGCACGCCGGAGAGACGGTTCTGCGCCTTGGCGGTGGCGGCGGACAGCGGCAGGATGCGCTGGTACATGCGCGTGGCCACGATCACGTATATCACGAGCATCGCGGCGAGCGCCGCGGCATAGGCGGGCACGGCCGGCGCAAGCGCGATGAACGTGCAGGCGGTGCTTGCGATGGTGGGGATGAGCGAGTAGACCACGACGTCGACCATCTGGGTGTAGCCGCTCATGAACTTGCTCGTCTGGCTCACCAATGCGCCGCCGAAACGGCTCGTGTGGAATGTCATCGACTGGTTGGAGAGCGTGTCGAAGCACAGGCGCGCGAGATGGTAGTTGCCGTTGATCTGCAACTTGTAGACGGCGTAGTCCTGCAACTTGGAACAGATCTGGCCGACGAGGTTCACCAGCAGCAGCGCCAGGATGTAGGGGCCGAAGACCTCCCACACCTTATCGGCGGGCACGGGCGCCGCCTGCACGCGGTCCACGATGAGGCCCATCACCCAGGTGTTCACGAAGATGAGCAGTGCCACGTAGGCGACGGAGGTGAACACGGCGAGGAATGCCGCGCCGGGTACCATGCGCGTGACCTCCCAAAAGCGGCGCAGCGTGCGCTTCACGGCTGGTTTCTCGAGCTTTTGGACGTTTCTCTGTGACATGGTGCGTCTCCCTATGTGCTCATGTGCGAAGGCGGCTCTCGGCGCGTGACGCCCGCCCCCCTGTACTCGGTGCCTGCAAAAGGTTATCCCCTGAACCGGGTCCGAGGTCAAGCGCGCTGTTCCGTTCCCGGTGGCTCGGCTGTCCGTGGAATGGGCGGTTATTCCTTGCTGAACGACGGCAAAACTTCTCTGCATCTTGCCGTGGGGGCAGATGACGGTTGTACCGCTTTTGTCTCCGTTCGCGTTGCCGAGTGCATGAAGTGGGTACCATTTTTCAAGTTGTCGAAACACGGAAGGATTGATACCTCGATGAACCACGACGAGATTTTGGAGATGCTGAGGCGTTCCGGAGTGGAGGTGCCCGGCGGCTCCGAACGCAGTGCGGAGAAGCCCATCGATGTGGAAGTCGAGGTGGAGGACATCCCGGCGAGAGAGTCGAAGGACCCTGCGGGCGGCGAAGCGCCCAAGTCCGCCCGCGAGCGCAAGAAGGCCGCTCGCGCCAGGGAGAAGGCCGCGCGCGGGGAACATGTTCACAAAGGGCGCCCCGTCCCCCCGTTCATGGAGAAGCTCGCCCACTGGAGCCGTACGGCGCTCATCGTGGCGCTGATCGCACTCGGCATCGCCGCGCTCGTCTCGTATTGGTGGTTCCATCCGGCGCTCAACATCCACAGCCCGCGCGTGTGGAGCTGGATCATCCTCGTCGCCATCTTCGCCGTGGTCGCCCTCAAGGTCGTGGCCCTGCGCTCCGCGCGCCATGCCACGCTGTTCAACCGGCTCGCGTACGTGCCGCTTGCGGTGATTCTTGCGTTCTTCGTCGGCCTCATCATGGGTGAGCCGTTCATCCCCGGCAACGCCGAGCGTTACGCCAACGTGCTCAAGACCACTGACGGCGATTTCGCCAAGGATATCGAGGAGGTCGACTATTCGGATGTCCCCGTGATCGATCGCGCTTCCGCGCAGTTGCTCGGCTCCCGCGCCATGGGTTCGATCCCCGAGTTCGTGAGCCAGTTCGAGATCAGTCCCGCCTACAGCCAGATCAACTATCAGGGTCGCCCGGTGCGCGTGAGCCCGCTCACCTATGCCGATCTTTTCAAGTGGCTGAGTCATCGCGGCACGGGTATCCCCGCGTACGTGCTCGTGGACATGGTCACGCAGGAGGCCGAGGTTGTGCGTCTGAAGGACCCGATCCGCTATTCCGAGAGCGAGCCGCTCGCGCGCAACATCGACCGCTACGTGCAGCTTAAGTACCCCACCTACATGTTCGATCAGAAGAGTTTCGAGCTCGACGAGAAGGGAGCGCCCTGGTGGGTCTTTCCCGTGCAGAAGCGCACCATCGGCCTGTTCGAGGGCACCACGATCCAGCGCGTTGTCCTGGTGAACGCTTGCACCGGCGAGACTGAGGATTACGCGATTGAAGACTGCCCCACATGGGTCGACCGCGCCTATCCGAGCGACCTCATCATCCAGCAGTACAACTGGAGCGGCGCGTACAGGGGCGGTTGGCTCAACTCCTGGCTTGGCCAGCAGGGCGTGGTCCGCACCACGCTCGGCACCGACGGTGAGCTCGGCTACAACTACCTTGCCCAGGGCGATGATATCTACCTGTACACGGGTGTGAGCTCCGTGACTGCCGACAGCTCGAATGTTGGCTTCATCCTGGTCAATCAGCGCACGGGAGAGTCGCATTACTATCCGGTGGCGGGCGCCACCGAGGATTCGGCCCAGGCGTCTGCCGAGGGTCAGGTGCAGAACCTCAAGTACGAAGCGACCTACCCGCTTCTGCTCAATGTCGCCGGGCAGCCGACCTATTTCATGGCGCTGAAAGACAATGCCGGCCTGGTCAAGATGTACGCCATGATCAACGTGGAGCATTACCAGAGCGTCGCCACGGGTTCCACGGTCGCGTCGACTCAGGAGAGCTACCTGCAGATGCTCGCCACATCCGGTGCGCTTTCCGGAGATGAGGCGGCGGAGAGCGGTGCGGAGGTCGAGGTCTCCGGCACCATCGCCTCCATTGCCCAGGCGGTCATCGACGGAAATTCGCACTTTTACGTCACGCTCGAGGGCGACTCGGCGATTTACGACTTCGCCTTGCCCGATATGTTGGAAATCGTCCGTCACAAGGTCGGGGATTCCATCACGTTCAATTGCGCCAAGGCGGTCGATGGATCGGATGGCGCCGCGGTTCGTTCCGTGACGAAGTTCGGCGCATCGGGAGCCTCTAAGAACGCGGATGTCGATGAGGGCGGTAACGCATCAACGGTGACAGGGGGCGCTGCAGACGGCGACTCGCCCGCAGCTGCGGGCAATGCCGAGGGCGATACCGCCTCGTAGGCGTGGGGTGCCCACGGACGCGGCAACCGCGAGGAGTTCCCACACGCCCGCTGTGTCCGTCTTGCAGGGCCGCTGCGCATCGACGGCGGTTTGGCCTCCTGGCGTCGGCGGGACTCGACGATCGCCGCCGCGTGCGGAAGCCTAAATATATTCATAGAAATGCCAGCCTTCATCGGGCTGGCATTTTTTGTAGGGCTTTAGCCTGTACGGCACGTCGATTTGGGCCGCGCGGCCGCGATGTGGCGGGATGAGCGGCTATGGCGCTGTTTCACTGATGTGCATAACTACACATTAAAGATGCGAGCAAATGAGCATAACGGTAACGAAGGTGAAACAAACTGTATTAAACATACCAAAACATGCGAAAGTGTGTATACTCGTTCGCCAAGCAAAGCTTGCTTGAAATCAACGCCTCAGGGGAAAGGACACTCTCATGAAGAAGAAACTATTCGGCGCGACCGC
>ERZ779866.4013-NODE-4013-length-11342-cov-6.067246_pt1 | contig 11342 bp, 13 predicted proteins | sample MGYA00511248_ERZ779866 | MGnify/ENA primary metagenome ERZ779866 (study PRJEB29588, sample SAMEA2155758) | human gut metagenome | biome: human gut; feature: human-associated habitat; material: faeces | place: Denmark | collected 2008/2010 ... | reverse complement strand
TTGGCCAGCCAGCATTAGCCGCACATGCGAATTGCTTCGTCACGAATCATTAAGGAGCCCTCATCCAAAGATTGTTCACCATATAGGGAGGGGGAGTGATCGATTGTGGGATAGGCTTCGGGGATCTCATGGCGTCGGAGATGCTCAAGAATGGGGCCATACCGTTCCTTAGCCAATCGTATCTTCGCCACGAATTCCCCCAGCATGTTTATCTCCATCTTGTTTAGTCCCCTCAGAGCATAGTTTTGCATTAGTATAGCAGATACGCTGCTAGCCGTCTATCCCCCTGTTGGCTTCCTACCTTCATCAGTTTGGAGCGGCCCTCCAGCAGTATCACTGTCAGTGTGCAGACGATAAGGACCGCTTCATGGCGGATAGAGGGGGAGTATGTGCCGACAGCTACCAAAAGAAAGCATTTGAAACCGTCCGACGCGTTCAGGATATCGTCCGGGCACTCCTTGTTGCAACGGATACTGTCCACTAGACCGACAACTCGGATAGCCAAGCTGGCACACTTGCTGGATCTCCTCGTCTTTACCACAAGAAGAATAAGAGGAAACTTATTGCTTCAGTTAAAGTTTTTAATTTATTCTTCCAAACGGCTAGTACCTAATGCTTCTTGCAAAGTATCTTGGTCAATGAGTAACCTTTACTATGCATTTCTCCTCCCAAATTTCAGAAATGTAATTTAAAGTGCCTCGTAGTTGTCCACTGAACACTGAGGCCTTATTGTGCGAGTCCCAATTTAGGTCTTCCCCTCACTCCCCCCAATTTTTCACGAGTTTATCTGAAGGGGTGTTAAGATAGAAAATTAAGGAATAATGTAACCTATTATTGACTTAATGTAAACTAAAATTTCCTTAATGCAATCTAAAGTTGGTTTATCTTTTGATTTGGGTATGTAAAATATTTTGTGCATTCGCGACTGCACACATTATTCCAAGCTGGCAGATTTGTTCTAAAAATATAGCCAGATAGGTAATGAAGGAGATTGCTAATGAATTTTTACAAGAGACTCACCGCATTCTTTTTATCTCTCATTGTAGTATTTTCGCTTAATGTCAATGCACTTGCTGCAGAAACATATACTGATGAATGCCCAAATACGGAATATACTCTTGCCACATGGGAATATTCAGATGAAGACACTGAGCGATTTAGTATTCCTCTTCCGATTCCGAGTTCATCTGATGAGACGGATGCGCAGTTAGAGAGCATTTATAAACTTTATGTGGATATAATTGGTAACAAAGCCACAAAAACTATAACTGCAAAAGTTACGAATGAGTTTGCTGTGGGATTCAGTTCTATTGATATTACACTTGAATTTTATTCGGAGCGTGGCAAAGAATTAAAACTCCGGGGTAGCGCCCACGACAATGATTTGAACTTGGGAGAGTCCCTCTCTGTTTCTCACACTGGTATAAGAGAATCGGCAAAGTATTATGTTGTACTCAAGGGAACAGCTAATGGTGAAAAACTTAATTATTCTACATCTCATGTTCCCTTTAATAAAAAAGCTGAAAAATATCCAACGGATATCAAAAGTCCTGTTACCGGTGAATCTTTGCCCTATTATTTTTCCATGACCTTACAGAAGATCCCAGAGGATCAACGGGTTGTTTGGAATACGAGCACAAGAAATGCTTATGAAAAACATCTTGGAGTTAGTTTGAAAGGTTATGAAGTTCATCATATTATTCCAAGGGCATATGGAGGGACAAATATATATACAAACCTCATCCCGCTGGATCCCACAGACCACACCAAGGTTACAACTTGGTGGGTAAATTATTAAAATAATTTTTGTTATAAGGAGGGACAAACATTGTATATTGCTTTGTTAAAACAGTATGCACAGGGAGTTGAATTTTTAGTTCCACAGCCAGCAGTATCAGCCGATTGCATTTGTAAAGCAGAAAAAGCTCTGAATGTCCTCTTCCCTGAAGAACTAAAGAATCTCTTATCTGAAATGAATGGGGATAATTTTCTTCTTCTGTCTATCGAGCAAATCCTCGAAGTCAATTTACGGTTGCGCAGAGATGTCGATCCTGAATGTATGGATCTCAAAACTTTCCTCTTTATCGCAACAAATGGCTGTGGAGACTACTACGGTTACAAAATTGAAGGTACAGTAGTTCATTCAACAGGCATTTATATTTGGGACCACGAAGAATTTAAAGAAAGACGAGTGGCTTCTGATATTGCCAATTTAATTGAACTCTACTATCAGGACAAAATCTAAAAATTTAGGAGGAATTATGCTAAGATCCAGCCAGCACTAGAAGCATATGATAATGCATATGCGGATATTTACTCTTTTGCGGATCCGATAACATTTACAGCAGTAGGTGAAGAGTATTCGAAAACCTATTATCCGGCGTGCGCAACTGCACCAGTTTTCAGATCCGGAAAGAAAATTTGTGCTTTAAAAAAGTTAGCGAAAACCACTGGTTCGACGGTTTTCGCTAACTTTTTCTTTGACCTGATTTTTCGAAATTCTATTTTGCAACAGGCCCTTTTCAGTTTGTCGAAAAACCTGCGCAGAATAAAATCGGTCCGAGTTAGGGGGTAGGGGAGTGTCAGAAATTTTCGCAAAATGATTTGTAGGGCCTGGCATGAGAGAAGTCAGCCAGCAATGGAGGAGTCCTCAACGGCGGCCTCCAGGTGCTTCATGTTCATGTACTTCTTATTGCCCCACTGGGTGCAGACCAGCATGAGGGCGGCGTTACCATTCGAGAAGGAACCTGATATCCAGGCATATCGATAGAGCTATCGCTTCAGTTAAAGTCTTTGACTTATTCTTACCGGGGCTAGCTTTTAATGTTTCTTAGCAAGGCATCTTGTTCAATGGGTAACCTTCACTATGCACCTCGCCTCTCAAATTTCTGAAATGTAATCTAATGTTGCCTCAATGTAAGCTAAAGGTGGTTTACTATGCATGTCATTCTAGTATAATAATAGCCAAGATATTTCTGCTTATATACCATCAATTTGGACATAATATACATATTTGATTCGTGAGAGGAAGTGAGTCCAATGGGGCGTCAAATCTTATGAAATTGCATCTGGCAGATATCGGCTCAATCAGTTAATGGGCCGAATGCTAAGAGAAAATGGACGAAATATTTCCCACATAGAGATCCTCAGTAAAGGAGACATATATTATGAAAAGAAAATCTATAATTTTGAGTGTAAGTTTTACATTATGTTTATCTCTGGTTAGTCCAATATATGCAGTGCAGGAAACTACTAATATTGAAACAAGTAAAGTCGAAAATATATATGAAGAGTTTAAGATTGAGCATTCAGTCAATGACTTTAATGTGTGGGAAAAGTATACCATAGACGAATTTATTGAATACGCCATTGAAGAAGGGTACATTGAAGATACTCCGGAACAGCGTGATGCAACAGTAAAAGAATCATTGAGGCTTTCTTTAGGAGCACTAGCTACTCTCGGGAGTACAGTCGGATTAAATACTGCTTCATATCTCCTGGATCATTCTTTAACAGACAATCCTAGTGATTTAGATTTTGAACCAAGTAGTGAATATGCTCAGCAGGTGGCAATTTCCAGCGAGTACCAAAATATTCTTGCAACAATAAAAAATACGGCAAGAACAGCAGATAAAAATAAAGATTCCATCAGTTTTCCTGGAGATTGTTATTTTGAAAGTTCGTTTGACCTTCAGCTTGCCTATCATGCTGCAGATTATGATGTATATATGGAGAGAAAAACCGGAACTTCCAATTCTTGGGAGGGAACAGTTGTTTTTACCGATTTTTATGACTTCAACTATAGAGATTGGGAAGAGGGGGCTTCAAGATACGCTACTCTTGCCTATTATGTACAATTTTTGAATAATTATGGTGCAATTTGTCAAAGTCTAGGAGCGACAGTACCATATTATATTACCATAACGATTCCATTTAGTTTCACACTTTAAACTAAAAAAGAATTAAGCTAACGACATTTCATGAAAAAACCATATACTTTAATACTCGGATCATTGATGGCAATTATTCTTGGCTTTTCTCTTTTAGGTATTATATCAAAAATATCTGAGGATAGTCGCATAGCGCAGAAAGAAAGTAAACTGAGAGCTGAAATATCAGAAGTAACAGAGGTAGATGTTACATTTGCTGATGAAATATCTCATTATTCCCGTTACGGATTCCATGGGGATGGAATAACCTGTATTGCTTACCACTTTTCTGATAACGGCCCAGGTAACACTATAAAAAATAGTACGCTGTGGAATCCTTTTCCGCTTACTGATACACTTCAAATGTTGGTATACGGAGTTGTAGATGATAATCTATCAGTAACACCAATTATAGTGGACAAAGATCATAAGCCATTGATTCCGGAAATTAAAGAAGGGTATTATTTCTTCATAGATCGAAACGCAAATCAACAGGCAGATAACTTCTGGGAGCACTCGTCAACAAATTTTGTGTTAGCATTATATGATGCAGAGGCAAATAATTTATATTATTGTGAATTCGACACTTAGAGAGAATATTTGAGAGGTGAGTTCTATGAAGAAAAGCATTAATATTATTCTGGCAGTTGCTTGCCTAGGAATTTTCCCATTGCATGTCCTATCAGCGGAAATGCCACAAGAACATCAAATTGTACTAATGGATTCATACCCGATTACTGATGAGGTGAGTGAAGAGATATTGCAAGAACAGCCTGCTCTGGAAGCGTACTACAATATACTTGATTCTTTTGATCAGAAGTTTGGAGTCGGTAATTATCCAGACAGTTATGCCGGCGCATATATAACAGACGAAAAGCAGCTCTGTGTCTTACTGACCGCTGATACACCTGAAACAAGGCTTTATTATAAGCAATGTAGCAGTAATGAAAATATTCTTATTTTTGACAACGCGCTTTATAGCTACAAAGAGCTAGAGAGTGCATATGAAGAAATTACGCACAACGATACATTAAATATTCGGAGTATGTCTATTGATGTGGTAGATAATTGTATAAGTATTGGGGTCGGCCCAGGACATACTTCCTTGACAACTCATGCAAACGAGGAGAGTATTTACAAATTTGTTTATGAGCCGGAAGGTATAGGTGAATCAACTGATATTTATGGAGGAACTGGAGTTGTTGGCTATACAATTGGTAGCTGTGGATCCTTTAATGGAGAAGAAGCAGTAGTTTTATGTGGGCATGGAATCTCGGAGGGCGATGTGTTGACCTTACAATCAACTGGTAAAGTAATTGCAGATGTTGTACTTCAGCAATGTGCTATGGATGAGAATTATGACTATGCAGTTGCTGAGATTCGTCCGGCAGCCGATGTAGTTATGACAAATAAGGTGCATAATAATGTCGGGTACTCATCAATCACCTCTCAGGCAAGAAGGATTCCAGCTGTTGGATCAACAGTATGTATGTATGGAAAGAACGAGGGGTTTGGAGTCGGAAAAGTAACCGCTACTACATCATCTCTTAATATGGGTAATTACAACATTGTATGCTATGGTTTGGTAAAATGTCGTTGGGATGAAGGAAGAGAAGCATATGGAGCTGGAAATAGTGGCGGTCCGATTTATTCTACCCATACTTTTTATGGAACTTACTCTGGATCAAATGCTGAGGGAGGAGATTTCTGGTTTTCACCCATTAATGTCGTTCCTAATTTCTCAGTTAAAACATCGTGAGGAAAAGTTATGAATAGAGTCTGTTGTGTACTGTGTGTATATGTACTTTCTATGTTTTTGTTTGCATCATGTAAAACTGAAACAGAATATGAACCATCTACAGTACCCGAAGATGAAATATCAGATGAATATTTTCAAATAGATGTGGTTGATGTCGATGCACAGAGTGGGTTATTTGTTTTTACAAACTGTAGTGATAAGAGAGTTTCGTATGGGGACAGGAATTTATTGGAAATAAATATTGATGGCAAGTGGATGAGTGTGATTAGTTACAATCAACGCGAATTAGCTGAGCCATCATATGAACTGTTGCCGCATGAAAGTATTGAGTATAAAACGGAGTGGGGACCACTGGAGGAAGGGGATTATAGATATATAATTCCATTGACCCCTTTAAGTGATGAACATACTTTAGGATTATCACTCTACGCAGCTGCATCATTTACTATCTAATTTTAGATTTAACACGATATCATAAAATCACAAAACAATGGGACGCTTTTCACATAATGGGAAGGAAAGGCAAGGTGAGTCCATTGGGCTGTATGGTGGCAGCAAGCCGTATAAAAGAGAGGAACCATGTAATAGTTAACATTTGCCTAGTTATCAAAACAACTGAAAGGAGAAGACTATGAAAAAATTGATGAGTATTATTCTAACATTGGCAATGATGTTGTCGATGTGTGTTTTAACATCAGCTGCTGATAGTAACAGCGTTTCTGTAAATATCGGCGGAGAAGAAGTGACTGTACAGGCGCTTGATTCTAACTGTCTGCTCGTAACTGAAGGCAGTGAAAAGTCCCTGATTACAGTTAGCAAAGAAAAGAATATTGTAACTGCCACAACAAAAAGTATTTCGAGTGGCAAGGAAACTATTTTTATTAGAAATTATGAGACCGGGACATTGTATTCTTCGATGACGGGCTATACAGGAGTTGTTCAGGCATCGGCAGATGAACCAGGTACATATTATATCTCGTTTGATGAACTTGGAAAGTATTTGACCGTTGGTGTCGCAGCCGTAGAAATTATAGCGTTTGTTTCCACTCACTCGGGTCTTCCAACAGTCGCTGGTTTAGCTGCTGGGTTAGGTTTAGTTATGGGGGCTATTAACGCGGGATTAGCTTTCCTTGATGAGGATTCAGGACTCTACTACAAAACCGACTATGTAACGATCCATAAACAGCAGGGAGGACATGATTTCTATGTAGATGTTCTGAAAGTTGTGGAGATAGGCGTTTATTAAGTACTTACTGTTTTTACAGGATATAGTAATACTTGTCAGACAAGGGGGGCTATAGGCAATTTCCTTCTACAGATAAAGTTGTAGCTGGAAAAACACCAAAATTTATGAGATTTTACAGCCTGACACTTCTTATTGATATCGTTATTTATTTTATCGTAAAATTTAGAGTATTTGACGGATATGTAAATGTAATTCTATTTTTGGTGGCAGCAATATGTTGGTTTTTTGGCTCATTGTCATTAAATCAGGATTGGAAACTTGGCAAGATCTCACACAGAAACTTTATGATTATATCACATGGAACTTTGTTCTTTGTAGCAAGTATGGCATATGGCGTTTGAAAAGATTCATTCCGTGGATATAAATCAGTAATCACGCAAGCAAGGCAAGGAGGATATCTGATAACCAATATCTTTTCTATGGAGAAAGGCGCGAGGAGAATTTGTTACCTTTTTGTGCTGCGGCTCGTGCTTCCCGCCCCAATCTCCCATGCTCGATGCCAAGAGGATAGGCTCACATGCGCGGCTATGCTACACAAAGACTGCCGCAAGGTAGCCTTCTCCCGAATTTCAGGCCGGTGAGAATAGCAAAAAACAGTAAAGGGCTGACCCGGAATGGGTCAGCCCTCGCTATTTGTAGTTCGCAACATAGAAAGGTGGCCCTGAACTATCGTCCAAGGCCACTTTCTTCTTCCGCTATATGTTGTTGGATCCATTTTAGCAGATCTGCCTCACCTGCTTTTCCATCAGCGATAGCAATAAACATATCTGCCAGTTCACCAGCGTTCAAATTCAGACGAAACCCATCCCACTGTAACAGCAATTGAGTCATCATGGCGCCGATTCGTTTATTCCCATCCAGGAAGGCATGGTTTGCTGCCAGCCCATAGCCAAGCCACGCTATTTTTTCCGGCACCCTTGGAAAAAGATCTGTTTCGCCAAAAGTCTGTAGAGGCGCCGCAATAGCGGCCTCAAGCCCTGCCCGGTCTCGCAGACCATCCATTCCCCCAGTGCGCTCAATGATTCGGCTATGGATAGTGAGAATATCAGGTATTTTACAAATCATGTAGCGTTTTAGCTGCGATGATTGTCCCTATCTTTCACAAAGTGGGCTTTCCTGCGGTTGTATTTGTAACTGAAATTCCCAGTATCCCATTTCGGTCAATAGCCAGTGTACCATCCTGCATATTTACTGCGAAAGTAGCTTTCCCGGCCACCTCACCAGGTTTCGGCTGGAGGATGAGATCATACTGGGTTTCGTCTACAAATTCCCCCACCACGCATCCGTCGCGGCCGATAGCCATAACTGCTTGACCGTGTTTGAGATCAGAGAGGTCAGTGGGCAGAGGCTCCAAGGCGGGGCGGAAACCGAGGTATCGCTTCAGTTAAAGCCTTGGATTTATTCTTACCGGGGCTAGCTTTTAATGTTTCTTAGCAAGGCATCTTGTTCAATGGGTAACCTTCACTATGCACCTCGCCTCTCAAATTTCTGAAATGTAATCTAATGTTGCCTCAATGTAAGCTAAAGGTGGTTTACTATGCATGTCGTTCTAGTATAATAAAAGCCAAGATATTTCCGTTTGTATACAATAAATTTGGGTATAATATACACATTTGCTTCGTGAGAGGAAGTGAGTCCAATGGGGCGTTAAATCTTATGAAATTGCACCTGTCAGATATCGAAACGATAAGTTAATGGGCCGAATGCTAAGAGCAAGTGGACGAAATATTTTCCGCATGGAGATCCAGTTAGATACTGTAAAGTTGATATGAAAGGATAGGGCCCAAAACCAGCCAATATCTTCTACGCAGCAAGTAAAGCTCCCGTTTACATTTTTTGAAAAGTGCGAGGCAGGCGCACTGCGCCGGAATAAGGTTCTTCAAGGCGGAATGGTGACGGCCGAAGTTGTAAAAGATGACGATCATGGAAATGAGGTTGTAATGTCATCGTGGTAACTCTCCATGCGGAGGTGCTGCACACCATGCAGCACATTGACAGGCATCCGGTAGGTGTTGTAGCGATCACTGACAATGGTCCTGGGCATGCCCAGGGGCTTCTAGGATAGGAAAGCCCTGTGGGCTGTCCCCGTGTGAGTTGAGATGGAAACCGAGGACGAACCTGGTTTCGCTGCTCAGGATAAACCAAAGGTAGTATTTCTGGCAATAGCTCTTGACCACGGCTTCGTCGGTGTGCCACTCGTCAGAGTTGAAGTTCAGCATGGGAATGAACTGTATCGCGATATTCTGGAACATAGGAGTGAAGCGGGTACACAAGTTGCCGATGGTCGTATAAGACACCTGGATACTCATCACAGTACGCAGAATCGAGGCAATATTGCGGAATGAATTCTTGCCAAAGTAGAACATAGTTATCAACCTTCTCTACCACTGCCTGTAGATGGACCAGTTTATTAAAATGAGAGAGGAATATCAAGCAAAAGTTTTTTGGATATGTTATAAGAGCTATCAAATTGGTCATACCTTTTTTAATATTTTTTGGAGTATAGATCTTATATCTAATAAGATAATGTGGTGGGTATGTCTTGGATTCAGTCTTATTTTTGTGCTGATTCTGCTTTGCAACAGCGATTTGCGCAAAAGAATAGATCATACGCCAAGGTCTATGAAATCCAGAATTTTAACAACCTTATGGACTGTTTCAACTGGTATTTCTGGAAGTGTTCACTCACCCTGGCTATAAATAAATTCCTAAAGAGATCTTAGGGCCTGTTGCACAATAGAATTTTGAAAAATCAGGTCAAAGAAAAAGTTAGCGAGAACCGTCACACTGGCGGTTCTCGCTAACTTTTTTAAAACAAAAATTTTCTTTTCGGGTCTGAAAACTGCATTTTGCAGCAGACCCTTTGTCGAAAAAGGTTGGCGGACTGGAAGCTCTCCAGATATTCCTCAACTGTTATTTATAGGTCCCTCCGGTAGTGTCAAGGATTTTTCGCAAAAAGGTTTGCAGGGCCTGGCATGAGAGAAGTCAGCCAGCAATGGAGGCGTCCTCAAAGGCATCCAGGTGCTTCATGTTCATGTACTTCTTGTTGCCCCATTGGGTGCCGGCTACATGGCGCAGTCGGGCACAGACCAGCATGAGGGCGGAGTTGCCGTCCGGGAAGCTCCCCACCACGCGAGTGCGGCGGCGGATTTCCCGGTTCAGTCTCTCAATTACATTATTGGTCCGGATGCGAGTCCAGTGCTCGCTGGGGAAATCGCAGTAAGTCAGTGTTTCTTCAATGCCGTCCTCCACCTTCCTGGCGGCCTCTTTCAGCTTCATGGAGCGCAGTTGCTCCACTACGGCTTTGGCTTTCTCCCGGGCCGCTCTTTTGCTTTCCTGGGCGTGGATCGCCTTGAGCATCTTTGCCACCAGCTTTACCTTGGAGCGAGGCGTGACCGAGAACACATTGCGGTAAAAGTGGACGGTACAGCGCTGGTACTTGGCTTCTGGGAATACTTCTCCCACAGCCTCCAGCATACCAAGGCACTTGTCGCCAACCACCAGTTTGACTCCATCCAGACCCCGACCGCGCAGCCATTGAAAGAAGCTGATCCAGCTGGCCTTGTCCTCCTTCATACCCTCTGCGGCACCAAGAACTTCACGGTATCCGTCCTCATTCACCGCAATCGCCACCAGAATGGCTACATTTTCAAACTCTCCGCCCCAGTTGCGGCGCAGGTAGATCCCATCCACATAGACATACGGGTAATGCCCACCTTGCAAAGGGCGGTTCCGCCAATCCTCAATGTGGACATACGCTTTCTTGTTCAGCTCACTGATTGTGGCCGGAGACACCTTGCTGCCCCACAGTGCCTCCGTGATGTCCTCCACCCGACGCACCGATACGCCAGCAAGATACATCTCGATCAGCGCTTCCTCCACGCTGCTCTCCCGACGGCGGTAGCGCTCAATGATTGCCGTCTCGAAGGATACCCCCTTCAGACGTGGAACGTGCAGTGTAACGTCGCCAGAGGTTGTGGTCAGAGTCCGGTCATAGTGCCCGCTTCGATAGCCTTGACGGGCTTCGTTGCGTTCGTAGCGCCCCGCCTGCGTCAGTTTCTCCGCTTCTGCCTCCAGCAGCTCGTTCAGCGTTTCCTCTACGCTTCCCCGTACCAGTTCCTTGATTTGCCCCTTGATTACTTCCTCGTTCAGTGTTACAATCTTCTCAGACATGGTCCTCAGGCTCCTTTCGAATGTTTGTGTTGCAACTCTATTCTATCAGCTGCCTGAATACCATGTCTATTCCTTTTTGCGCAACTTATTGTACCTTATCTGCCGGCTTTGCTCATCTGCTTGAGCTGGCGGCCCTTCTCCCAGGTGTACGTCCACGTGCCGTCAGAAAGCGGGTTGCCAATGGCGTCGTAAGTAATCGCCGGCCCATCGTATGCCGTCAGTTTGTCCTTCCAGT
>ERZ779866.4011-NODE-4011-length-11344-cov-6.783683_pt1 | contig 11344 bp, 10 predicted proteins | sample MGYA00511248_ERZ779866 | MGnify/ENA primary metagenome ERZ779866 (study PRJEB29588, sample SAMEA2155758) | human gut metagenome | biome: human gut; feature: human-associated habitat; material: faeces | place: Denmark | collected 2008/2010 ... | reverse complement strand
GAATCTCGTGGCCGTTGACAATGATAGAATTCTCGGTGGACTCTACGGTTCCCTGGAACTGGCCGTGCATGGTGTCGTACTTCAGCATATAGGCCAGGTAATCGGCGGGGCACAGGTCGTTGATCCCCACGACTTCAATCTCGGGGTGGTTGACGCTGGCACGGAACACCATACGGCCAATCCGGCCAAAACCATTGATGCCGACTTTGATAGACATAGTTATTTTCCTCCATTTCAATCTCGCCGTCGGAGGACGGCGTATTCCACATAGTTTGGAGTATAAGCCCCAGACAGCATTATTATACAAGATTCATTTCCGGCTGTAAAGCCCCCGTTTTTCACAAATTCCCGGCTTCTTTTCCGGCCTTGTTGGACAATTTCCATATTCCGACTGCACCGGAGAGAGGCCGGATGCATAGAATAGCCGGAGGCGATTTCGATGAATGAACTCATTGCGTTGGCGCTGCGCCGGGCGGGGGTAGGGACTCTGGCGGAATTTCAGGCGCTTCAGGGACTGCCCCAGACCGGGATCGATGACCCGGAGACCCGGGCGGCGCTGGAGCCCTATCTGCTGGGTTACCGGACCGTTCAGCTGCAGCCCGGCGAGACCTTCTGGACCCTGGCGGAGCGCTACGGCGCCACCACCCAGGCCATTGCCACAGCCAATCCCACGCTAGACCCGGACCGGCTTACCGTGGGGGAGACCGTGCGGATTCCCCTGAATTTCCCGGTGGTTCCCACGGATGTCCCCATGACGTCCGACCTGTGCAGCCTGTGCATACGAGGCATTGTGGGGCGGTATCCCTTCTGTGAAATGGAGACTCTCACGACCACGGCCTTTGGCCGGCCGGTGGAGGCGCTGCAACTGGGCACGGGGCCGAGGCGGGTTTTGTATACCGCAGCCCACCATGCCAACGAGTGGATTACGGCCACTCTGCTGCTGGCCTTTGCCGAGGACCTGGCCCGGGCGGGAAAGCTGGTCTCCGCCCAGGAGCTGCTGCCGGTCTATCTCCGGCCGCCCCAGGCCCAGCGCCTGCGGGACCGGATTCAAAATTGACAGCGTTTCACCTGTGACAATGATCGAGAAAGGGAGTTACTGAATGATGAGCGGAAAAGTACACGTGATGGACCACCCCCTGGTGGCCCACAAGCTGACCATCCTGCGGGACAAGAACACCAGCGTCAAGGATTTCCGGGAGCTGGTGTCCGAGATCGGCATGCTGATTACCTATGAGGCCACCCGTGACCTGCCGCTGACCACCAAGGTGGTGGAAACTCCCCTGTGCAAGGCGGAGCTGCCCACCCTGGCCGGCAAGAAATTCGCCGTGGTGCCTATCCTTCGGGCAGGTCTGGGCCTGGTGGACGGTGTGCTGCGTCTGGTTCCCTCCGCCCGCGTGGGTCATATCGGCATGTTCCGGGACGAGGAAACGCTGGAGCCCCACGTCTACTTCTGCAAGATGCCCAAGGACGTGGCTGACCGCGACATCATCATCGTGGATCCCATGCTGGCCCCCGGCGGCTCCGCCGATGCTGCCATCACCGAGATGAAGAAGCGCGGCTGCCACAACATCAAGCTCATGGTGCTGGTGGCTGCCCCTGAGGGCATCGAGCACCTGCAGAAGGTCCATCCCGACGTGGACATCTACGCCGGTGCGGTGGACGACCATCTGAACGAGCACGGCTACATCGTTCCCGGCCTGGGCGACGCCGGCGACCGTATCTTCGGCACCAAGTAACCGAGCGCCTTCGGCGTATCTGAAGCGTCTGTTCTTTCTCTGATAATCAATGGAAATGAGCGTGCATCCGTCCTCTTTACCCGGATGCACGCTCATTTCACTGGCACGGGAGGCTAAAGACCCTCTCCGTCTTTGATTATATTTGATTTTCCTAAATTCGTCAAGTATAGAAATTGAACAATTGCAAACTTCTGTTTTGGCAAGGCATCTTGACGCCTTGCCCATCGCGACGTATAATCAGCCTGACAGAAAGGGGGCGAGGCCCATGACCCAATGCGAAACCTGCTGCTTTTACAATTACGACGAGGAGTACGACGAATACATCTGCGACGTGGACCTGGACGAGGACGAAATGGTCCGATTTCTGTCCGGGCGGGGTGACTGCCCCTATTGGCGGCCCGGCGATGAATATCGCACTGCCCGGCGTCAATAAGCACAAATATGGGTGGATTTTTCCACCGTCCTATGGTACAATGGCCCCAACACCGCAAATGCGGTCAAGGGGGAGAATAGAGGAAATGGAAAAGCTGTGTGACCTACTGGGCATCCGGCCCGGCATCACCGCCCTCATCGGAGGCGGCGGTAAGACGACCCTGATGTACCACCTGGCCCGGGAGCTGCGGCAGTGCGGCACTGTGGCGGTGACCACGACCACCAGGATCTGGCCCCCCACGGGCATCGCCGTGGCACGGGAGCCGGACGCCGCCCGGGAGATCCTGGACCGGGAGGGTCTGGTATGCCTGGGTGTGCCCTCGGCCCAGGGAAAGCTGGTGTCCCCTGCCTTCGAGGGCTGGGATGCCCTGGCGGACTATACCCTGGTGGAGGCGGACGGCTCCGCCGGAAAGCCCTTCAAGGGCCACGAGAAATATGAGCCTGTGCTGCCGCCCCGGCGCAATACCACGGTGCTGGTGCTGGGCGCGGACGGCTTTGGGAGGCCCATCAGCGTGGCGGCGCACCGTCCGGCGCTGTATGCCCGGCTGGCCGGTGTACCGGAGAACCGGCCGGTGACCCCGGCCATTGCCGCCCGTGTGGCGGCCTGGGAAGGATTTCATGACCAGGTGTTCGTGAACCAGGTGGACCGGGAGGATGAGTGGCCCCTGGCCCGGCAGCTGGCGGAAAAGCTGGACTGCCCGGTGGTGGCCGGTTCCCTGCGCTCCGGCTATTGGGAAAAGATCAAATAACAGGAGGATTCTTTTATGGAACGTGCTTATGCGGAATATGCCGCCCATCAGGCAGCGGAGCTGCTGGCCATCGACAGCCCCACCGGCTTCACGGAACAGGCGGCGGTATGGGTACAGAATGCATTTCAGACTCTGGGCTATGACGCCCGACGCACCGTCAAGGGCGGCGTGCTCATCGACCTGGGCGGCAGCGACGAGGCAGACGGCCTGCTGCTGGAGGCCCATGCCGACACCCTGGGCGGTATGGTAGCGGAGATCAAGGGTACCGGTCGCCTGCGGCTGACCGCTCTGGGCGGTATGCGCCCGGAAAACGGCGAGGCAGAGAACGTTCGGGTCTATACCCGCAGCGGCCGGGCCATTGAGGGCACCTTCCAGCTGTGCAACGCCTCCGTCCATGTCAATGACGACTATGCCGGGACCAAGCGCAGCTACGATACCTGCGAGGTGGTACTGGACGAGGATGTGAAGTCCGCCGACGACACCCGGGCCCTGGGTGTGGAGACAGGCGACATCGTCTGCTTTGAGCCCCGCACCCGCATTACGTCCTCCGGCTATATCAAGAGCCGGTTCCTGGACGATAAACTGTCCGTGGGCATTCTGCTGGGCCTGGGCAAGTATATGAAGGACCGGGGGCTCACGCCCCGCCGCCGGGTATATGCCCATGTGACGGTGTATGAGGAGGTAGGCCACGGCGGTGCGGCCAACGTGCCCCAGGGCGTTACCGAGGCCATCAGTGTGGATATGGGCTGCGTAGGCGACGGCCTGCGCTGCACCGAGCGCCAGGTGTCCATCTGCGCCAAGGATTCCGGCGGGCCGTACAGCTATGAGGTGGTGGGGAAGCTCATCGACGCTGCCCAGCGGGAAAAGGCCGACTACGCCGTGGATGTATATCCCCACTACGGCTCCGATGTGGAGGCTACTCTGTCCGCCGGGAATGACCTGCGCCATGGGCTCATCGGCGCCGGGGTCTACGCCAGCCACGGCTACGAGCGCAGCCATATAGACGGCGTGTGGAACACCCTGAAGGTGCTGAAGGGGTATCTGAATATCTGAAAAAATTCCCGGTTCACTTTTTTCGTGAACCGGGAATTTTTTACTTCTCTTTGTAATATAAACGACAGTGGCAGTAGCCCTCAAAGTTGGGATCCGCGATCTGATCCTTGAACTCCTTGCACATGCAGCGGTTTTCTTCCGTCCGGGCCAGACGGCATGGGCAATAACCGCCGGTGCGCTTCAATCCCTCCCGGATGGCGTCCACCACCTGCTTGTCCTCGTTGAGCCGAACCTTCATGGTGCGCCTCCTTTCTGATTTGTACACCTACTATAGCATGTATAAAGGATCGCCGCAATATGCAAATGCAACACTTTAACACGGATATAGTTTCCCTCTCAGAAATTTATTGTATTTATACGAAACAAAATTTGTCACCGTGTTGTCAATGAAAACCCTTTCGTTTCCGGTTTTTCTGGTTTCAGGTGTTTTTCAAAATTTCAGGCCGGGAAATGGTTCCCGGAATCTTTTGGTAATATTTTCTCATTAATTGTGAAAATTTCTCATTGGATAAACAACTTTTCTGAATCAATTGACTTTTGAAGGCAATTGTGGCATTCTGTACCTGTAACCAATATCAGTCCGCCTGGGGCGTACAGTCAGTCGCCGCTAACGGACGGAAGGAGTGGAACTGTTTTGAGCAGACTTGACATCAAAACCCCCAGCAGGGCTCAGACCGTGGTAGAGGGCCTCTACCGCGATGTGGAGCGCCGGATCGCCGCCAGCCCTCCGGGCCTGTGCCCGGTGGAAATGTCTCTGTCATTTTTGCAGCTGTGCCATGCACAGACCTGCGGCAAGTGCGTGCCCTGCCGCATCGGTCTGGGGCAGCTGACCAAGCTCATTTCCCAGGTGCTGGACGGGACCGCCAACATGGGCACCGTCCGCATCATCGAGAAAACCGCCCGCAGCATTGTGGATACCGCCGACTGCGCCATCGGGCGGGATGCGGCCCGGCTGGTAGTGGACGGACTGGAGGGCTTCCGGGACGATTATGAGGAGCATGTGCAGCACCACCGGTGCCTGGCAAGCCTTCAGAATCCCGTGCCCTGCGTGGCGCTGTGTCCCGCCGGAGTGGATATTCCGGGCTATATGGCCCTGGTGGGGGCGGGACGCTATGCCGACGCTGTGCGCCTGATCCGAAAGGATAACCCCATGCCCACCGCCTGCGCCTATATCTGTGAGCATCCCTGCGAGGCCCGGTGCCGCCGGAATATGATCGATGACCCCATCAACATCCGGGGCCTGAAGCGGTACGCCGTGGACCATGCAGGCGTGGTGCCCAATCCCCCCTGCGCCCCGGCCACCGGAAAGACTGTGGCCATTGTGGGCGGAGGCCCCAGCGGCCTCAGCTGTGCCTATTATCTGGCACTGATGGGCCACAAGGTCACCATTTTTGAGGAGTGCAGCAAGCTGGGCGGCATGCTGCGCTATGGTATTCCCAGCTATCGTTTCCCCCGGGAGAAGCTGGACGCAGAAATCGACTCCATCCTGTCGCTGGGGATCGAGGTCCGCACCAACGTCCGGATAGGCCGGGACATCTGGCTGGAGGAGCTGGAAAAGCAGTACGACTGTATTTACATCGCCATCGGCGCACACCAGGATAAAAAGACCGGCATCCCCGGTGAGGACAGCCGCAACGTCATATCCGCTGTGGAGATGCTCAAGGCTATCGGAGACGACGTAATGCCTGATTTCACCGGCAAGCAGGTGGTGGTCATCGGCGGCGGCAACGTGGCTATGGACGTCACCCGCAGTTCTATCCGTCTGGGAGCCAGCAAGGTCAGCTGTGTGTACCGCCGCCGCCTGGAGGATATGACGGCCCTGCCCGACGAGGTGGCCGGTGCAACCGCCGAGGGAGCGGAGATGATAACCTTGGCCGCCCCTGTCCGCATCGAGGCCGACGACGACGGCGTGGCCAGGGCCCTGTGGGTCCAGCCCCAGATTATCGGCGATGTGGATAAATCGGGCCGTCCCAGACCCAACCGGGCCGCCCTGGATGAGGTACGTATCCCGGCGGACATCATTGTGGTGGCCATTGGCCAGGGCATCGAGATTCAGGGCTTTGACCAGGCCGGCGTGCCCATTACCCGCGGCGGCCGTCTGGTAGCTGCTCTGTCCGGCCAGGTCAGCGATATGGACAACGTGTTCGCCGGAGGCGACTGCGTCACCGGGCCTGCTACCGCTATTCGCGCCATTGCCGCCGGTAAGGTGGCAGCCGCCAACATCGACGAGCACCTGGGCTATCACCATGAGATCCAGGTGGACGTGGATATTCCGGCTCCCCGGCTCAATAACTGCCCGCCCCACGGGCGCATCAACACCACCGAGCGTGAAGCCTGTGAGCGCAAGTGCGACTTTGAGGACATCGAGTGCGGTCTGACCGAGGAGGGCGCCGTCACCGAGGCATCCCGCTGTCTGCGGTGCGATCACTTCGGCTATGGCATTTTCAGAGGAAGTCGAGACATCAAATGGTAACGCTGACCATCGACAACAGAACCGTCACCGTGCCGGAGGGCACCACCATTCTGGAGGCCGCCCGCTCCGCGCGTCTGGATATACCCACCCTGTGCTACCTGAAGGATATCAACGAGATCGGCGCCTGCCGCATCTGTATGGTGGAGGTAGAGGGAGAACAGCGCCTGGTAGCCGCCTGCGATACCCAGGTAGCCGAGGGCATCGTGGTACATACCAACTCCCCCCGGGTCCGGGAGGCGCGCCGGGTGAATCTGCGGCTGCTGCTGGCCCAGCACGATATCCGCTGTCCCAAATGCACCCGCAGCGGCAACTGCAAGCTCCAGCAGCTCACCAACGACTATAACCTGCTGGGCAACCACTATATCAAGGACCTTCGGCCTGTTGAGCAGGATTTCAGCACACCGGTAGTACGGTTTGAAAACCGCTGCGTCCGCTGTATGCGCTGCATCCAGGTATGCGACAAGATCCAGGGCATGCATATCTGGGATTTGATGGGCACTGGTACCCGCACCACCATTGGCGTGTCCGGAGCCCGGACTCTGGCCGACTCCGACTGCACCTTCTGCGGTCAGTGCATGACCCACTGCCCCGTAGGCGGTCTGCAGGAGCGGGATGATACCGGCCGGGTGTTCGATGCTCTGGCCAACCCCAAAAAGGTCACCGTGGTCCAGATGGCCCCGGCGGTGCGGGCCGCGTGGGCGGAGTATTACCACCTGAAGCCGGAATACGCCACTGCGCAGCGCATGGTCACTGCCCTGAAGCAGATGGGCTTTGACTATGTGTTCGACACCAACTTCACCGCCGACCTGACCATCATGGAGGAGGGCAGCGAGTTTGTGGAGCGCTTTACCCACCGGGACCAGTACACATGGCCCATGTTCACCTCCTGCTGTCCGGGCTGGGTCCGGTTTGTCAAGACCCAGTTCCCCGCTTACGTCAGCCACCTGTCCACCGCCAAGAGTCCCCAGCAGATGTTCGGCGCAGTGGCCAAGAGCTACTTTGCCCAGAAGCTGGGTGTGGACCCCCACGACATTTTCGTGGTGTCCATCATGCCCTGCACCGCCAAAAAGAGCGAGGCTGCACTGCCCACCATGCGGGACGCCTGCGGCGACGCCGATGTAGACGTGGTGCTGACCACCCGGGAGATTGTCCGGATGTTCCGGGGCGAACAGATCAACCCGGCGGTTCTGGATGAGACCCCCTTCGACAGCCCCCTGGGCAGCGGCACCGGCGCGGCGGTGATCTTCGGCGCCACCGGCGGCGTGATGGATGCAGCCCTGCGCAGCGCCTATTACCTGGTTACCGGAAAGAATCCGGACCCCGATGCCTTCCGCGACATCCGGGGCATGGACGGCTGGAAGGAAGCTAAATTCGAGATCCCCGGCGCGGGAGTGGTTTCCGTGGCTGTGGCCAGCGGCCTGCTGAACACCCGCAAGCTCATGACCGCCCTGGAGCGAGGCGAGGTCCGCTACGACTTTGTGGAAATCATGGCTTGTCCCGGCGGCTGTGCCGGCGGCGGCGGTCAGCCTATCCATGACGGCGTGGAGCTGGCGGAAAAACGCGGCAGCGTCCTGTGGAGCATCGATAAGGCCGCCCCCTGCCGGTTCTCCCATGAGAACCCTGACGTGCGGGAGCTGTACCGCGATTACCTGAAAAAGCCCCTCAGCGATGTTTCCCATCATCTGCTGCACACAGACCATCAAGCCTGGAAAATGCCCAGTCAAAAGTAATATTCCGTCAAAAGTGACAGCCACTTGCCCGCAAGTGGCTGTCACTTTATATTTTTTTCACATATTTTTTATGGTTTGTTCTTACATTGTTCACATTTATATATTGTATTTATGGTAATATGATAGCAACATATATCATATGATGGAAAGTGTAAAGTATAATGAGCAAGAGGAGGTACCTGCCATGAAATGTTCCTGCTGCGGAAACGAGATGCAGTCCGGCTTTGTCCGGGCTATGGGCCGAGGCGGCGTGTGCTGGGTGACGGAGAACCGTCCCATGGGCGCGGCCGTAGGCTGCCCGGGCTTTCTGCTTCTGGGCAAAGCCCCCCATCCGGAAACGGACCATGTCCCTGCCTATCGGTGCGCCGCCTGCCGGACGGTGACCATACCCTACGACGAGGGATAACGAACATCTGCTGCGGCACAGCTTTGGCTGTGCCGCTTTTTTGCATAAAGTTTCCGCATATTCTCTTTTAGAATACATAAACGGCAGCTATTGTGTGACATTTCCGTGAATTTACTTGGCGAACTCTTTACATGCTCTGAAAAATCCGGTATAATATCCCGGATATGCAGAAAGAGGGTGGACCCTTGCAAGTGAATCAAGTGCGGCTGGGCGCGGTGCTGTCCTATGTGTCCATGGGGCTGAGCACGCTGATCTCGCTGATCTACACGCCCATTATGCTGGACCGGCTGGGCGAAACGGAATACGGTGTTTACGGGGCGGTGGGTCCCATCATCTCGTACCTGCTGCTGCTGAGTATGGGCTTGGGCAGTGCCTATATCCGCTACTATTCCCAGGCCAAGGTGGCCCAGGACCGGCGAGAGATGGCCAAGCTCAACGGCATGTTCCTGGTGACGCTGTCGCTGCTGGGTCTGGTACTGCTGGCCTTGGGCTTCTTCCTGGCAGCGCACCCGCAGATGGTGTTCGGCACCAAGTGGGCCCCGGAGGAGCTGGCTCTGGGTGCAAAGCTGCTGCGGATCATGACCGTCAACGCAGCGCTTTCTTTCCCGTTCAGTGTGTTCGAGTCCCATGTGAATATCCATGAGCGCTACCTGTTCCTGAAGGCTGTCACCATGGCCAAGTCCGTGCTGAGCCCGCTGATCTCCATTCCCCTGCTGCTGCTGGGGTTTCGCTCTCCGGCCATCGCCACGCTGTCGTTGGTGCTGACCATTGTGTGCGGCCTGACCTATATGTTCTATTGTCTCACAGTGCTGAAAATGCCGATGTCCTTCCGGACCTACGACCTGCCGCTGATGAAGAACATGATGGGCTTCACGTTCTACATTTTCCTGGCGGTGGTGGTGGACCAGCTGAACTATGGCATCGGCACCCTGATGACCACCTGGATCCATGGTGCGGAGCTGTCCGGCGTATACTACAGTGCTAACCAGCTGAACGTATATTACCTATCCTTCGCCATGGCCATCTCCAACGTACTGATCCCACGGGTCCACCGGATGGTGGCCGAGGGTGACTCCACCCGGGAGCTGACCAAGCTGATGACCAAGGCCGGGCGTTTGCAGTTCATTATGCTGATGGCGGTGTTTCTGGGCTTTGTGGCAGTGGGACGCCCCTTTGTGATCCTGTGGGCCGGCGGCAAGGAGCAGTTTTCCGTGGACTATCCCGTGGCCCTGCTGCTGTTTGCCAGCACCATTGTTTCCGCCATTCAATTTGTAGGGCTGGAGATCCTCCGGGCCAAGAACATGCATCGCTTCCGGGCCTGGGTCTATCTGGGCGCCGCCGCCGTCAACGTCGGGCTGATGATTCCTCTGTGCAAATACGGCGGGCTCATTGGTGTGGCGGGTTCCATTCTGTTTGTGACCGTGGTGGGGAATGTGCTTCCCATCAACTGGTATTTCCGCAGGCATGTGGGGCTGGATATCCGGTGGTTCTGGAGCCACATTGCCCGGCTGCTGCCGTCTATGGTGGTGCCTGCCGTTGCGGCGGTGCTCATCGCTGTGCTGGTCCCGGTATCGGGATATCTGGACATTTTGATCTGGGGCTGCGTATTTGTGGTTGTGTACGCCGTCAGCCTATGGCTGTTTGGCATGAATCGCTATGAGCGCGGCATCGTCACCGGTGTTCTGGGCAAATTCCGCCGCAGGCGCCGCAGAAGAAGATAAACTGACAGGGGCGAAAATCGCCCCTGTCAGTTTATCTTCAAAACAGTTCTTTCTTCTGCCGTGTCATGGCCGTCCGTTCTACTGTTCGGTTTCGTCCGGTAATAGAACATTCGGGCGGTATATTTACAGTTCGTTTCCCTCGTCCGGCTGCTGCACCAGCACCGCCTCCGTCCCTGGCCCGTCGGTGAAGTCCAGCTGCACCACGGCCTGGGCGGTGTTCACGGAGCAGCTGACGCACTTGCCCCGCTCCCGGGCTGCGGCGTCGCACCGGGTCAGCAGGTCCGTCAGGAGCTCCCGGTTCAAACCGCCTCCCCGCCAGTGGAACACGAAGTGCGCCTGCTTTTTCCGCAGGGCCTGCCTGGCGCGGCTTTCCACGTCCTCCGGCTTGGTGAAGGACAGGGCCCGGTAGTAGTACCCCTTGTCCGCCGTACAGGGCGGCAGGGGCAGCACCAGAGCTTCGTGGTCCCGGAATATGTGCCTGTCGTCCAGGTTGAAATAATCGTACCGGGGGACGCCCCGCTGGAGAGAATTGTCAAAGGTGGCGTCCAGATGATAGCGCTGGCCCTCCACCGTCACCACGTTCCAGGTATGGCGGTATTTTACACCCCGCTCCGGGGCCGCCTCGCTGAGGGCCACGATGCACGGCAGTCCCACGGCGTCGCACAGGGCCTTCACGGTTTTAGCGATGCCCTCGCACACGCCGACCCCCTGGGTCAGAGGCCCGATGATCTCGTGGGAATACGGCTTTTTCAGCTTATCATACCGGACGTTTTCCAGAATAAACCCGTGGATGGCCAGTTCCTTCTCCCGGTCGGTCTTTCCCGCCAGGGGGCGGACCAAACGGTCCAGCCGGGCGGCGACCGCCTGCCGGTGCTGGCGGACCTTGCTCTTATCGAACAGATACTCCGGCAGCAGCTCCACATGGTCTGCCCCGGGCATCCAGCGATACTGAAACCCGGTGACGTAAAACAGCAGCGGCGTGTCCAGCTTCAGCCGCAGGTAGATGTCCGACAGCTCCTGGCCGGTGAGCTTTGTACCATCGGC
>ERZ779866.4010-NODE-4010-length-11345-cov-3.760142_pt1 | contig 11345 bp, 8 predicted proteins | sample MGYA00511248_ERZ779866 | MGnify/ENA primary metagenome ERZ779866 (study PRJEB29588, sample SAMEA2155758) | human gut metagenome | biome: human gut; feature: human-associated habitat; material: faeces | place: Denmark | collected 2008/2010 ... | reverse complement strand
CCGCCATAGGCTCTCCCCTCATCCGGCCCTGCGGGGCCACCTTCTCCCCCAGAGGGAGAAGGCTTGAAGGTCACGCTTCTTCCTTCTCTTTTTGTGCCTTGATGACCTTCAGACGGCTGAATTCCTCGCGCTCACGCTCGCTCAGGACCTCGTCGATGGACTTGATGGTCTTTTGCATCTGGGGGATCTGCACGTTGCCCAGGGCGTTGGCGCGCTTCTGGGTCTTTTGGATGGCCTCGGCCAGACGGATGACGCTGGTCTCGACCTCGGCCAGCTCGACGGTCAGAGTCTTGACCTCATTGAACTTGAGGTAGGCCACATCCAGCGTGCCGTTGGTGGATTCCAGGTCATAGTACAGCCCCATGGGCGAGGTGGTGTTCAGGCGCAGCGTGGGCAACTCAACGCCCATGACGCTGCGGGTGGACATCTGCACGCCGCGCTCCACCGGCACACCGGCAGCATAGCCGCCGACAGAACCCAGCATGATGTTGGCCTTTTTCAGCGCCTCATACGCCTCGGCGTAGGCCGCGCTGATGCGGTCCTGAATGCCTGCGGCGCGGTCAATCAGCTGCATCATCTCGCGCACAAGGATGTTGCGCTTGCGGTCCATCAGGTCATAGCCCTGGGTCGCCAGCGCCAGACTGCGCTTTGTCGCCATCAGGTTTGATTTTGTGGGAAAAACCTGCTGTGCCATTGGGTACTCCTTTTATACTGCTTTGGCTTCCCCTGCGGGGGAAGCTGTCACCGAAGGCGACTGATGAGGGCCAAGTATGCCATCGCCTCCATTCACAGGCAATCGCGGCGCACTCTCCCCTCATCTGCCCCTGCGGGGACGCCTTTTCCCCCAAGGGGAGAAGGCTTTGGGATTATTTTTTACTGATTCTCGCCTTCGCCGGTTCGTAATACTTATCCAGCGTCGCGGCGTCGCAGCGGTCCAGAGCGTTGCGGGGCAGGGTCGCCAGCAGCTCCCAGCCGAGGTCGAGGGTCTGCTCCATCGTGCGGTCGGTGTTGCCCTGGCCGATGAACTCCTGCTCAAACGCGCGGCCAAAGGCCATCAGCTGCTTATCGCTCTGGGACAGCTCCTCCTCGCCGATGACGCTGGCCAGCGCCTTGGCGTCCTGCACCTTGGCGTAGCAGGCGAACAGCTGGTTGGACAGTGTGACGTGATCCTCGCGGGTGTAGCCCGCGCCGATGCCGTCCTTCATCAGACGGGACAGGCTGGGCAGCACGGACACAGGCGGATACAGGCCGGTGGCATCCATGCCGCGGTCCAGCACGATCTGCCCCTCGGTGATGTAGCCCGTCAGGTCGGGGATGGGGTGGGTAATGTCGTCGCCGGGCATAGTCAGGATCGGGATCTGGGTCACAGAGCCCTTGCTGCCCTTGATGATGCCGGCGCGCTCGTACAGGCTGGCCAGATCGGAATACAGGTAGCCGGGGAAGCCCTTGCGGCCCGGGATCTCGCCCTTGGAGGACGAGAATTCGCGCAGGGCTTCGCAGTAGCTCGTCATATCGGTCAGGATGACCAGCACGTTCTTGTTCAGGTCAAACGCCAGATACTCGGCCACGGTCAGCGCGGCGCGCGGCGTGATGATACGCTCGATGATGGGGTCGTTGGCGAGGTTCAGCAGCATGACGACGCGCTCCATCGCGCCGCAGCTCTCGAAGCTCTCGCGGAAGTACGACGCAACGTCGTTCTTGACGCCCATAGCGGCGAACACGATGGCGAAGTCCGACCCGTCGGCCACGCTGGCCTGACGGACGATCTGGACGGCCAGCTCGTTGTGCTTCATGCCGGAGCCGGAGAAGATCGGCAGCTTCTGGCCGCGGATCAGCGTGGCCAGGCAGTCAATCGAAGAAATGCCGGTGTGGATGTAGTTGCGGGGGTAGACACGGCTGACGGGGTTGATGGGCGCGCCGTTGACATCGCGGCGGGCGACGGGGTAAATGTCACCGAGGCCGTCGATGGGGCGGCCCAGACCGTCCAGCACGCGGCCCAGCAGCTCGGGGCTTAAATCCATCATCATCGGGTGGCCGGTCAGCACCGTGCGGTTGTTGACAAGGCTCAGCCCGCGGGTGCCCTCAAACACCTGAATGACGCAGCGGTCACCATCGACACGGACAACACGGCCCACGCGGGTCGAGCCGTCGTCGAGGTGCAGCTCTGCCATTTCGTCATACTGGACGCCCTTGACGCCGTCCAGCACGACCAGACTGCCGTTGATTTGGGAAAGTCCGATATGTTCCAGAATCATGTTGTTCCCTCCTCATCAGCCCTGGGCCACGGCGGCCAGCTTGGTGTCGATTGCTTTTTGCAGCTCGTCCAGCTTGCTCAAATCGTCGTTGGGCACGGTATACTTCATCTGGACCAGCTCGTCAAACAGGCCGGTGGCCAGCAGACGGCTGACAGGCACCTGCTTGGCGACGAGTGCGGCGCACTTGTCGTACAGGTACAGAATGGTTTCCATCATTTTCAGCTGCTTTTCCAGCGGGACGTAGGTGTCAACCGCGTGGAAGGCGTTCTGCTGCAAAAATCCGACGCGGATGACGCGGGCGATCTCAATCGTCAGCTTCTGGTCGTCGGGCAGCACGTCAGAGCCGATCAGCTTGACGATCTGCATCAGATTGTTCTCCTGCAGCAGCAGGTTGGCGATGCGCTCACGGCAGGACATGAAGTCGTGGCCGACGTTGTCGTAGTACCAGCCGCCGAGGTCGCCCAGATACTCGCTGTAGGAGTCGTTCCAGTTGATGGCGGGATAGTGGCGGGCGTAGGCCAGCGACTTATCCAGTGCCCAGAAGCAGCGGGTGAAGCGCTTCGTGTTCTGGGTGACAGGCTCGGAGAAGTCGTTGCCCTGCGGGCTGACGGCGCCGATGACGGAGACAGAGCCTTCCGCGCCGTTCAGCGTCCTGACGTAACCGGCGCGCTCGTAGAACTCGGCCAGACGGCTGGGCAGGTACGCGGGGTAGCCCTCGTCGGCGGGCATCTCCTCCAGACGTCCGCTGATCTCACGCAGAGCCTCGGCCCAGCGGGAGGTGGAGTCGGCCATCATGGCGGCGTGGTAGCCCATGTCGCGGTAATACTCGGCCAGCGTGATGCCGGTGTAGATAGAAGCCTCACGGGCAGCGACAGGCATGTTGGACGTGTTCGCGATCAGGACGGTACGGTCCATCAGGCTCTTGCCCGTGCGGGGGTCGACCAGCTCGCTGAACTCCTGCAAAGCCTGCGTCATCTCGTTGCCGCGTTCGCCGCAGCCGACGTAGATGATGATGTCGGCGTCGCACCATTTTGCGATCTGGTGCTGGGTCATCGTCTTGCCGGTACCGAAGCCGCCGGGGATGGCCGCAGCGCCGCCCTTGGCCAGCGGGAACATCGTATCGATGACACGCTGACCCGTGATCAGCGGGCGGGGCCAACTCTCTTTGGCCAACCGGCAGAAGTATTCGATGTCTTCGACCACAGCCTCCTGCTGCGCGGCGGTGTAGTCGATCACGCGGCGCTCAGCTTTGGGGTCCTTGAACTGGCCGAACTGCGTCTTCGTGCGCTCTTCCACACCCGGCACCGTTGCGGTTTCCAACGTCCATTGTGCCGAATTCCATGCCTGTTGCAGCTTTTTATCCGTACCGTACTTGTTGCGGAGCCAGTTGCGGAAATAGGCGGTCATCGCTTTTCCCGTATCCGGATCGTGGTCGACGAAGCCCCAGTAGTGCCATTCGCCGTAGATGCCACCCGAAATGTGCATGCCGATTACGGCGTCACCCTCTTCGGTTTGTGAGAGTTTCTTGCAGAATTCGACCAGTTTCTCTCCAGCTTCTTGTTTCCATTTTTGTGACGCGAGGCTGGCCCTGAGCGAACGCATGATGCTGAAATCTTCGTTGTTGTGCGGCGGCCCCGGTTTGTAGTATTCCTGTATGGGACCGTCCGCATATTCGGTGCACTGGTCGCGGTTCGCCTCGTTCCACCAGTAGGGGGCGTCGGTGTGCACCCTGAGGATGATGCAGGCGTCGGGGGCTACGTCCAGTACGCCGCGAATCTGTTTTTGAGCGAGCGAAACGTCGAGCGGCGAGCCGTCCTTGGGCCAGATATCCGACAGCCAGAAATCGAGTTGGAACAGCCGGAAACCGATGTCGTAGAAGTTGCGGACGTTATGCTGCGGTACCTCTTCCCAACTCCAGCGTGCGCCGGTGGCATGTGTCAGCGCATAGATGTCCGGAGTCATCGGGGTGCCGTTTACGTGGATCGTGGGTCGTCCCCGGTAAGGTTTTATTTCGCCGGATTTCGGCATGGCGCCCTGTACGGTTGGGGGAACGGCTGCGAGCAATGTGCAGCAAAGCAACAGGACCGGAAGGTTTCGGATTTTCATCGTTAGTCAGGTTTGTAGGCGCCCCGTTCGGTCGGCGGCAGACAAATATACGATAATCGGGGAACTTTTGGCTCATTTCCGCAATACTTCAACGATAGAAAAAACGTTTTAATATTGTCCGAAACAAATAATAGTTTTACATTTGCATTGGAAGATTTTTAAAACCACTTTTAAAAATATTACAACAATGGCTTACAAAATTAGTGAAGATACCTGTACCGCTTGCGGAACTTGTATTGACGAATGTCCTGTAGGGGCTATCTCTCCGGGCGATGTTTACGTGATCGACGCTTCGGCTTGCACCGAATGCGGCTCTTGCGCCGATGTTTGCCCGACTGAATCGATTTCGATCGAGTAATCCCGGACAGGTTTAGCATAACCGCCTTCCCGAGAGGGGAGGCGGTTTTTCATTGTCCGGTCTCCGTCCCGTTTCCCTTTCAGGAATGACTGCGGGTGATTCTTGTGTGTCCGTTTTCACGCCGAAATGTTATCTTTGCACGCATGAACAACAGCGATATTTACCGCAAGGCGCTCGCCCTCGATCCGCTCACGGAAGGGGAGGCGCTGCAGATATACCGTTCCGCTCCGCTGGCCGAACTGATGCTCGCGGCCGACGCGCTGCGCCGCGAACAGGCCGGCGATCCGCAGGTGGTAACCTGGCAGATCGACCGTAACGTCAACATTACCAACGTTTGTATTTCGGGATGCAAGTTCTGTAACTTCCATTGTAAACCCCATCAGAGCGACAAGGCGTATATCACGACGATCGAAGAGTACGACGCCAAGATTCGGGAGACGCTCGCTTTGGGTGGCGACCAGCTCTTGTTGCAGGGCGGGTTGCACCCGAAGCTCGACATCGTTTTTTACGAAGAGCTGTTCCGGGAACTGACACGCCGTTTTCCGCAGCTTCGGCTCCATGCACTCGGGGCGCCCGAAGTGGCGCATATCGCACGCATCAGCCGGCTCGATCCTGAAACGGTTCTGCTCCGGCTGATCGCTGCCGGGCTCGATTCCCTGCCGGGGGCGGGCGCCGAAATTCTCGACAACGGGGTGCGTCGCGCCATCTCGCCGGGTAAGCCCGATGCCGATACATGGCTCGCAGTGATGCGCATTGCGCACAGACTGAACCTGCCTACCTCGGCGACGATGATGTACGGCCATCTCGAAACCCCGCGGCAACGGATCGAACACCTGATTAAAATCAGGGACTTACAAGCTGAATGCCCATCCGGGAATTACGGATTCATCGCTTTTATTCCGTGGGTATTCCGCAGCAGCGGTACGCGGTTGGAGCGGGAGGGTGTCGTTCCGGATACATCGGCGGCCGAATATCTGCGCATCATTGCGATGAGCCGTCTCGTTCTGAACAATATCCGGAATATCCAGGCTTCCTGGTTGACGGTAGGCAAGACTACCGCGCAGATCGCGCTGCACGGGGGGGCGAACGATCTGGGGTCGATTATGATCGAGGAAAATGTCGTTTCATCGGCCGGTGCGCACAATAGCTTCGACGCCGAAGGCATTCAACAGGCGATTCGTGAGGCAGGATTCATCCCCCGGCTGCGCAACCAGAAGTACGAACCCCGTCCGTGGCCGCTGCCGGGAACGGCTGACCTGACCGATGCAAACCTATAAAATGCGTCAATAATTCCGCATCGGCCTGCCTGCGGATTGTGCGTTGTGTGTAATAATCGCATGTCCCGTTGTCCCGGTATTGACGGGTGCCGGTATATGCGTTATGACCGGTTTAACGGTTGTAAAGGAACCGTTTGATGCTTTTTTTCGGGGTTTTCTCGAACTCGTTGGGCCACAGCATGATTTTCGTGACCTGTTCGTAAGGGGCGACCAGCGTGTTGAGTACCTCTTTGTTCTCGTCCATGACCCGTTGGATGTCACTGTACGAGATGCCCGCCTCGTCGGCCTGTTCGTAGTCTGGATAGACCAATGCCACGAGCTTCCCGTCCCGTTCGACGACCAGCGATTCCAGCACGCAACTCATGTTGTTGAGTTTGCTTTCGATCTCTTCCGGATATATGTTTTGTCCGTTCGCACTGAGTATCATGCTTTTGCTCCTGCCTTTGATAAACAGCGTGTTGTCCTCGTTCATCGTACCGATGTCGCCGGTGTGCAGCCAGCCCTCTTCGTCGATGACTTGCCTGGTTGCTTCCGGGTTTTTGTAGTATCCTTTCATCACATGCTCGCCCCGGACGCAGATTTCGCCCGGAATACGCTGCGGATCGGGAGAGTCGATTTTCGCTTCCATCAGGCCGTCGAGCACGCGTCCGCATGAGGTGGGGATAAAATCCTTGTAATAAGTATAGCTGATCAGCGGTGCGCATTCAGTGAGGCCGTAACCGACCGTGAAGCGGAATTTGATCTTGTGGAGGAACTCCTCGACTTCGCTGTTGAGCGGTGCCCCGCCTGCGATCACCTGTGTAAACTCACCGCCGAAAGACTCCGTCAGCCGGTTGCATACCGATGCATATACCTGCGTATCGAGCAGCGGCACGCGCATGGCCAGTTTGACCACTCCCTTTTCGAGCGACGGTTTGATCTGTTTGCGGTAGATTTTTTCGAGGATCAGCGGTACGATGCAGATCAGGTGCGGTTTGACTTCGCCCATCGCTTCGATCAATATCTTCGGCGAGGGTATTTTACCCAACAGGGTGATGTGAGTACCGGCGGCCAGTGCAGCCAGGAAGTCGAACGCACAGCCGAATGCGTGGGCCAATGGGAGGAACGAGACGATCCGGCTTCCTTTGAAGTGCAGTTTGGACTGCACGCCGAAGAGTACGTTTCCGGTCAGGTTGTTTATCGTGAGCATGACTCCCTTGCTGAATCCGGTCGTACCCGAAGTGTAGCTGATGACCGCTACGCTGTCGTTATCGATTTTCGGGTAGGCGATCTCTTTGGAGGTGAATCCCCTCGGATAACGGCAGCGGTAGCGTTTGCCGATCTCGCGCTGGAAGCGGGCCAGCGAATCGCCGTGCCGTTCGTAGAGGCAATGGAAGTCGGTGAGCGAAAAGGCCGCCCGGACCTGTTCTATGTTGTCCGTCTCGATCGTGTCCCAATAGATATCCCCGGCGAACAGCAGCACCGAATCCGAGTGGTTGATGATGTGGTGCACATCGTTCGGGCTGAAGTCCTGCAGGATCGGGACGATGACGGCGCCGTAAGTGATCGTGGCGATATAGACGATGCACCAGCGCGGGTTGTTGCGGCCGATCAGCGCTACCTTGTCGCCACGTTGCAGTCCGGCCTCTTCGAAAAGCAGGTGCAGCTTGGCGATCTCCTTGGCCATTTCAAAATATGAGAAACTCTCCTTCTTGAAATAGTCGGAGAGAGCCGGTAGTTCCTTGTTTTCCCGGAAGCTCTTTTGGTAGAGCTCGATCAGATTCTCTTTCAGCATGTTCGTGCCTGATAGTTAAACTCAAGATACAGAACAAATATACAATAATATTCCGGTTTGCAAAAAGCATGCGCAAAGCGAGCACGGCGGGGACATTTCGCATGGTATCATGCGTGAAAGGTGGTGGCCGTGCCGCTTTTTTCTTTGCGGGGGGTTGTCATTTGCGCGGAATTGCGCTACAATAGAACGGTTCGCAAACGAACTGTTTACCAACCATAGGGAAAAGAGGACGATGAAGTATGCAAAAGCAACCCGATTTGGGAACAGCGTCAGTGGGAAAGCTCCTGGCGCGCCTTGCCCTGCCGGCAATCACCGCGCAGGTGGTGAATATGCTGTATAACCTGGTGGACCGCATTTATATCGGCCACATTCCCACGGTGGGCACCCAGGCGCTCACGGGCGTGGGCGTATGCTTTCCGCTGATTATGCTGGTGTCCGCCTTTGCGGCGCTGGTATATTCCGGGGGCGCGCCCCGGGCCAGCATCGCCATGGGCAAGGGGGAAAACGCCGAGGCGGAGCGCATCCTGGGCAGCTGCACGGCGCTGCTGCTGACCCTTTCCGTGATCCTGACGGTGGTGCTCACCATCTGGAACCGGCCGCTGCTGCTGCTCTTTGGCGCCAGCGAGGATACCATCCTGTACGCGGAACAGTACATGAACATCTACGCCCTGGGCACGCTGTTTGTGCAGGCGGCCCTGGGACTGAACGCCTTTATTACCTGCCAGGGATTCGCAAAGACCAGCATGCTCACGGTGCTCATCGGCGCGGTGATCAACACGGTGCTGGACCCCATCTTCATCTTTGCGCTGGATATGGGCGTGCAGGGCGCCGCCCTGGCCACGGTAATTTCCCAGGGCATTTCGGCCCTGTGGGTGGTGCGCTTCCTCACCAGCGGCAAGACCCTGCTGCGCCTGCGGCCCACCTTCCTGCGCCTGAACTGGAAGCTGCTGGCTCCCTGCGTGGCGCTGGGACTTTCTCCCTTTATTATGCAGAGCACGGAAAGCCTGCTGGCGGTGTGCTTCAATACGTCCCTGCGCGCCTATGGCGGCACCCTGGCCGTGGGCACCATGACCATCCTGACCAGCATCATGCAGTTTGCCATGCTGCCCCTCAATGGCCTGACCCAGGCCTCCCAGCCTATTATCAGCTATAACTACGGCGCGGGCAAGCCGGACCGGGTACGCCGGGCCTTCTGGCTGCTGCTGCGGTGCGCCATGATTTACGCCGGGGTGCTGTGGGCTACCACCATGCTGTTCCCGCAGCTGTATATCGGCATGTTTACCCCGGACCAGGAGCTGATCGCCTATGCCATTCCCGCGGTGCGGATCTACATGGCCGCGTCGCTGCTCTTCGGCATTCAGCTCAGCTGCCAGCAGACCTTTGTGGCCCTGGGCAATGCCAAGAACAGCCTGTTCCTGGCGGTGCTGCGCAAGCTGATTCTGCTCATTCCGCTCATCTACCTGCTCCCCGCGCTGCTGCCGGACAAGGTGACGGCGGAGCCGGTGGCGGACACCATTGCGGTGACGGTTACGGTGCTGCTGTTCCGGGTAAAGTTTACCGCCTGCATGCGGGAGATGGAAGAAAGGGCGGCGTCCCAGCATGCTTGAGCTCTTTGAGCTGCGCCAGGCGGTTACGCAGCTGTACGAAAGCTGCCTGATGGAGGCCCAGACCCAAACGGGCCTGTCCCGGGGCGAGCTGGACGTGCTGCTCTTCCTGGCCAATCACCCCGAATACGATACCGCCACGGACGTGGTGAAGATACGCCGCCTCCGCAAGAGCCATGTTTCCGCCACGGTGGAAAAGCTGGTGCAGCGGGGGATGCTTGCCCGGCGGGGGGAGGAAAAGAACCGCCGGGTGGTGCGCCTGTCCCTGCAAAGCGCCGCCGCGGAGGCTATCGCCCAGGGCCGCAAAGCCCAGAAAAACTTCAGCCGCCGGCTCTTCGCGGGAATCTCTCCCCAGGAGCAGGCGGAGTTTGCCCGGGTACTGCGTCACATTTGCAAAAATGCCGGCCTTGGGGAGACGGGCGCCCCGGCATGGTAAGATAAAGGAGAAAGGCGAAGCGTGATCGTTCCGCAAAAGCATCATCCGTCGCATCGGGTGCGGCGCCGGATTGGCTGGGGCCTGCTGGCCGTGCTGCTGGCCTATGCCCTGGCGGCGCTTATCCCCTGTGCCTTCCCGCCGCAGCTCAGCGCGGCGGAGGTGGCGGATACCGCCTGGATGGAAACGGAAGCCTCAGACCTGAATGCCAACCGCGGCATGCTGATTACCACCGGACAGGAGGCTATGGAGACCCGCCTGGCGCTGATTGCCTCCGCGCAAAGCTCCATTGACCTGGGGTCCTATATTTATGCGCCGGATGAAAGCGGGCGGAAAATCACCGCCGCGCTGCTGGCTGCGGCGGATCGCGGCGTGCGCGTTCGGCTGATTACCGACGGGCTGATTGGCTGGATCAACCTGGGCAATGATCCCCTGGGGCCTGCCCTGGGGTCACATCCCAACGTGGAGATCAAGTTTTACAATCCCATCGATATCAGCCGTCCCCAGGGATTGAATGCCCGCTATCATGAGAAGTTCTTCCTGGTGGACGATACCTGGCTGCTGCTGGGCGGGCGGAACGTATCCGACGAATTCCTCACCGGGGAGGGAGACCCCAGCTATAACTATGACCAGGATGTGCTGCTGTACCGGCTGGACCCGGCCAAACGGGACGCGGTGGCGCAGATGCGCGGCTACTTTGACGCCATGTGGACGTCCTCCCTGTGCGCGCTGCGCTATGACGATGCCGCCGCCCTGGAGCAAGGGGCCGTGCGCCAGTGCCGGGAGGAGCTGGATGCCCTGTGGCAGACCCTGGCGGCCACCGTGCCCTTGACGCTGCCGGACCCGGAGACGGACATGGTGCCCGTGGAAAAGACACTTTTGCTCACCAACCCCACCGCGGCGCAACCCTCCGCGCCCGTGGTATGGAACCGCCTGTGCCAGCTGATGGATACCGCGGAGGAAAGGCTGTGGATGGGTACCCCTTACCTGGTGATGGACGGGCCCATGCGGGACCGCCTGACCGCGGTGTGCGCCGGTGCGCCAGGGGATACGAAAATACTGGTGAACAGCCGGGAGGCGGGCAACAACATCATTGCCTCGGCGGATTATACCATTCACCGGCCCATGGCGGAGCGCCTGGGCGTGCCCCTGTGGGAATTCCAGGGAGACTGGTCCATGCATACCAAGTCCGTGCTGGTGGATCACGACTTGAGCATCATCGGTTCCTTTAACTTTGATCCCCGAAGCGCCTATCTGGATACGGAACTGATGCTGGCGGTGTACAGCCGGGAGCTTAACGCTCAGCTGGCGGAAAACATGGATTCCCTGTGGGACCAAAGCCTGCGCTGGCAGTCCGGGGCATACGCGGAGGGAGGGACAAGCCCCAAAACCGCATCCTTTGGGAAAATGGCGCTGATTACGTTGCTGTCTCCCTTTGTTTCCCTGGTGCGGTTCCTGGTGTAAAATTACATAGGAAAAGAACAAGCGGCGAGGCGCTGGAATGAACGCTTCGCCGCTTCAGCGTGTCGAAAAAGTGG
>ERZ779866.4009-NODE-4009-length-11346-cov-6.676202_pt1 | contig 11346 bp, 10 predicted proteins | sample MGYA00511248_ERZ779866 | MGnify/ENA primary metagenome ERZ779866 (study PRJEB29588, sample SAMEA2155758) | human gut metagenome | biome: human gut; feature: human-associated habitat; material: faeces | place: Denmark | collected 2008/2010 ... | reverse complement strand
CCGCCTGCCGTAAGGGGCCAGCCGCCGGGAGGCGGCCGCGATGGCCGCGGCGTCCCGGTCGATGCCGATAAGCCGGCCATCCGCAGGCAGGCGGGAAAGCACCGCCTCCGCATGGCCGCCGCCCCCCAGGGTGCCGTCCACGAAAATACCGCCCCGTTCCGGCGCCAATAGGGCCAGCACGGGCTCCACCATGATGGGGATGTGGTGAAAGGGCGCCGTCATATGCCCAGCTCCGCCAGATAGGCCAGCGCGTCGGTGCCCATATCGTCCTGGGCCTTTTCCTGCCACTGCCGCCAACGCTCCTGGCTCCATATCTCGATTCGGTTCCCCATGCCGATGAGCACCGCATCCTTATCGATGCCGGCGTATTGCCGCAGGCCCGCGCTCAACAGCACCCGGCCCTGCTTGTCCAGCTCGCAATCGCTGGCGCCGGCGAACATCATCCGCATGGCGTTTTGCGCCTTGACATCGGAAATGGCCACCCGGTTGAACCGCTCCAGCATCCCCTGCCACACGCCCACGGACATGCCGAAAAGACACCGGCCATCCCCGCCCCCGGACATATCCCGGGTGATGATGATGGTGTCTCCCAGATCCTCGCGCCATTTGGCCGGAATGAACACCCGGCCCTTGGCGTCCACGCTGTGTTCGAAGGAGCTGATTAGCACCCGCGCCGCCTTTCCGCCTGGCACGGCCCGTTCCCCCGGAACGTCCGCGCCCCCCTGCCCTGGCATTTGGGCAGGAAATGCCATTTCACTGTAGGATTATTATAGCATCCTATTCACCACTTCGCAACACCCTGCGCCACTTTTATGGCCGTTTTATGCTCCGGCGCTTGCATTTTCGGTGTTTTTCCGGCGCTGGGGCGGCGCCGGTTCCGACCGGCGCCCTGTTTTCCCGACCTTTGGCGCAAAAAAACGCCGCCATATCCCGCTGGGATATGGCGGCAACCTGCCCGCCGGCTTGGCGGCGCTTAGTCCTCCTTTTGCTCCGCTTCCTCCTGGCTGGGCGGCGGCAGCTTTTCCACCAGGGCTTCCTCCACCCGCCGGTCCTCCACACGCTTCACGTGGATCCGCAGGCCGTTCACCTCCACCTCCAGGGTCTCCCCGTCCTGGGGAATGGTATGCAGGCAGCTGAACACCATGCCCCCCACGGTATCGTAATCCTCGTCCTCGGGGATGTCCATATCCAGGGCCTCGCTCAGGTCCTCCACCCGGGTGCTGCCGTGGACCCGCCACAGGTTCTCGCCCAGCTTTACAATGTCCTCCGGCTCTTCCGGGTCGAATTCGTCGTAGATATTCCCCACGATCTGCTCCAGCAGGTCCTCGATGGTGATCACGCCGGCGGTTTCGCCATATTCGTCGATGACCACGGCGATATGCACCTTGTTGTGCTGCATATCCTTGAACAGCTGGTCCGCCCGGATGCTTTCGGGCACGCAATAGGGCTTGCGCATCAGGCTGGCGATGTCGCAGGAGCGCCCTTCGCCGATGGCCAGCAGGAAGTCCCGGGCGTTGAGAATGCCCACCACGTCGTTGATATCCTCATCGTACACCGGATACCGGGACAGGCCGGTCTCCTTGATCAGCTGCAGGATCTCCTCCCGGGTATCCTCCAGGGAAATGGCCTCCACATCCGGGGTGCGGGTCATGGCGTCGCACACGGATACGTCGTTGAACTCGAACACGTTTTGGATCCATTCCTTTTCATCCGTGTCGATGGTGCCCTTTTCCTCGCCCAGATCCACCATCATGCGGATCTCGTCCTCGGATACGGTTTCATCCTCCGCCTCGGTCTTAAGCCGCAGCAGCCGCAATACGCCGTTGGTGCTCACGCTCAGCAGCCAGATCACCGGCTTCATGATGATGGAAATGGCGCTCACCACCACCGAGGTGACCCGGGCCACCTCCATGGGCTTTTGCATGGCGATGCGCTTTGGCACCAGCTCGCCCAGCACCAGGGTAAAGTAGCTGAGGATGATGGTGATGATCACGATGGAAATGGCATTGAGGGAGGCCAGGGAAATGCTCCGGAACGCCAAGTCGTTGTAGATCCAGTCCACGATATAGTCGGAAAAATTCTCCGCCGCAAAGGCGCTGCCCAGGAAGCCCGCCAGGGTGATGGCGATTTGGATGGTGGACAGGAAGCTGGAGGGTTCCTCCACCAGCTTAAGCAGGCGGGGGGCGCTTTTATCCCCCTCCTCCGCCAGCTTGCGGAGCTTGGTCGCATTCAGGGAGATGACGGCGATCTCCGTGGCGGCAAAAAAACCATTGAGCAGGATCAAAAACACCTGCAAAAGCAATTGACTAGGTATGGAATCCAAAGATGATCTCTCCTTTTTACTCTAACGCGCCCCATAGGGCCAACAGGATTTTTCGACACACAAAAAGGCACACCTTGCCCGTTCTACAAAAGAACGCAAGGTCATGCCCGAAGCCAATATAGGCGTTTACGCTGAATTACGGCGTTACTTGGACTTTCGTCGCTTTCCGTATCCTCCATGGGACGTCCTTTCTTAAAAAATATATTACGCATATTGTACACGGATCCGGCCCATCTGTCAACAGGCTCCCCTTGCATCCCGCTGGATATCCTTTGTACTATGCATGGCATTCTATGCAAAAGGGCGCAGCCAATGGCTGCGCCCCTGAAAAAATGCGCCTATCGGTTATTCTGCCATGTTGGCCAATACGCCGGTTTCCTGGTTGAAGGCGTTGATCAGCGCATCCAGGTCGTCCGCCTGGGCGTGGATGCCCTTCCAGTAGTTCTCGTCGTACCACTGGGCGTTCAGCTCATCCACAGTGCGGCCCTGCTGCTCCACCCAGGTATAGTACTTGAGGTTGTGGATCCGCTTGCGGGCTTCGTAGCTGAGCTCCAGCATGGAATCCGTACGGACACCATGCATGTGCTCGCAGTAATCCCGAGCGGCTTTCAGCTCGGTATAGGCGCCCTGCTGTTCATCCAGTTCGGTAATGCGGCTTTCGTACATGATGGCGCTATCCGTGCCCACCGTGGCCACCACATCGTTTTCGGTCAGCTCGTAATACTTGGCGAACTTGATGCAGCACAGCACGTTGGCGATGCCGGAAATGCCCAGCAGGGAAAGCTGATCGATGGTAGCCTGGGGCACGCCCACCTCTTCTTTGAGGTACTTGTGGCCCAGCTCGGTGTTGAACAGCCGGAGCAGGTTCTGGCTATCTTCGTCGTCGATGGCGATGACCATATCGGTATTCTTCACATTGTGGACCCAGGGCACATGCTTATCGCCGATGCCCTCGATCCGGTGGCCGCCAAAGCCGTTGTTCAGCAGGGTGGGGCACTGGAGGGCCTCGCCCACCGCCAGCTTGCTATAGGGATACTGCTCCTTGAGGTAATCGCCGGCACTCATGGTACCTGCGCTGCCACTGGTGAAGCAGGCGCCGGCAAAGCGAGTCTTGTCGGTCTTGATGGACTCATAGGCCTCCTGGATGGCGGATCCCGTTACCTGGTAGTGCCACAGGGCGTTGCCCATCTCCTCAAACTGATTGAAAATCACCACATCCTCCCGGGTGCGCCGCAGTTCCCAGGTCTTGTCGAAGATCTCCTTTACGTTGCTTTCGCAGCCGGGGGTAGCAATGACCTCGCCGGCGATCTTGCTGAGCCAGTCAAAGCGTTCCTTGCTCATTTCCGCGGGCAGAATGGCCACGGAGGAGCAGGAGAGCAGCTTGGAGTTGAAGGCGCCGCCCCGGCAATAGTTGCCGGTGGAGGGCCAAACAGCCTTGTTATACGTTGCGTCGAATTGGCCGGTGACCAGGCGGGGGGCAAGGCCAGCCATAGCTGGCGCCCACCTTATGGCAGCCGGTGGGGAACCACTTGCCGCACAGCACGATGATCCGGGCCTTTACCCCGGTGAGCACGCTGGGCAGCTCGATGAAATTGACCCCGCCGTACTGGCCGCCCTCCATGGTGGGCTCGTTGTGCCAGGTGATCCGGAACAGGTTCAGGGGGTTCACATCCCAGAGTCCTACATTCTTCAGGGCTTTTTTGACCTTTTCCGGCACCTTTTGCGGATCCCGCATCTGGGCAAAGGTCGGCAGAATGATGTGGTTTTCCCGGGCAACTTGTACATTGTGGGCCAGTTTTTCTTTGTGGATGCTCAAATCGATCATGCTCTTATTACCCCGCTATGCTTTTTATTTTGCTGGGCCCTCAGACCTGGGCCATGGTTTCGGATAATCTCAGTGTAGACCATTTCCGCCCAGTTGTAAAGGGGATTTTGAATATATTTTTTGGTTACCTGAAAATTTTTTTGGATCCCCCGTCCCAGCCGTCCGCCGAAGGGATTTCCCGGCGAAACTCCGCCCTTTGTACCCGGGGAAACGGCCGCCGGCGGGGCTGCGCCCGCCTACTGGTACAGGGGATACCGCTCCGTAATGGCGGCGACGGCCTTGCCCACCTCCGCCACCGCGGCCTCCCCCTCCCGGATGATCCTGGCGATGCAGCCGGCCAGCAGCCGAAAGTCCCCAGGCCCCAAGCCCCGGGTGGTGGCCGCCGCCGTACCCAGCCGGATGCCGCTGGTCACAAAGGGGCTGCGGGTCTCCTTTGGTACGGTGTTCTTGTTGGCGGTGATATGGGCCGCGTCCAGCAGCGCCTCCACCTCCTTGCCCGTGGGGCCCTGGGGCCCCAGGTCGATGAGGAGCAGATGGTTGTCCGTGCCGCCGGAAACCAGGCGGATCCCTTCTTCCTGCAGCCCCTGGGCCAGGGCCTGGGCGTTTTCGCACACCCGGGCCGCATAGGCCCGAAAGGCCGGGGTCATGGCCTCCCGGAAGCACACCGCCTTGGCCGCGATCACATGCATCAGCGGCCCGCCCTGGGTGCCCGGGAAGATCCCCTTATCGATCTGCTGGGCGTATGCTTGTTTGCACAGGATCATGCCGCCCCGGGGGCCCCGCAGGGTTTTATGGGTGGTGGTGGTGACCACGTCCCCGTAGGGCACCGGGTTCATATGCACGCCCCCCGCCACCAGCCCCGCGATATGGGCCATGTCCACCAGCAGCAGCGCCCCTACCTGGTCGGCGATGTCCCGGAACCTGGCGAAATCCAGCGCCCGGGGATAGGCGGAGGCCCCCGCCACGATCAGCCGGGGCCGGCAGGCCTTGGCCAGGGCCAGGATCTGGTCGTAATCCAGCCGCTCCGTGTCCTCCCGCACCCCGTAGGATACAAAGCGGTAATACCGGCCGCTGAAGTTGACAGGGCTGCCGTGGGTCAGATGGCCCCCGTGGGAGAGATCCATCCCCAGCACCGTATCCCCGGGCTGCAGCAGGGAAAAATAGGCGGCCAAATTGGCCTGGGCGCCGGAATGGGGCTGCACGTTGGCATGTTCCGCCCCAAACAGGGCGCAAGCTCGCTCCCGGGCCAGCGCCTCCACCGCATCCACCCATTGGCAGCCCCCGTAATAGCGCTTGCCCGGATACCCTTCCGCATATTTATTGGTCAGATGGCTGCCCATGGCCGCCATCACCCCAGGGGAGGCGAAATTCTCCGAGGCGATCAGCTCGATGTTCTCCCGCTGCCGCCGCAGCTCCCCTTTCATGGCCGCGGCCAGGGCCGGGTCCGCCTGCTCCAAAAGCTCCCTTTGGTACATCCTGCTCACTTCCTTTCCCCGGCGCGCGCCAAGGTTTTTGCGCCGGGTTTTTTTTCATAAAAATAGCCTGGGCCGCCCGCCGTTCCCGGCAGCCCAGGCCAATGGATGGGCTCTTTGGTTATGCTTTGCCCGGTTCGGCCGGATACAGGCGGGCAGCCGCCCGTCAGCCTTCCGTCTCCTGCCCGCCGGCTTCCCCGCCCCGCGCGACGATCTCCACGATCCGGGGCTTGAACTCCGTCATCCGGGAAAAGCAGGGCTCCAGCCCCCGCAGAATAAAAAACGTCCCCCCGCACAAGAGCAGCCCCCCTGCCGCGGCGTAAAGGTCCCCCCATTGGGACCCGATCAATACCCCGAGCAGCAGCCCCAAAAGGGGAACGCCATAGAGCAGCAGGCTGGCCCGCACCATGCTTTTTCCCCTTAGCTCGATGGCCACCACGTCTCCCACCCGGGCGCCCAGGGTATTTTGGATCTCCAGGTCCGCCTCGTTGGAGCCCAGATGGAAGCAGGCGTTGCAATGGCCGCAGGCGTCGCTGCGCACAAACCGCACCACCGCCAGCTCCCCCTTCAGGGCCAGCACCTTGCCTGTTCGGCATAACGTATCCATGGATTTTCTCCTTTATGTAAGGGCGGCAACGCATTGCCTCCCACCCTCGCCGGGCATAGGCCGCCCCCCATGCCCGGGCGTATCGATACCGGCCCTTGGGGCGGCATCCCCCGGGCATCTGCAAGGCGAAGGCGCTGCGCCAGCGGAAAACGCCCTATTCGCCCTTTTTCACCAGGGCCAGGCAAAGCTCATCCAGCTGCTTTTGATCCACCACGTCCGGCGCGTTGGTCATCAGGCAGCTGGCGGTCTGCACCTTGGGGAAGGCGATCACGTCCCGGATGCTCTGGGCCTTGGTGATCAGCATCACCAGCCGGTCCAGGCCGTAGGCCAGGCCGCCGTGGGGCGGCGCGCCGTATTTGAAGGCCTCCATCAGGAACCCGAACCGGGCCCAGGCCTCCTCCTTGGTGAAGCCCAGGGTCTCGAACATCTTCTCCTGAAGCTCCGGGGAATGGATTCGGATGGAGCCGCCGCCGATCTCGTTGCCGTTCATGACCATATCATAGGCCTTGGCCCGAACCCGGCCGGGGTCCGTATCCATGTAGGCGATATCCTCGTCCATGGGGCTGGTGAAGGGATGGTGCATGGCCACGAAGCGCTTTTCCTCCTCGTCGTACTCCAACAGGGGGAAATCCACCACCCACAACAGGTCGATCACATCCTCCGGGATCAGGTTCAGCCGCTTGGCCACCTCCTGGCGCAGGGCGCCCAGGGAGGCGTAGACCACGCTGTTATCCCCGTCCGCCACAAACAGCAGCAGATCCCCGGGCTGGGCCCCGGCCTTTTGCTGGATGGCCTCGATCTGCTCCGGGGTGAGGAACTTGGCAAAGGAGCACTGGAGCCCATCGGGCTTGAGGCCCATCCAGGCCAGGCCCTTGGCCCTATAGATCTTCACAAAGGCCGTGAGCTCATCCAGCTTTTTCCGGGGGAACTTTTCCGCGCCCCCCTTGACGTTGATGCAGCGCACGCTGCCGCCCGCCTCCACGGCCCCCGCAAAGGCCCCGAAGCCGCAGCCTTGCACCGCGTCGCTCACATCGCACAGCTCCAGCCCATACCGGGTATCCGGCTTATCGGAGCCATAGCGGTCCATGGCCTCCTGCCAGGTGATCCGCCGAAGGGGCAGCTGCACGTCGTAATCCAAGGTCTCCTTGAGCAGCCGGGCGATGAAGCCCTCGTTTACCTCCAGCACGTCGTCCCGGTCCACAAAGCTCATCTCCAGGTCGATCTGGGTGAATTCCGGCTGCCGGTCCGCCCGCAGGTCCTCGTCCCGGAAGCACCGGGCGATCTGCATATACCGGTCGTAGCCCGAAAGCATCAAGAGCTGCTTGAATTGCTGGGGGCTCTGGGGCAGGGCGTAGAACTTGCCCGGCTGCACCCGGCTGGGCACCAGATAGTCCCGAGCCCCTTCCGGGGTGCTCTTGCACAGGATGGGGGTCTCGATCTCCAGGAACCCCTGCTCGTCAAAGTATTGGCGGGTCACCTGGGCCACCTTGTGGCGCAGCATGATGTTCTTTTGCATACAGGGCCGCCGAAGGTCCAGATACCGGTACTTGAGCCGGATCTGCTCGGAAGCGTCCAGGTCGTCCTGGATGTAGATGGGGGGCGTCTCGGAAACGCTGAGGATCTTCAGCTCCTTGGCCCGCACCTCGTACCGGCCGGTGGCCATGTTTTTGTTGACCATCCGCTCGTCCCGCTCGGCCAATACGCCCTTGACCGCCAGCACGTATTCGTTGCGGATGGTGGTGGCCAGGTCGAATACCGCCTGGGGCAGCTGGCTCTGGTCGAAGGTCACCTGCATGACCCCGCTCCGGTCCCGTAGCCCGATGAAGATCAGGGCGCCCAGATTCCGCCAGGAATCCGCCCAGCCCATCAGCAATACGTCCTTCCCCACCTCAGCCTGGGCGGGCTCGGCGCAATAGTGTGTGCGTTTCCAGCCTTGCAAAAGCTCTGCCATAGTCTTGCTCCTCTTATTTCTATAAAATTTTTATTGGTTTACCCTTCCAGCCCGGACCGCCGCTTCCAGGCCCTCCATGGGCAGCAGGGTCTCGGTCCCCGCCGCCATATCCTTGAGCTTTACGCAGCCCTGCCTTAGCTCGTCCTCCCCCAATATGGCCACATACCGGGCCCCCAGCTTATCCGCAAACTTGAACTGGGCTTTGAAGCTGCGGCCCACGTGGTCGAATTCGGTCTTGATCCCCCCCTGCCGCAGGGTATCCGCCAGGGCAAAGCCCGCGGAACGGGCCGCTTCCCCCAGGGCGGCGATGTAGACGTCCACCGGCCTGGGCTGGGGGATCTGGGCGCCGGACAGCTCCGCAATGAGCAGCAGCCGCTCCATGCCCATGCCAAACCCCACCCCGGACAGCTTGGGGCCGCCCAGCTGCTCCATCAATCCATCGTACCGGCCGCCGCCGCAGACGGTGCCGGTATAGCTTTCGCTCTTTGCGATGATCTCAAACACGGTCTTGGTATAATAATCCAGCCCCCGCACAATATACGGGTCCACCTGGAAATCCACCCCCACCTCCTTCAGGCAGCCCTGGAGCTCCTGAAAATGATCCTGGCATTCCTGGCACAGGCAATCCAGTATGGTGGGCGCCCCCTTGCAAAGGGCCTGGCAGCTTTCCTCCTTGCAGTCCAAGATCCGCAGGGGGTTCTTTTCAAACCGGCTCTTGCAGGTCTCGCAAAGGCCGTCGTACCGCTCCCGCAGATAGGCCCGCAGGGCGTCGTTGTATTTGGGCCGGCAATTGGGGCAGCCGATGGAGTTGATATGCACCCCCAGGCCCCGGACCCCCACCCGGGACAGCATGGTCATGGCCAGGCGGATACATTCCGCGTCCGCGCTGGCCCTGGGCGCCCCGTAAACCTCCACCCCAAACTGGTGATGCTCCCGAAGCCGCCCCGCCTGGGGCTTATCATACCGGAACACCGGGCAATAGAGGTAATACATCTTGGTGGGCTGGGCGTCGTTGAACAGCCCGTGCTCCAGAAACATCCGGGCCGCCCCCGCCGTGCCCTCGGGCTTGAGGGTGATGGAACGGCCGCCTTTATCGTCAAAGGTATACATTTCCTTTTGCACGATATCCGTGGTATCCCCCACCCCCCGCAAAAACAGCTCCGTATGCTCGATGACCGGGGTGCGGATCTCCCGGAACCCGTACGCTTCGCAGATCCCCCGGGCCTGGGCTTCGATATATTGCCACTTATAGCTTTCTTTCGGGGTAACGTCTTTGGTGCCCTTGGGGGCTTGTATGGCCATAGTCTTTCCTTGCTCCTTCGATACGGGCGGCCTTGCCGCCCAGGCTGATTTGTCTATTATACCATTGGCAATACAAAATTCCAACGACCTACCGCCGGTTGCGAAAAATAAAAATGGATCCGCCCTGCCCCCTGCCCGGGAGCCCGCCCCCAACGGCCAGGGCCGGACAAATTTTTTTGCGGCCTTTGCACCCTTTTCCCTTCCCATATCGTTATAATAGATGTACCTCAAAAAACGGCGCCGGAGGAACAAAGAATTGCAAACAGACAGTATGCGGGAGCAGCTGGTCGCCCAGGCCATCCTGGCCTTACAGGGCAGCCTATACAGGCTGGCGTTCAGCTATGTACACGATCCGGACGAAGCCATGGATCTTGTACAGGAATGCGCGTACCGGGCCTTGAAAAACCGGGCGCGGCTGCGGGATGAAACGGGCGTGAAGCCCTGGCTTTACAAGATCCTGGTGAATTTGGCCCTCGACCAGATCAAGCGCGGCCGGCGGGAAGCCCCCATGGCGGAGCTGCCGGAACAACGGGTCTTGGACAGCCACGAGGACATGGAGCTAAGGGATCTGCTATCCGCCCTGGACGAGAAAAGCCGCACGGTATTGATCCTACACTATTTTGAGGATATGCCCTTGCCGGCCGTAGCCAAGATCCTGGGGGAAAACCTGAACACGGTGAAATCCCGGGAACGCCGCGCCCTACAAGCTTTGCGGCAGCAAGCAGAGGAAAGGATGGTATAAGCCATGAACAACGAAGATCGCTTGATCGCCCGGCTCAAGGCACAATACAAGGCCCAGCCCCTGCCCCCCGCGCTGGAGGAAAGGATATGTGATAGCATGAAAAAGGAACTGCACGATGAACAGCAAAACAACCGCGCCCGGGGCGGCGTCCTCCGGGGGCTATACCGGAGCCTGGGGGCAGCGGCGGCCGCCCTGGGGGTGATCGCCATCCTGGCCAACGCCAGCCCCACCACCGCCCAGGCTATGCAGCAGGTGCCTGTTCTGGGTTCCATTGCCCAGCTGCTCACCTTCCGCACCTACGAGGATAGCCAATACGGCATCGACGCCATGATCCAGATTCCCCAGCTGGACGCCTTGGAAAGCCCGGCCCGGGAAAACCTCCAAGCCGCTGTGGACGCCTATGCCCAATCCCTCATCCACATCCATGAGGAATCCGTGGAGCTGGCCCAGCAGGCCCTGGCGGAGAACCCCGAGGTTTTCGGGGAGAGTATGACAGCACACCAAGACCTACAGTGCGAAGCCAAGGTGGTGGCGGAAACCGACGATATGTTCTGCCTGGATATGAACGCCACCCTGGTCATGGCCGGCGCTACCCAGTACCAAAAGCACTTTGTGCTGGATAAGCGCAGCGGCCAGGTTCTGTCCCTATCCGACCTGTTTGCCGAGGGCAGCGACTACGCCGCCCTGCTGGAGGCGGAGGTCAAACGTCAGATGGAAGCCAACGCCGCTTTGGACCCCAACCTTTCCTACTTCCCGGATATGGTGGAGATCGGCCCGGACCAGGATTTCTACATCACCGCCCAGGGCCAGCTGGTGCTCTGCTTCAGCGAATACGACGTGGCGCCCGGCTACATGGGAGCCCAGTCCTTTGACATCCCCACAGAGGCCATTGCCGGCGCGTTGCACACGGACCTGATCCGCTAACGTTTCCCACGAACCAAGGGGCCTTCGGCTGTGCCGAAGGCCCCTTCAGGCTGTCGAAAAAGTGGCTTGCGCCACTTTTTCGAGGTGTTCATAGCCCCCTTGCGCCTGTGGCGCGGCCAGGGAGCTATGCAGGGAAACCCCTGGAGCGCAAGGCTTTTTTCGCATTTGCCGCACACCCCCAGGGGGGGGACTTTTGCCAG
>ERZ779866.4003-NODE-4003-length-11352-cov-7.502346_pt1 | contig 11352 bp, 7 predicted proteins | sample MGYA00511248_ERZ779866 | MGnify/ENA primary metagenome ERZ779866 (study PRJEB29588, sample SAMEA2155758) | human gut metagenome | biome: human gut; feature: human-associated habitat; material: faeces | place: Denmark | collected 2008/2010 ... | reverse complement strand
GACCGGGTTCGGCCAGCCGTCAGGGCATCGGCACGGGCGTCTTCTTCGGCATGCTCGTGGCGATCACCGTGGGCATCGTCTTCGTACCGCTCTTCTTCGTCTGGGTTTACAAACTGAAAGAAAAATGGACAACACGATGAAACGAAGCGCAACATATCTCCTCGGAGTGCTTCTGCTGCTCGCGGCGGGAAGCTGCTCCGTGCAGAAGAAGTGCAAGGCTCCGCAGCTCGACATGCCCGCGGAGATCGTCGCCGGGCAGAGCGACACGCTGACGCTGAGCGACCGGAAGTGGTGGGAGGTCTACACCGACACGACGCTCTGCCGGCTGATCGGCCGCACGCTCGACCGCAACCGCAACATGCTCTCGGCCGAGGCGCGCATCCGCCAGCTGGAGGAGCTTTACCGCGTAAGCAAGGCGGCCCGGCTGCCGTCGCTGGGCGGGCTGGCCGCTGCCGACTACGAGACCAACGACTACTACGGCGAAGCGCACAAGGGCGACGCCGAGTTCGACGTGAAAGCCACCTTGAGCTGGGAGGCCGACCTGTGGGGCAACCTGCGCTGGGCCAAGCGCAAGGGCGCGGCCGAATACCTCGCCTCGGTCGAGGCGGCGCGCGCCATGCAGATGACGCTCGTGGCGGAGGTCGCCACGGCCTACTTCGAGCTGGTGGCTCTGGACCACGAACTGGGCGTCGTACGCCGCACGGTGGAGACCCGCGAGGAGAGCGTGCGTCAGGCGAAACTGCGTTTCGAAGGAGGACTGACCTCCGAAACGGCCTACCAGCAGGCGAAGGTCGAGCTGGCGAGCGCCTCGGCGCTGATTCCCGACCTCGAACTGCGCATCGCCCAGAAGGAGAACCAGATTTCGGTGCTCGCGGGCGACTATCCCTCGCGCGTGGCGCGCTCGAAGATGGACATGAACGTCCGGATGCCCGACTCGCTGCCCGTGGGCCTTCCTTCGACGCTGCTGCAACGCCGTCCCGACGTGCGGCAGGCCGAGCAGAACCTCAAGGCGGCGATGGCCTCGGCGGGTATGGCCTATGCCGACCGGTTCCCGCGGCTGACGATCTCGCTGACGGGAGGGCTCGAAAACGACGCGCTCAAGGGACTGATCAATTCGCCCTTCTCCTACGCCGCCGGCAACCTCACCGCGCCGCTGTTCGCCTTCGGATCGAAGCGTGCGAAATACCGCGCGGCGCTGGCGGCCTACGACCAGGCGCGGCTGGCCTACGAACAGAAAGTGCTGGAGGTTTTCCGCGAAGTGAACGACGCCGTGACGGCCTACCGCAACATGCGCAGGACGGCCGAACTGAAATTCAACCTCAAGGAGGCGGCCCGGCAATACGTCGTGCTGGCCAAATTGCAGTATATCAACGGCGTGATCCGCTACATCGACGTGCTCGACGCCCAGCGGAAGTTCTTCGACGCACAAGTCGAGGAGAGCAAGGCGGTGCGCAACGAGCACCTCGCGCTCGTGGGGTTGTACAAGGCCCTCGGGGGCGGGTGGCAGCCGTCGGATGCCGAAAAAAAGGGTTGACCAAGAAGGTCAACCCTTTTTCTTCCCCAGTTTGGCCCGGATGCGGCTCAACGACTGCGGCGTGATCCAGAGGTAGGAGGCGATGTGCTTCAGCGGCACGTATTGCAGCAGTTCGGGGCTTTCCTCCATCAGCGTCCGGTAGCGCTCCTCGGCCCGCGGAGCGCCGCCCGAGAGCATCCAGTTTTCGAGCGCCAGGAACTGCTCCTCGAAAAGCCTCCTCCCGAAATTGGCCGCTCCGGCCGATCGGGCGAAAAAGGCCTCCAGGTCGGCTTTGGAGATGCCGTAAAGTTCGGCGTCGCACATCGCCTCGATGGAGATTTTCGAAACCTCGTTGCCCACGTAGCCCCACGTCGAAAAGAGCGCCTCGCCCTCGCCGGCGAACCAGACCGAGACATCCGCGCCGTCGTCGAGATAGTGCCCCAGCCAGATGCCGCGGCTCACGACGTAGAAACCGGAATTCCGCTCGCCCTGACGGACGACGTACTCCCCCTTGCGGAACACGCGCCGTTCCATCAGCCCGATCAGCCGCAGGCAGTCCGCCGCGGGCAGGTTGTATTTCCTGCTGAATTTCTCGATAAACGCCTCCATGCCTTACAGGTTTGAGGCCGTAAAGATAGCACAAAAAAACAAATTTCCGGCTTCGTTTCAGCGGCAAAGCCACGCTGCGACCCTCCTAAAACGCGCTTTTTAAGCGGGTCCGCCCGTAAATCGCCGCAACGACCGCGAAGGTGAGCGCCTCGGCCAGCGGCACGGCCAGCCAGATGCCCTCCACGCCCAACAGCAGGGGCAGACCGAAGAAACACGCCGCCATGAAGACGAATCCCCGCAGGACGGTCACGGCCATCGCCGGACGGGGCCGCTCGACGCTCTGGAAATAGCCGATCGAGACGATGTTCACCGCAAAGAAAACGAATCCCGAAGCGAACAACGGAAGCCCCCGGACGGCAATCGCACAGGCGGGGCAGGAGCTGTCGATGAACATGGCCACGATCCAGCGGCTGAACAGCGCCGTAAGGCCGAAGAACCCCAGTCCGGCCGCCACGGCCGTCAGGAGCGCCAACCGGAAGGCCTTGCGCACGCGCGCGCCGTTTCCCGCACCGAAATTGTAGCTCAAAATCGGCTGGGCCGACTGCCCGATGGCGTTGTAGACCATGAAGATGATCGGGAAGAAGTAGCAGGCGATGCTGAACGCCGCCACGCCGTCCTCGCCCAGGTAACGGATGAAAACGTAGTTGCCCGTGAACATCATCGCGGCGATGGCCCCCTCGCAGAGGAAGGTCGAGAGCCCCAGCCGGCACATGTATCCCACGTTGCGGCGTGTCAGCCGGAGACTCCTGCGGCTCGTCTTCACCCGGCAGAAACGGATGACGTTGCGCCGCCGGCTCAGGTAAACGAGGATCATCCCCGCGCCGACCACATAGCCGAGACTCGTGGCCAGCGCCGCGCCGAACATGCCCCAGCCGAAGAGGAAAATGAAAACATAGTCGAGCGCGATATTGATGACCGCCGGAACGGCATTGCAGAGCATCGCATAGTTGGGCGCCCCGTCGAGCCGCACGAAGAACATGCCCGAGCTGAGCAGCGCACTGAAGGGCAGAAAAGGCACGAACCAATACATGTACTCCAGCACGAGCGGCATGAGGCGTTCCGAGCTGCCCAGCAGCCGCGCCGCGCCGGGTGCGAACAGACAGATCGCGAGGCTGTATGCCACGAGCAGCAGCGACGAAACGACGACGGCCTGCGTCACGTTGATCCGCGCCGTCTTGACCTTTCCGTGTGCGAGGTGGATCGACGCCACGACCGAAGCGCCGACACCGAACATCAGTCCCACGCCTGTATTGATGAGGAACAGCGGCGCCGTGATATTGACTGCCGCCAGCGCGTCGCTGCCGACGCCGCGGCCGACGAAAATGCCGTCCGTGATGACGAACGCCGCCGAGAAAACCATTCCCAGAACGGTAGGGATCAGCAGTTTGCGGAACAACCGCGGAATCTCCATGCTGCCGAAGTCGATACTGTCTTTCATGTTTTCGTTTTTTGGGAGTGCAAAGATAACGCTTCCCGCACGGAGTGCAACCCATATAGTTAAATATGATGAATCCCCCAAAATCATAGCCTGCGCGGTCTCACGCGCCGCATCCCGTCCGGCAGGACAGCACCGATCGTCTGTCGGACCGGACCGCATCGTTCCGGAACACACGGAAAAGCCCCGCGCCGGAAAATCCGGCACGGGGCGGAACGGCTCCGGACCGACGGCGTCAGGCCCGGCCCTGATCGGCGACGGCCTGCATCAGACGGGCGATCTCGTCCGGATCGCCCAGGAAATAGTCCTTCACGCAATTCAGCCCCTCGCCGAACTCGAAAACATAGGGAGTGGCCGTCGGCAGGTTGAACTCCGAGATGGCCTCGTCGGAGATGCCCTTCAGGTGCTTGACGATGCCGCGCAGGCTGTTGCCGTGGGCCACGACCAGCACCTGATCGTACCGGGCGAGCGATGGCAGAATCTCGCACTGCCAGTAGGGCATCGTACGGGCGACGGTGTCCCGCAGCGACTCGGTGGCAGGCAGCTCGGCCGCAGGAACCCCCGCATAGCGGGGATCGAAACGCGGATTGCGCGGATCGTCCGCCGCGAGCGGTTCGGGGGCCACGTCGTAGCTGCGACGCCAGACATGCACTTGCTCGTCGCCGTACTTCTCGGCCGTCTCGCGTTTGTTCAGCCCCTGCAACATGCCGTAATGCTTCTCGTTGAGCCTCCAGCTCTTCGTCACGGGAATCCAGTCTTCGTTCATCCTGTCCAGCACGATGTCGAGCGTCCGGACGGCCCTTTTCAGAAAGGAGGTATAGGCGCATCCGAAACGGAAGCCCTCCCGAAGGAGCGTCTCTCCGGCCCGGGCGGCCTCCGCGACGCCCTTTTCGCTCAGATCCACATCGGTCCAGCCCGTAAAACGGTTCTCCCGGTTCCATTCGCTCTCGCCGTGGCGGAGCAGCACGATTTTCTTCATAAGACGGTATTTTTTGATTGATTGAACGGATCGCGGGCGGTTCACGCCCCGGCGCTCACACGGTTCGTGAGCGGTTCCCCGGCAGCGAACTCCCTGATATTTTCCATCGTGGTACGCGCTATGTTATCCAACGCTTCACGTGTAAAGAACCCCTGATGCGAAGTGACGATCACGTTGTTGAACGACAGCAGGCGCGCCAGCACGTCGTCGCTCATGATCCGGTCCGAGGTGTCTTCGTAGAAACAGGCGGCCTCCTCCTCGTAAACGTCCAGCCCCGCCGCACCGATCTTCTTCTGTTTCAGCCCGTCGATCAGCGCCCCGGTATGGATCAGCTGCCCGCGGCCCGTGTTGATGAGCATGACGCCCGGCTTCATCCGCCCGATGGCCTCCGGCCCGATCATGTAGCGCGTCCGGTCGGTCAGCGGACAATGCAGCGAAACGATGTCCGCCCGCGCGTACAGCTCGTCGAGCGGCACATAGGCGATCCCGGCCGCCGCGGCATACGCTTCGTCGGGACAGAGATCGTAAGCGATGACCTCCATGCCGAAGCCCCGGAGAATGCGGATCAGCTCACGGGCGATCCGGCCCGTGCCGACGATGCCGGCCGTCTTGCCGTAGAGATCGAAGCCCAGCAAACCGTGGAGCGAGAAATTCCCGTCCCGCGTGCGCCAATAGGCGCGATGGATTTTGCGGTTGAGCGACAGCATGAGCGCCACGGCGTGCTCCGCCACGGCATGAGGCGAGTAGGCGGGGACCCGCACCACGGGAATCCCGTGCTGCGCCGCAGAGAGCAGGTCCACGTTGTTGAAACCCGCGCAGCGCAGGGCGATCAGCCGCACGCCCAACTGCGAGAGGCGTGCGACGGTCGCGGCGTCGGCCGTATCGTTCACGAAGATGCAGACGACGTCGGCCCCTTCGGCCAACGCTACGTTCCCGGCGTTGAGATGGCTGTGGTGATAGGTCACGTCGAATCCGTACGCATCGCGGATGCGGTCGAACGACTCACGGTCGTAAGGTTGTGTCCCGAAAAGAGTGATTTTCATGTACGGCTGAGATTAACGGATCGTTATCGAACGTTTTTCCAATCGCATTTATTATGCCGCAAATCCGGAGAATCCCGCGGGAGCGGAGACGCCGGCCCCTTTTCACGGACGGAGACGCCCGCCGCACCGTCCGCAAAAGGGCCTTCCGCAAAGGAACCGCCCGGACGGCGGCGGGAGAGGTTCCTGCGCCGTCACTTCTTCGTATTCCGGTACTCGGTGGGGGATTCTCCCGTGTGCTTCTTGAAAAAACGCCCCAGATACGACTGGTCCGGAAAATGGAGCCGGTAGGCGATCTCCTGCACCGACAGGTCGGTGGACTGCAAAAGCATCTTGATCTCCAGAATCACCGAACGGTCGATGAACTCCTTGGCCGTCGTATGGGCGATGCTACGCACGATCGTCGAGAGGTAGCGGGTCGAAATGCAGAGCCGGTCGGCATAGAAGGTCACTTCGCGTTCGTGCGCGCAGTTCTCGTGCACGAGCGAGACGAAGCGGTGGAACAGCTCGGTCTGCCGCGTGGTCGTCTCCGACACGGCCTGCCGCCGGGAACCGAACCGCTGCATCTTGTCGAATGCCTCCAGCAGCACATTCTGCAACCGGTTCCTGATGATCGTGTTACGGAACATGTTGTCCCGGTCGCGGTAGGTGTAGCCGGCCATCTGGAACCAGATCGAAGCGCCCTCCACGAGCCGCGGGTGAAGCCGTACGATCGGCTGCTCGCGCAGCGCGGCGAAGAAGGCCGGATCGAGCCGGAAGGCCGCCTCGGAGAACAGATCGAGCGAGAAGGCGCAGTAGGTAACCCGGAAATCCTCCGACCGGTCCGCGAGCAGGAACACCGAACCGGGAAGCAGCAGGAGCATCGTATCGGCCCGCACCTCCCCCCGGTATTGGTCGATCGTCGCCACGGCGCTGCCGCCGCGGCAGAAGAGCAGCGCACCGCCCTCGATGCGGTAGGGGCAACTGCCGAAAAAGGCGAAATCGGACTCGCCGACCGTGAACTGCTCCTCGGGAGTGGTCATTATCGGATTACGCGAAACCATCTGAAATTCTTTTTTCGAACAAAAATAGCGCAATTTTGCGGAAAAGAGAATATTTTATTCCGAAAATTACCAACACTATTCGCAATATTAAGATATCGAATGCGTTATAATAGGGTACTTTTGCACCTGAAAAAGTTTTTTAGTACATTTATAAAGAGGAATTATGAGACAAACATTTGTGAAAGCTGCCCTCGTGGCAAGCTGCATGGCAACCGTCGCGTGCAAACAGGCCCCGACGGAAATGGGGCCCGGTCAGTACCCCGTAATGACCATCGCCACCACCGACCGCACGATCCCGAGCAACTACTCGGCCAAGATCAACGGACGTCAGGACATTGCGATCTATCCGCAGGTTTCCGGCACGATCACGGAGGTCTGCTTCAACGAAGGACAAACCGTATCGAAGGGCCAGACCCTCTTTATCATCGACCAGGTTCCCTATAAGGCGGCTCTCCAGACGGCCGAAGCCAACGTGGCCGCAGCCGAGGCCGGCGTGGCCACCGCACAGCTCACCTACGACAGCAAGAAGGAGCTGTTCGCCAAGCAGGTAGTCTCGCGGTACGACCTCTCGACGGCCGAGAACAACCTGCTCACCGCCAAGGCGCAGCTGGCACAGGCCGAGGCACAGCGCGTGAACGCGGCCAACAACCTCTCCTATACGGTAGTAAAGGCCCCGTCGAACGGCGTGGCCGGCACGATTCCCTACCGTGCGGGCGCGCTGGTAAGCGCTTCGCTTCCGCAGCCGCTGACCACCATCTCGGACAACTCGGTGATGTACGTCTATTTCTCTATCACGGAAAACCATCTCCAGAACCTCATCCGGAAGTACGGCTCGATGAGCGAAGTGCTCAAGGCCATGCCCGAGGTGCAACTGCGGCTCAACGACGGTTCGGTTTACGATCAGGCAGGCCGTATCGAGGCGATCAGCAGCGTGCTCGACTCCTCGACGGGTGTGGCGCAGTGCCGCGCGGCATTCCCCAACCCGAGCGGTCTGCTCATCAGCGGCAGCAACGGGTCCGTCATCCTGCCCAACGAGTTCAAGGGCGTCGTGGTGATCCCGCAGAGCGCGACGTTCGAGATTCAGGACAAAGTCTATGTATATAATATTGTGGACGGCAAGGCCTCGTCGAAGATGATCTCCGTGGAGAAGATATCGAACGGCAAGGAGTATATCGTCAATGAAGGGCTCACCCCGGGCGAGCAGATCGTGTCCGAAGGCGTAGGCCTGCTCCGCGAAGGCACGGAAATCGTGGCCAAGACGCAGCCGACGGCCGCACCGGCCGCGGAAACCGAGAAGCCCGCAGCAGCCGGAGCCGCTCAAACCGAAACCGAAAAGGAGGAATAACGTATGACACTCAAGCATTTTATCGAACGGCCCGTTCTGGCGTCGGTCATTTCAATCGTAATCGTCATAGCCGGTATCATCGGTCTGGCTTCGCTGCCCGTGGAGCAGTACCCCGATATCGCGCCTCCGACGGTGATGGTGCGCGCCACCTATCCGGGCGCCAACGCCGAAACGATCCAGAAGTCGGTGATCGTACCCCTCGAGGAGGCGATCAACGGCGTGGAGAACATGATGTACATTCAGTCCGAAGCCTCGAACTCGGGCAGCGCCTCGATCACGGTCTATTTCCGCCAGGGAACCGACCCGGACATGGCGGCCGTGAACGTCCAGAACAAGGTGGCCACGGCCACGGGACAGCTGCCGGGCGAGGTGACGCAGATCGGCGTGACGACCATGAAGCGTCAGACTTCGATGCTGAAGGTGATCTCCATCAGCAGCCCCGACGACACGTATGACGAGGGCTTCCTCGCCAACTACTTCTCCATCAACATCGAACCGCGCATCAAGCGTATCCAGGGCGTGGGCGAGTGCTTCGTGCTCGGCGCCGACTACGCGATGCGAATCTGGCTCAAGCCCGACGTGATGGCGCAGTACAACCTCGTCCCGTCGGACATCACGGGCGTACTCTCCGAACAGAACATCGAGGCGGCCACCGGTTCGCTGGGCGAGAATTCGGACAACACGTTCCAGTACACGATGAAGTACCGCGGCCGTCTGATGACCCCGGAGGAGTTCGGCGAAATCGTGATCCGCTCGCTGAACGACGGCAGCGTTCTGAAACTCAAGGATGTGGCCGAAGTGGAGATGGGCGACGAATCGTACGCCTACTCGGGCAAGGTGAACGGTCACCCGGGCGTGTCGGCCATGATCTTCCAGACCGCCGGGACGAACGCCACGCAGATCGTCGGCGACATCAACGCCCTGCTCGACGAATGCCGCGCCGAGCTGCCGAAAGGCATCGAGATCACCGACCTGATGAGCGTGACGGACTTCCTCTACGCCTCGATGAACGAGGTGCTGAAGACCCTGATCGAAGCCATCATCCTCGTCGTATTGGTGGTGTATGTCTTCTTGCAGGACATCCGCTCGACGCTGGTCCCCACGATCTCCATCTTCGTCGCCCTGATCGGAACGTTCGGCTTCCTCGCATTGGCCGGCTTCTCGATCAACCTCCTGACGCTGTTCGCCCTCGTGCTGGCGATCGGTACGGTCGTCGATGACGCCATCATCGTCGTCGAAGCCGTCCAGGCGCGCTTCGACGTGGGCTACAAGTCTTCGTACATGGCCACCATCGACGCCATGTCGGGTATCACGTCGGCCATCATCACCTCGACGCTCGTCTTCATGGCCGTGTTCATCCCCGTAACCATGATGGGCGGCACGTCGGGTACGTTCTACACGCAGTTCGGTATCACGATGGCCGTGGCCGTAGGTCTTTCGGCCGTGAACGCCCTCACGCTGTCGCCGGCGCTCTGCGCCCTGATCATGAAGCCGTATCTCGACGAGAACGGCGAGATGCGCGACAACTTCGCCGCACGCTTCCGCAAGGCCTTCAACGCCGCGTTCGGCGTCATGGTCAAGAAATACAAGCACGGCGTGCTGCTCTTCATCAAGCACAAGTGGCTCATGTGGTCCACGCTCGCGCTGGCATTCGGCCTGCTGATCGTGCTGATGAACAACACGAAGACGGGTCTGGTTCCCGACGAGGACCAGGGTACGGTGATGGTGAACGTCACGCTGGCCCCCGGTTCGTCACTGGCCGAGACCACGAGCGTAATGGAGGAAATCAGCCGCCGTCTGGAGAAAATCCCGCAGATCCGCGACTTCAACGCCATCTCCGGATACGGTATAATCGCCGGACAGGGCCCCTCGTACGGTATGTGTATCATCAAGCTCAAGGACTGGGACGAGCGTCCTGAAAAATCGGACGGCGTGCAGGCCGTCATCGGACAGATCTACGCCCTCACGGCCGATATCAAGAAAGCCCAGGTCTATGCCATGGCTCCACCGATGATTACGGGTTACGGTACGGGCAACGGCATTTCGATGCACCTGCAAGACCGCGCTGGCGGCAGCACGGAAGACTTCTTCAACGTCTCGCAGCAGTTCATCGGCGCGCTGAACCAGCGTCCGGAATTCGAACGTGCCGTCACGACCTTCAATATCGCCTTCCCCCAGTATATGGTGGACATCGACGCTGCGAAGGCCAAGCGTGCCGGCATCTCGCCTACGTCGATCCTCTCGACGATCTCGGGATACTACGGCGGACAGTACGTGTCGTACTTCAACCGCTTCTCGAAGGTTTACCGCGTCATCATCCAGGCCGATCCGAAGTATCGTCTCGACGCCGAGTCGCTCAACAACGTCTTCGTGCGCACGGACAACGGCGAGATGGCTCCCGTAAGCCAGTTCGCCACGCTGACGAAGACCTACGGCGCTGAGGTGCTCAACCGCTTCAACCTCTACAACTCGATCGCCATCAACGGTACGAACGCCAGCGGCTATTCGACCGGCGAAGCGATCGCCGCGGTCCGTGAAACCGCCGAGCAGCTCCTGCCGAAAGGCTACGGATACGAATTCGACGGCATCACGCGCGAGGAGGCGCAGGCTCCGGTCATCGCCTTCGATGTCAATACCGGCGTCTACACCGCCAAGGTGGGGCGGGAGTTTACCATCGCCCCGACTTATGAGTACGTCGACCGTGCGGTCTATGCGTGGAAATTGGAGAAGACGGGCCGGATCATCTCGACCGAACCCGTGCTGACCTACGTCATCGACGAGGTGGAGGGCGAGGAGAAAGAGGATTATTACATCGAGTTGGAGGTGACCACTCCCCAAGGGACGACGCGCGAACAGACGCGCGTGGAGGTTTACCGAATCCTGCCGCCCGTGATCGTCCTCTCCGAAGGGGCGGAGGTCGTGCGGGGGCATGTCTACGAGATCTCGCCGGACGTGCGGTGGGGCGAGAAGGCGACCTACCGCTGGACGATGCGTCGTCCGGGGGCTGCCGAGGTGGAGGAGGTCGGGCGCGAGCCGACTTACGAGTTCTGCGAACAGGCGTTGGGCGAATACGAACTCCGCCTGCGGGCCGAGAACGAGGACGGTGCCGACGAGAAGAGCATCCGCGTGGAGGTGACCGAGGCGCTTCCGGTCTCGGTGACGGTGCCGCCGATCGGACGGCTTTACGACGGGCTGACACGTACCGTGCCGCTCGGGCGGTCGATCACGCTGCGTCCCTTGATTTGGAACGGCCGGAATCCCCGTTACAGCTGGACGGTCGACGGCGAGGAGATCTCGACGGAACTCGTCTGCACCTATACGCCCTCCGGCAAAGGAGTGAAGAAACTGCTTTTCACGGTGACGGACAGCTCGGACGAACCTGCGGCGG
>ERZ779866.3999-NODE-3999-length-11363-cov-2.914220_pt1 | contig 11363 bp, 7 predicted proteins | sample MGYA00511248_ERZ779866 | MGnify/ENA primary metagenome ERZ779866 (study PRJEB29588, sample SAMEA2155758) | human gut metagenome | biome: human gut; feature: human-associated habitat; material: faeces | place: Denmark | collected 2008/2010 ... | reverse complement strand
GAGAGACTTTTGCAACAGTGTGCATCATTTGTTCCGCCCTTCAGTTTTATATTCCAACTGAATACGAACTATATTCTCTCTATTGGAAATAAAATTCCCTTTGCTCACTCTCTGCCGGCGGAAGAGGAAGAACAGGAACGGAGTATTTTTCTGTGACACTCTCGCATCCGAAGGATGCGGGTAAATCAAAATCCAGATTTTTCGATAAGAATCTTTCGCATGTCATTCTTACTGTTAAGAAAGATTCCGAAAAATCAGTCCTCTTTTGCCGTTGGGGGTCTTAGGGGGCCTCGGAGCGAAGCGTGAAGAAAAAATTGAATTTGTTATGGAATTTGAAATTCAATTTTTTTAGCGTAGCGGAACGCCCCCTAACGTTCTTTGCCTACTTTCTTAATGCTAAGAAAGTAGGCCGTCGGAGACTCGTAATCGTCCCGCGAAAGCGGGGGCCTTCCTCTTTTCCCACACGCGGCTTCCGTTCCCGCCCCGGCCCTTGCTCCCGTTCGGTCGCATTTCGCCTGCGGCGAAACCGGGCTGGCCGGTCGTTGCCCCCGCTGGGGGCAACGTGCTCGCTACCCCATTTTCGCTTCGCTCAAATGTGGCCCCGCGCTCGCACCCCGGCCTTGCCTCCATTCCGTCTGCGTACGTCCTCTTTTTCGGCGCATTTTTCGGCGCAAAAATGCCCCTGCCGGGCCATGCTTTCGCATTCCTCCCGGCGGGGGCGTCCTTTCGCTTTGTTTCACCGCGCGGGCGCGGCGGAATGGGGCAGGTGTGTGAAACGGCTCATCGCGATGTTTCCGTCGGTGCCGTTCGTCGGACTGTCGGCAACGAGCATACGTTATCTCGATTCCCGCCGAGATATGGCGGAAGAACTGTTCGGCGGCTGCGTGGCGAGCGAAATGACGCTCGGCGAAGCGATAGTGCGAGGCATACTCCGACCGCCGGTATACGTTACCGCACTCTATTCCTGCCGCAAAGAACTGGAAAAATACGAACGCCGCGTACGGCGCGCCAAAAATCCCGCGGCAAGAAATGCCGCAGAGAAATACCTCGACGCATTGCGTCGGGCGCTGGATAAAGCGGACGGACTTGACGTCGTGTTCGACAGACGCATGACAGACCGCCGCGGCAGATATATAGTGTTCTGTTCTGATGCGCGGCACATGGACGAAATGATTTCGCGAGCCGGAGAGATGTTCGGCAAGGTGGATCCGTCTCCACGCATATACCGCGTATATTCCGACGACCCGGTATCGGCGAAAAGTTTCGCGGCATTCAAAGGCGACGACAGCGATCATCTGAAATTGCTGTATGCGATAGATATGCTCAACGAGGGCGTGCACGTAAGCGGCGTAAGCGGCGTAATACTGTTCCGTCCCACGGTGTCGCCCATAGTGTACAAACAGCAGATAGGCCGTGCGCTTTCCGCGTCCGGCGGCGCGCCCGTAATCTTTGATATCGTCGATAATTTCGAAAACCTTTACAGTGTGGGCGCCATAGAGTCGGAAATGGAGCATGCGATAGGGTATTACCGTATGACCGGTGAGAACGCTCTCGTAATCAACGAGCGCTTTACCGTAATCGACGAAGTGCGCGAATGCCGCCGGCTGTTTGACGCGTTGGAGGATACGCTGTCCGCGTCGTGGGACGAAATGTTCGCCGTCGCGCGCGCATACGCGGAGGAACACGGCAATCTTGCCGTTCCGAAGCGTTACCGGACTCCGGACGGTCTTCCGCTCGGGAGCTGGATAAATACTCAGCGGGCGGTCAGGAGCCGCCGCGGGGTGCTGACCGACAGTCAGATAAAACGGCTGACCGCCATAGGCATGATATGGGACAGCCGCAGCGATATCGCATTTGCGCGCGGTTACGCCGAGGCCCGCCGGTATAAAGCGGAACGCGGGGATCTCGACGTCCCCGTGTCGTACCGTACGAAAAGCGGTTTCGCTCTCGGCGTATGGGTCGCCAATCTTCGTCAGAAGCGCGCCGGTAACATAACCGTCGGTACGCTTACGCCCGAACGTATCTCCATGTTGGACGAACTCGGCATGATATGGGACAAATCGGGCAGCCTTTGGGAACGCAATATGCGGGCGGCGGAAAAATATTACGAGGCCTGCGGCAATCTCGCCGTACCGTCCGGCTACAGAACGGACGACGGCGTTCAGCTGGGGTCGTGGCTGCGCTCGCTGCGCACAAGACAGAAAAGTCTGACCGACGAACAGCGCATGCTGCTGGATAAAATCGGTATGTCATGGGAAAACGCCGGGGATAAAGCGTGGTCGGAAAAGTACGCGCTGGCTGCAAAGTATTACTCCGAGCACGGCAATCTCGATATTCCGGTCGGGTATAAAACAGACGGCGTTGCGCTGGGCAAATGGCTGAGCGTACAGCGCTATCGGGCGGCGCGCGGCAGTCTTTCCGTGGCGAAACTCGGGAGGCTGAAAGAAATAGGATTCGCGCCGAAAGCGGACGCATGGGAAACGCGGTACGCGCTCGCCGAAGAATACTATCGCAGATACGGAAATCTGCGCCCGCCGCAGCACTACGGCGTCGGCGGCGTCGATCTGGAAAAGTGGATAAGCGTGCAGCGGGTGTCATATCGCAACGGCACGCTGTCAGACGAGCGCAAAGCGCGGCTGGACGAAATAGGCATGGAATGGGTTCCATCGGGAAAGAAAACAAACGGAGGCGGAAGTGAAAGTACCGGAAACGGCAGAGCTGTTCGATCTTGAATATACTGCGGCGGCGGAATATCTGTCGGGGTATGTCCGTCCGTGGGAAGCGCTGGCTGGAATAAAGAAGCTGGTCGCCGCGCTCGGTAAGACTCTCGGCGGCGATTATACCGAAGTCGCTCCGGAAGTATGGGTGCACCGCAGCGCACGGGTTGCTCCGACGGCATACCTCGGCGCACCGTGCATCATAGGAGAGGGCACTGAAGTACGGCACTGCGCTTTCGTACGCGGCAGTGCTCTCGTGGGCAGAAACTGCGTGATAGGTAACTCGGTGGAACTGAAAAACGTCATACTGTTCGACGGCGTGCAGGTACCGCACTATAACTATGTGGGCGACAGCATACTCGGTCATAAAGCGCATATGGGAGCGGGATCTATAACGTCAAACGTCAAAGGCGACAGAAGCGCCGTAACGGTGCGTTGCGGCGGGGAAAGGATAACGACGGGACTGAAGAAGTTCGGCGCCATGATAGGCGACTATGCGGAGATCGGCTGCAACAGCGTGCTTAATCCGGGGACGATATTGGGCCGGAGAACGAGCGTTTATCCTCTGACTTCGCTGCGCGGCGTATATCCCGCAGACTGCATCGTCAAAAACGACTCCGCAGTAATTAAACGAAAAGAAAAATTCACCCATGAGGAGGGATAATGGGTCGGTATTTCGGAACAGACGGCTTCCGCGGTGAAGCCAACGTCAATCTGACGGCCGAACACGCGTACAGGATAGGTCGTTTTCTGGGCTGGTATTACGGCGAACTAAAACGCCGCGCCGGCGACGAAACGGCGCCGCGTATCGTGATAGGCAAAGACACGCGCCGCTCGAGTTATATGTTCGAGTATACTCTGGTATCCGGACTGACGGCGTCGGGCGCGGACGCGTACCTGCTGCATGTGACCACCACGCCGTCCGTGGCTTACGTCGCCCGTGTGGACGCGTTCGACTGCGGTATAATGATATCCGCCAGTCACAACCCGTACTACGATAACGGAATCAAACTGCTTAACGGCCAGGGCGAAAAAACGGACGACAAAACATTATCGCTCATCGAAGACTATATCGACGGCAAGCTGGAGGCGTTCGGAAAAAAGTACGGCGAACTGCCGTACGCGACCGGAGAAAAGATAGGGCGCACGGTGGATTACGCATCCGGACGTAACAGATATATAGGATATCTGATCTCGCTGGGAGTGTACTCGTTCCGCGGTATGCGCGTCGGGCTGGACTGCGCCAACGGCAGCGCCTGGAATATAGCGAAATCCGTGTTCGACGCTCTCGGCGCAACTACGTACGTAATAAATGCGGAGCCGGACGGACTCAACATAAACAAAAACGCGGGCTCGACGCATATAGACGGGCTGCAGCGGTTGGTGCGGGAAAACAGTCTGGATATAGGTTTCGCGTACGACGGGGATGCCGATCGATGTCTGTGCGTGGACGAAAACGGCAACGTTGTCACCGGCGACCATATCCTTTACATATACGGAAGGTATATGAAAGAGCGCGGCAAGCTTTTAGGCAATACCGTAGTGACGACCGTGATGTCCAATTTCGGGCTTTACAAAGCTTTCGACGAGATCGGAATCGGATATGCAAAGACGGCGGTCGGCGACAAATTCGTGCATGATTATATGGTCAGAAACGGCAACAGGCTGGGCGGAGAACAGTCGGGGCATATAATCTTTTCCAAATACGCCACGACGGGCGACGGTATTCTGACCAGTCTGAAAATGATGGAAGTCGTCATCGCCAAGAAAACGACGCTCGGCAAGCTTGCGGCGCCGTTGAAGATATATCCGCAGCTGCTCATAAACGTCAGAGTGAACGACAAGGACGCGGTCATGAACGACGAGGATGTGATCGCGGCGGCCGCCGAAGCGGAACGCAGACTGAGCGGACGTGGCAGGCTGCTGCTGCGGGAATCGGGCACCGAACCGCTTATCCGCGTCATGGCGGAAGCGGAAACGGAAGAGATGTGCCGCTGCTGTGCGGAATACGTCGCGGATGTAATCAGGCGCAAAGGATACGAAGCAAAGTAACGGAACGGGGAAACGGTGAAATAAAAAACCGGAGACGCATATGTGCGGAATTGTGGGATATTCGGGCGGCAGGCAGGCTGCGCCCATATTGCTCGAGGGACTGAAAAAACTGGAATATCGCGGGTACGACTCCGCGGGGCTGGCGGTGCGCGACGGCATCGCAAAGACGGAAATCGTCAAAGCCCGCGGTAATCTCGGCGTGCTGTCCGCAAAGGTGAACGGCGGACTTTCGATGAAGGGCACGTGCGGTATAGGGCACACGCGGTGGGCTACGCACGGCGAGCCGAGCGAGGAAAACGCTCACCCTCACTGCAGCGACGACGGCAACGTCATCGCCGTGCACAACGGAATAATAGAGAACTATTCCGAACTCAAAGACAAGCTGAGCCGCAGCGGATATAAGTTCTATTCGCAGACGGATACCGAGGTCGCGACCAAGCTTATAGATTACTATTACCGCAAGTCCGGCGATCCGGTCGAGGCGATGTCGCGTTTCATGATGCGCATCCGCGGCTCCTACGCGCTGGCCGTGCTCTTTGCGGACTACCCGGAGGAGATCTTCGCCGCGCGCAAGGACAGCCCCATGATAATAGGCGTCAACGGCGGAGAGTCGTATCTCGCTTCCGACGTGCCCGCAATACTCAAATATACCAGGCGCGTTTATTATATAGGCAACCTGGAAATCGCCAGGCTGGAAAGCGGCGCGGTAACGTTCTATAATATAGACCGCGAAGAAATAAGCAAAGAGCAGACCGAAATCAGGTGGGACGCCGAGTCCGCGGAAAAAGGCGGCTACGAGCATTTCATGATGAAGGAGATACACGAACAGCCGCGCGTGGTGCGCGATACGCTGTGCGCGTATCTGGACGGCGATTCCGTCGATCTGTCCCGCGCGGGGCTGACGGACGACATACTCGGCAAAGTCGGGCGGATATATATAGCCGCGTGCGGCTCCGCTTATCATGCGGGCGTGGCGGCGCAGTACGTCATCGAGGACCTTGCCGGCATTCCCGTGCGCGTGGAGCTGGCGTCCGAATTCCGGTATCGCAATCCCATTCTAGAAGAGGACGGACTCGTCGTCGTGATAAGTCAGTCGGGTGAAACGGCGGACAGCCTGGCCGCGCTGCGCGAAGCGTCCCGCCGCGGCATGCGCACCCTGGCCGTCGTCAACGTGCGCGACTCCTCGATAGCCCGCGAAGCGGATCACGTCATGATGACGGTCGCGGGTCCGGAAATATCCGTCGCGACGACGAAGGCGTACAGCGCCCAGCTCATAGTCGGTTATCTTCTCGCAATCAGACTCGCCGAACTGCGCGGCCGCATAACGGCGGAAGAACGGATGTCACTCGTGACGGAACTGCGCACGCTTCCGGACAAAATCGAGCGCCTGCTCGAAGACAAAGGGCGCATACAGTGGTTCGCGTCCAAATATTCCAACGCGAAAGATATCTTCTTTATCGGCCGCGGCATAGATTATGCCGTCAGTCTGGAAGGCAGCCTGAAAATGAAGGAGATAAGTTATATTCACTCCGAAGCGTACGCCGCCGGCGAACTGAAACACGGCACCATCAGTCTTATAGAGGACGGAACGCTGGTCATAGGTATTCTTACGCAGGAGAAGTTATACGAAAAGACGGTCAGCAACATGGTGGAGGTAAAGAGCCGCGGCGCGTATCTCATGGGGCTGACGAGCTACGGCAATTACAATATAGAGAACACTGCGGATTTCACGGTATACATACCGGTGACCGACGGCAGGTTTGCGGCCAGCCTTGCGGTCATACCGCTGCAGCTTTTGGGCTATTACGTCAGCGTCGCAAAGGGACTTGACGTGGACAAACCCAGAAATCTGGCAAAGAGCGTGACGGTCGAGTGAGAGGACGGAATACGGATATATGAAAAAACACGGAAGAACAAGAAATACCGTTATTGCGGTGCTGTGCGATCTCGTAAGCGTCACGCTGTCCATCCTGCTTGCCATGCTTTTCTCGGAAGGCGCGGTAACGTTCGACCTGCTGACGCTGTGGTGGTACATTGCCAATATAGGCTTTGCCGGCATCTTTTTCGTAATATTCAGACTGTACAATATCATCTACGGCTCGGCGGGTATCATAGACGCGCTGCGCGTATGTGCCGCAGTACTCGGCGTTTGTATATGCAATGTGATATATTCGCTGGCATTCCGTACAGTTGATGTGCAGACTTGTCTGACGTACAGCGTCGTGCTGCTCAATCTCGTGCTTCTGTCGAGATTTGCCAAAAGACTGCTGCTGGCTGTATATTACATTCTGTTCCGCCGCGGCAAACCGGGAACGGTCCGCGCCATGATAGTGGGCGGTGGCAGCGCCGGCACCGCACTGGTGCGCGAAATGCAGACCACGGACAAGATCAAATATCTGCCGGTATGTATCGTGGACGACGATACGGGCAAGGTCGGACGCTCGATATCCAACGTGCGCATAGTGGGCACGTCGGCGGACATTCCCAGGATGGCCGCGAAATACAACATCGAGGAAATACTCATCGCCATTCCGTCCGTGGGCAAGAAAGAGATTTCGCGCGTCGTGGACATATGCAAGCAGACGAAGTGCAAGGTGAAGATCCTGCCCGGCGTTTACCAGCTCGTCAGCGGAGAGGCCACGATAGCCGCGTTGCGCGAGGTGGATATAACCGACCTGCTCGGCCGTGAGCAGATTACCGTAAATCTCGACGAGATCATGGGATATATCGAAGGACAGACCATTCTCGTTACGGGCGGCGGCGGATCCATAGGCAGCGAGCTGTGCCGCCAGATCGCGACGCACAGACCGGGGCGGCTGATCATTCTCGATATATACGAGAACAACGCATACGAAATAGAACAGGAACTTAAACGGCGGCATCCCGACCTCGATCTGCTCACGCTTATCGCCAGCGTGCGGGATAAAACGAAAATCGAAAACGTATTCAGCACGTATAAGCCGGATATCGTATTCAACGCGGCGGCGCATAAGCATGTTCCGCTCATGGAAACGAGTCCGAACGAGGCGGTCAAGAACAACGTGTTCGGTACGCTCAACTGCGCGCTTATGGCGGACAAATACGGTGCGAAGACATTCGTGCAGATATCCACGGACAAGGCCGTCAATCCGACCAACGTCATGGGCGCGACCAAGCGCATCTGCGAAATGATAATTCAGACGATAGGCCGGCACAGCACAAATACCAATTTCGTCGCCGTGCGTTTCGGCAACGTGCTCGGATCGAACGGCTCGGTCATACCGCTGTTCCGCGAACAGATCCGCGAGGGCGGTCCGGTGACCGTGACGCATCCGGATATCATCAGGTATTTCATGACCATACCCGAAGCGGTCATGCTCATACTTCAGGCGGGCGCGTACGCCAAAGGCGGTCAGATTTTCGTGCTGGATATGGGCGAGCCGGTGCGCATATACGACCTCGCGCTCAACCTTATACGGCTGTCCGGTTATGAGCCGGGCACGGATATCGAAATAAAGTTCACGGGGCTGCGTCCGGGCGAAAAACTGTATGAGGAACGTCTCATGGACGAGGAAGGATTGCAGACCACCGCCAACGGTCTGATCAACATAGCGCGCCCCATACCGCTCGACGAGGATTTCCTTAAACTCATGCTCGGCAGGCTCGAAGCCGCCGCTCGCGGCGAATCGGAGAGGATCCGTGACGGGATCGCCGAGCCGGTTCCCACGTACCGACCGAGGAAGGAAGCGTAATTATATGAATAAGATATTACTTTCATCGCCCACTATGCACGGCGAAGAAATGAAATTCGTACAAGAGGCGTTCGACAGGAACTGGATAGCTCCGCTCGGATTCAACTGCGACGGTTTCGAAAGTGAAATGAGCGATTATCTCGGACGCGGAATATCCGAACACTTTTATACTCTTGCGTTATGTTCCGGAACTTCCGCGCTGCACTTGGCCGTGAAACTTGCGGGCGTCAAACGCGGCGATACGGTACTTTGCTCCGATATGACATTTTCGGCGACGGTCAATCCCGTTTCATACGAGGGCGGGATTCAGGTGTTTGTAGACTCCGAACGGGAAACGTGGAACATGGATCCGCGCGCGTTGGAAAAGGCTTTCGAAAAATATCCGGATGCCAAAGTCGTGGTACTCGCACATCTTTACGGTACTCCTGCAAAGCTTGACGAAATAATTGAAATTTGCAAAGCGCATAATGCGGTGCTGATCGAAGATGCCGCAGAATCTCTGTCGGCGACGTATCGGAACCGAGAGACCGGTACATTCGGGAATTACAATGCAATAAGCTTCAACGGAAATAAAATTATTACGACGTCGGGCGGGGGTATGCTTATCACGGCAGATGAAGGCGCAAGAAACAAGGCGTTTTTCTGGGCCACTCAGTCCAGAGAGAAGGCGCCGTGGTATCAGCATAAAGAAATAGGCTACAACTATCGTATGTCCAATGTGGTTGCCGGAATAGGCAGGGGACAGCTGTTGCATCTGGAAGAACACCGCGAACTGAAAGAAAAAATATATTTCGGATATAAACGGGCGTTTGCAGGTCTGCCGGTGACAATGAATCCTTATCTCCCGTATACGCGGCCGAATTTTTGGCTTTCATGTATGTTGATCGACAATGACTGTGATGTTTCGCCCATGACGGTATACGAAAAACTTGCGTCCTGCGGCGTCGAATCCAGACCGATATGGAAGCCGATGCACATGCAGCCTGTATTTGCACATTACGATTTCGTTTTGGCCGATGACAGACCTGTCGACGAGGACATTTTTGCACGAGGGCTGTGCCTTCCGTCGGATATCAAAATGACCGAAGACGAGCAAAACGGAGTGATCGATATCATAAAAAGTTGTTTTTGCAAATGAAAGAATTTTTTGAAACATTAATATCGACTTGGTGGGGAGTTCTGATTATTTGCATACTTGCCGCCGCCGTATGGATACTTTTGTCGGCATTGCTGTACAGACGGTTTTTCAAAAGATTTTACGATATTGTGCTGAGCGGTATCGGTATCGTTGCCCTGTCGCCGGTATTTCTCGTGCTTATAGTACTCGGGGCGGTGAAAATGAAAGGCAATCCGTTTTTTACGCAGCCTCGCCCGGGAAAAGACGAAAAAATATTCAGACTCATTAAATTTCGTACCATGACATGCGAAAAGGATTCCGACGGGAATCTGCTCCCGGACGAAAAGCGTCTTACGCGTTACGGCAGAATACTACGCAGCACTTCGCTGGACGAACTTCCGGAACTGTTTAATATTTTTGTCGGACAAATGAGCATAGTCGGTCCGCGCCCGTTGCTTGTGCAGTACTTGGATCTATATACAGAAGAGCAACGTCAAAGACATAATGTTCGTCCCGGTTTGACCGGGTTGGCACAAACATCAGGACGTAATGCAATCTCATGGGAGGATAAATTTAAAAAGGATATCGAATATGTTAATAAGTTTTCTCTTGTAATGGATTTACAAATAATTTGTAAAACGGTAATATCAGTATTTTCAAGAAAAGGGATCTCGCAGGAAGGACAGGCGACTATGGAATTTTTTAAGGGTACGGCAAACAAACAAAATAAGCAAATCAATGTTTTAATTTTAAGTGCCGGAAGACGTGTCGAACTTGTTAATTGCTTTAAAAATGCAGCTAAACGATTAAACATAAACGGGGCAATAATAGCTGCAGACATATCAGATACTGCGCCTGCATTGTATTTTGCGGATAAACATTATATTATACCGAAAATATTTGATAAGGACTATTTGAACGCCGTTATAGAACTTTGCAACAATGAGAATGTTTCACTTATTATACCGACTATCGATACCGAACTGGAAATACTTGCCGAAAATAAAGATTTTATACAAAAAAACACCAAGGCAAAAGTTATGATTTCCGATGCGGCCGTTGTATCCGTTTGCTGCGATAAACTGAAAACAGCAGAATACTTTACGACGCATGGCTTTGATTGTCCACATATTTTTACTTCTTCGACGTCTGCAGTCCAACAATATACGTTTCCGCTATTTATAAAACCAAGGAACGGTAGTTCGAGTATCAATACGTTTAAAGTAAAGAATGAATATGAATTAAAGTTCTTTGTCGAATATATTCCGGATCCTATTGTGCAGGAATTTATATCCGGACGTGAATACACGGTTGATTGTTTTTCGGATTTTGACGGTAATATAATTACGATAGTTCCGAGGGTGCGTCTGGCAACACGTGGCGGTGAAATACTAAAAGGCAAAATTGATAAAAACCGAATCGTTATAGACAACGTCAAACGGCTTGTGACATCATTTGGATTTATCGGGCACATAACAGTACAATGCTTTTTATGTGATGATAATACGGTAAAATATATAGAAATCAATCCGAGATTCGGAGGCGGCGCTCCGATGAGTATTATGGCCGGCGCAGATAGTTGTGAAAACCTTTACCGAATATTAATGGGTCAAAAACTTAAATACAATGAAAATTATGAGAACGGTGTTATCTTTTCCCGTTTCGACAGCAGTATAAGGATAGAAAAGAATTGATAAAAGCAATAATATTTGATATGGATGGTTTAATGATTGATAGCGAACGTGT
>ERZ779866.3994-NODE-3994-length-11375-cov-3.569346_pt1 | contig 11375 bp, 12 predicted proteins | sample MGYA00511248_ERZ779866 | MGnify/ENA primary metagenome ERZ779866 (study PRJEB29588, sample SAMEA2155758) | human gut metagenome | biome: human gut; feature: human-associated habitat; material: faeces | place: Denmark | collected 2008/2010 ... | reverse complement strand
GGGCGGCTCAAGGAGCTGTACCGCTGCGTGCGCTGCAACAAGGCCTGTCTGGGCGGCATGCAGCAGCACAAGGGCGTCCACTGCATCTACGACAGGAAAAACTGACCTGACCCGGTATATTCAACCGGGAAAACGACAAAAAGGAGTTATTTCAACATGAACAAGGGTACAAAAATCTGGCTCTGGGTGGCGCTGGTTCTCTGCGCCGCCACCACCATTATGAACGCCTTCTATGGCCGCATGCTGTCCGTCGTCATCGCGGTGGTGGCCCTGGCGGGGCTGTGCGTGCTGCTCTTTGCCCAGCGGAAGGCGGGTTACCTGCTGATGTGCGCCTGCTACGTCCTGTCCTTCCTGGTGGGCGTGTCCCAGGGCCTGACCGGCGAGGCCAACGTGATTGCCGCCGTGGTCATGTCCTTCATCGGCGCCGCCCTGGTGCCCGTCATCACCTGGCTGTTCCTCCGCCGGGACTGGGCTGCCCTCAAATAAAGAATCTGGATACCGCCGCCGGAGGATTTTCCCCGTACCATGCTGGCGCTGGAGCGGGGTACGCGGCGCGTGATTCTTACGGGCATGCCGGGCTGCGGCAAGTCCGCCGTGCTCGGCCGCATGGAGGCGCGGGGCATTTCCGTGTGGAGTGCGGACAGAGCCGTGGCCGCACAGTATCAGCCCGGTGCGGACGGCTGGCACCTCATGCGTCAGCGCTGGGGAGACGCCTTCTTTGACGACGACGGCCGGGTGGACCGCGCGAAGCTCACGAAACTGCTTGCGGAAACACCGGGCATGCGGCGAGAGCTCGAGCGCATGATCCATCCTCTGGTGCGCTATTCCATGGAAACGTTTTTTCAGCATGCGGAAGCCCGCGCGGAAGAGGCTGCCGTGGCGGAGGTGCCGCTCTGGTTTGAGACCGGATGGACGTGCCCGGGCGCGGCCATTGCGGTCATCGTCTGCCCGGATGAGGTGCGGCATGCACGCCTTCGCGAGACAAGAGGATGGAGCGACGCCAAAATCGCCGCCGTGGAGAGCTGGCAGTGGAAGCAGCAGGACAAGATTCATGCCGCCGATCTGCTCATTCACAATGCCGGAACGCTGGAAGATCTGGACAGGGAGGTGGACGCGTTTCTTGCGGCGCTGACCGGCAGACGGAAGCAGGAGGAAGCGGCGCTTGAGGCAAGCTGGCGCGCCCTGTGGAGCGGAGAGAATCTGCAGGCGTGAGGCTTCGTGAGATGTCCGGTCATGCGGCGAAGGCGGAAGGGCCGCAGCGGCCGAGGCCGTTCCGTCTTTTGCTTGTGCGGGCCGTAGGGAGGAATGTCGGACGTTTTTTTCGGAGCGGCGGCGGATTCGTTTTGCATGAAAACGGATTCGTAAGGTTTGTACGATGAATAATACAAAATTATATCAATAAGATTGTTTACAATACATTAACGCATCATGCATGTCGCATGATGCCGGGCGGCAGGTTCTTTTTTACGAGATGTTTGCCGCCCGGCGCGGAAGTTTCGTTCCGTTTTGTGATAATAATATCCCGTTTTCATCTGTCGGGGAAACAGCGTTCTTTTTTTGTTCTTATATTTCAGCATCCTGTCACCGATGGAAAAAAGAAGCCCCAGACGGGCTTTTTTTTTGGACAATATGGTACATTTTTTGCATTATTAAAGTCGGAACATATCAAGCAGGAGTCCGACATGTATTCACTCGTAGAAAGCCGTGAAGCTGTGAACAACTGGTTGGAACGCTATGGCGTGCGCTTCGGAATCTATAAAAACGGGAAGTTCAAGGAGCAGCTTTTCCCCTTTGATCCCATCCCCCGCGTCATCGAGTCCGATGAATGGGCCTACCTGGAAAAGGGGCTAGCTCAGCGCGTGAAAGCGCTCAATCTGTTTCTTGCCGACGTTTACGGCGAAAAGAACATCCTTAAAAATAACATCGTCCCCAAATCCTTTGTCTATGCCTCCAAAGGCTATCTGCCCCAGTGCGAGGGCATCCGTCCGCCGCACGGCGTGTTCGCCCACATAGCCGGCATAGACCTGGTGCAGGCCAAGGACGGCAGATGGTTCGTTCTGGAAGACAATCTCCGCATCCCTTCCGGGGCGTCCTATCCGCTCATCGCCCGCTCCATTTCCCGCAAGGTGAGCCCGGAAACATTTTCCGCCAATCACATCGAAGACAACCGCGACTACCCGCAGCTGCTCAGGCACACCATGGACGACATGAACGTCAACGGCGGGCTGAACGTGGTCTTCACGCCGGGGCGCTACAATTCCGCGTTTTTTGAACATTCCTATCTCGCGGAACGCACGGGATCCGTCCTTGCTTTCCCCGGCGATCTTCTTGTGGAAGACAACCATGTGTACTATCAGGGCCTTTTCCACGAAAAAACGCTGGTGGGCGCCATTTACCGTCGAGTGTCCGACGAATATCTCGACCCCATGGCCTTCGAGCCGGACTCCCTGCTCGGCGTACCCAATCTCATGCAGGCCTACGCCGCGGGCAACGTGGCCCTTCTGAACAGTCCCGGCAACGGCGTGGCCGACGACAAGGGCCTGTATTACTTCGTGCCCCGCATGGTGGAATATTATCTCGGCGAAAAGGCCATACTGCAGAATGCTCCCACCTATCTCCCCTATTATGAGGAAGACAGAAACTATGTGCTCGCCAACGTCGAAAAGCTGGTCATCAAGGACGTGAGCGAAGCCGGTGGCTACGGGGTGGTGTTCGGACGCGATCTGGAACACGAACGTCTGGAAAAGCTGAAAGAGCTCATCCGTTCCGAACCCCGCCGATGGATCGCGCAGGAAGTCATCAACTTCAAGGATCTGGAAACCATGGAAGATCACGGCGTCGTCTATCGCAAGGCCGATCTGCGCGCCTTCGTGCTTTCTTCCTCCGACGGCACGGTGGTCTGGAAAAGCGGACTCACCCGTTTCGCCCGTCAGGCCGATTCCTTCGTGGTCAACTCCAGTCAGGGAGGCGGCTTCAAGGATACCTGGGTCATGCGCGATCATCAGTCGAATCCGAAATCCTTTTAGAACCTTCCACCGTTACTGCAAAAGGATGCGCCATGTCTTCCATATCTCCCGCCAAGGCCAATCATCTTTTCTGGCTGGGGCGCTATGCCGAGCGCCTTTTCGCCCAGCTTCACTTCCTGCGCCGATACTACGACCTGTGTCTGGATGAAGGCCGGGAAGACGCTCTTCAGATATATTGTCGGAAGCTTTCCCTCACAAACTGCCCTTCCGACAGGGAAAGCTTTCTGTATCAGCACCTTTTCGAGAATACGCCGGGCTCTCTACAGTACTGTCTGGAATGCCTGAACGACAACAGCATCGTGCTGCGCGAAGAGCTCACCACGGCCTCCATCAGCTACGTGAATCTCTGCATGGCCGCGCTCAATCACTGCCGCCACAAGCAGGACATCAACATCGTCCGGCTCCAGCCCCTCACCGACTATATTCTCGCCTTCTGGGGCTCCGTGTTCCAGCACGTGACCAACATTGCCACGCTGGATATGCTTTTCATCGGCAAGCATGTGGAATATATTGATATGTATTCAAGGTTCGACTATCCGTTCGGCAGAATCGCCGCGGAGTGGGAGAGCCTGGAGCACAGACTGGGGCATATTGAAGACATCGTGGACGGACGTTGCAGAAACAGGCTCAGGGAGATATTCTCCGACGGGCGCGATTACGAGAAGAAGATTCCCGACGTGCTCTGTTCGTTGAACTCCCTGGTTCTGGTATGAAGCAGTTTTTTTACCGTTACGAAAGCAGTCTTTATTTTTCCTCACCGGTTTCCGCCCATTCCTGGCTCTTGCGGTGCATGCCCAGGGACGAGCCTTTCCAGCGGGTGAAACGGGCACTGTTGCGCGTGAGCGTTGCCCGGGAAGAAGGGCAGGGGGTTGAGCTGCCCGTCAGTTTCGGGCATGACGGCTTCGGCAACGCCGTGCAGACGGGGTACGTTGCCGGGGAGCATGTGCTGTTCAGCATCGTTTCCGAGGGAGTGGTGCAGCAGACGCCGTACCGCATCTGCGGAACGGCGCACGGAATGTTTCTCGAGCATACCGCGCTGACGCTTCCCGACGGGAAGATGAAACGCTTTGCCGGACAGGCGGACGGAGTGCACGGGGACCTTTCGGAGGAGATTCCCGGCGGACCCGTCATGGAGAAGGCGCTTTCCCTGTGCGGGGCCGTGCATGCGCACATGCGTTATGCGCCCGGCGTCACCACGGTGACCACCACCGCGGCGCAGGCCTTTGCGCTCGGACAGGGCGTCTGTCAGGATTACGCCCATGTGCTGCTTGCCCTGCTGCGCTTCTGCGGCATTCCGGCGCGGTATGCCTGCGGCTACCTTGTGGGAGAGGGCGCCACGCATGCCTGGGTGGAGTTTTTCGATCAGGGCGTGTGGAGAGGCCTTGATCCCACCAACAACCGCTTGCTCCGTCACGGCTGCATCAAGGTTGCGCACGGCCGGGACAGTGCCGACTGTTCCGTGAACAGGGGCGTGTTCAGCGGCCGGGCCGCGCAGCGGAACACCCTAGACATCAAAGTGGAAGAACAATGATAAAAACCGTCATATCCACGGAGCTTCCCGTCGATGAGCATCTGCTCATCCGCAAGAACAGCATTTCGTCGGGCTCCGGAAAAAAACGCATATGCATCGTTACCGGCACGCACGGCGACGAGCTCGAGGGACAGTACATCTGCTACCGCATAGGCAGCCTTCTGCAGGAACATCCCGAATGTCTGGACGGCACGGTGGAAATCTATCCCGCGCTCAATCCGCTGGGCATAGATTCCATCACGCGCGGCATTCCCAATTTCGATCTGGACATGAACCGCATCTTCCCCGGCGATCCGCGAGGCAGCATGGCGGAAAATACGGCCTACAACATCATTGAGGATCTGAAGGGCGCGGATCTTGTCCTGGACATCCATTCCAGCAACATTTTTCTGTACGAAGTGCCGCAGGTCCGCATCAATCAGCTGACGGCGGAAAGGCTCGTGCCGCTGGCTAAGTATCTGAATCTGGATTTTCTCTGGGTGCATGAGGCCGCCACCGTGCTGGAAGCCACGCTGGCCTATTCCCTCAACGCCCTGGATACGCCCACGCTGGTGGTGGAAATGGGCGTGGGCATGCGCATCACCAAAAGCTACGGCGATCAGCTCGTGGGCGGCATACTGAACCTCATGCGTCACCTCGGCGTCTGGAAGGGAGAGGTGCCCGAACCTCCGGCCGGACACAGAACCATACTTTCCACCGGCGGCTCCGTGGAATTCATCAACGCTTCCGCATCGGGCGTGTTCATTCCGCTCATCCGCCAGTCCAATCAGATCGAGGCCGGGCAGTCCATAGGACGCATCGTCGATCCCCTGCGCGGCGTGGTGCTGCAGGAAGTGGCCGTGGAAAGGCCGGGATTCGTCTTCACCATCCGGGCCTACCCCGTCGTGTATGAAGGCTCGCTGCTTGCGCGCGTATACAGGGAGGACAACGCATGAAACGTGAACGTCTTTTCGTCATGTCGTCCCCGTTCCGCGACGAGTTCCGCATCCACGGCTTCCGTTTCGGCTCCGGCAGAAAAAGTCTTGCCGTGGTGGGAGCCATGCGCGGCGACGAGCTGCAGCAGCAGTTCGTCTGTTCGCGTCTTGTCCATACGCTTCAGGATCTGGAGGAACGGGGCGAGCTCATGCCCGGGCATGAAATTCTCATCATTCCCTCGGCCAACCCCTTTGCCATGAACATCGGCAAGCGCTTCTGGGCCATGGACAATACCGACATCAACCGCATGTTCCCCGGCTATTCGCTCGGTGAAACCACGCAGCGCATCGCCGCCGCGCTGTTCGAGCACATTCAGGGGTACAGGTTCGGCGTGCAGCTGGCCAGCTACTATCTCGCCGGGGACTTCATTCCCCACGTGCGCATGATGCACACCGGCTATGAGGATGTGGAACTCGCCCGGGGCTTCGGCCTGCCCTATACGCTGGTGCGCAATCCTCTGCCCATCGACACCACCACGCTGAACTACAACTGGCAGATCTGGGAAACGCAGGCCTTTTCCGTCTACGCCGGACATACCGGCGTCATCGACGTCGCCACCGCCGACGACAGCCTGGCCGCCATACTGCGCTTCATGGCGCTGCACGGCATGATCCGGTACCGCTCCCATCCGGGATACCATTCGCAGGTGGTGCAGGAAGAGGAGCTCATCAACGTCAAGGCCTGCCGGGCGGGCATCATGTACTGCCGGTGCCGTCCCGACGATATCGTGCGTCGCCATCAGCACCTTGCCAGCATTCTCGATCCCTACGACGGCTCCGTGCGCTGGGAGGTTCGCGCTCCGGCGGACGGCACGGTGTTCTTCATGCAGACGCATCCTCTGGTGCTGGAAAATTCCATGTTGTTCAAGCTCATTGCAAGCTGAACGAGGCTGCGGCGGCATTCGGGCCGGCGTCTTCGGACGCCGGCCTTTGCGTTTAAACGACTCGCCCATCGGAGAGGGAATTCTCCGTGTCGGGCTGTGCGCCGCAGACGCTCCGGGTCCGGGGCCTTCCGACGGCCCGCAGGGTGCGACGGAGAGAAAGGGGCGGAAGAACGAAAAAGGGCGCGTCCGGTCGGGCGCGCCCTTGCCGTGCCGACGGCGGCGTCGGCGGAAACGGCGGACGGATTAAAGTTCCGGTGCGTCGAAAAGAGCGTCCTCTTCGGGGTATTTTGCCTCGTATTCCGCCTTGAACTCGGCGTAGCTGCCTTCGAGTATGGCCTTTCTTGCTCCGCGCACCATGTCGAGGAAGTAGGTGAGGTTGTGCAGGGAGTTGAGGCGGAAGGCGAGCAGTTCCTGACTCACGTAGAGGTGGCGCAGGTAGGCCTTGCTGAACGTGCGGCACGTGTAGCAGCCGCACTTCGGATCAAGGGGACTGTCGTCTTCGGCGTACTGGAGGCGCTTGATGTTGATCTTGCCTTCCGAGGTGTAGAGCGTGCCGTTGCGGGCGTTGCGGGTGGGCAGCACGCAGTCGAACATGTCCACGCCTGCCTCTATGCCGTGCAGAATGTCCAGCGGCGTGCCCACGCCCATGAGATAGCGCGGTTTGTCCTGCGGCAGCACGGGGTTGAGCACTCGCAGATTCTTCATCATGAGATTCTTGGGTTCGCCCACGGCAAGGCCGCCGATGGCGTAGCCCTCGAAGCCGATGTTCATGAGCTGTCTTGCCGAGGCTTCACGAAGCTCGGGGAAGGTGCAGCCCTGCACGATGCCGAAGAGAAGATTGCCCGCGCTTCCTGCGGGATAGGCGTCCCGGCAGCGCTGTGCCCATTCCGTGGTGCGTTTGACGGCCTTTTCTGCCTCTTCGTACGTGGCGCCGTAGCCGAGGCAGACGTCGAGCGGCATCATGATGTCGGAGTTGAGATTGCGCTGGATGGAAATCACCTTTTCCGGCGTGAACATGTGCTTCGAGCCGTCGATGTGCGACCGGAAATGGCATCCCTCCTCTTTCAGCTTGCGGCACGCGGCCAGCGAAAAGACCTGAAAGCCGCCGCTGTCGGTGAGCATCGGGCCTTCCCAGGTCGAGAAGCGGTGCACGCCGCCGGCGCGTTCGAGGATCTCCGTGCCGGGGCGCAGGTAGAGGTGATAGGTGTTTGCCAGGATGATCTGCGCGCGGGCTTCGTCGCGCACGTCGCGGTGGAAAATGCCCTTCACCGTCGCGGCCGTGCCCACGGGCATGAAGATCGGGGTGCGGATGACGTCGTGATCCGTATGCAGTTCGCCCGCGCGGGCGTGCGACGAAGGGTCTTTATGTTGCAGGGTGAATTTCATACTCATATATTCGGCAAAAATACACAAAATATTTCTATCTTTGCGCATATTTCTTCAATATGCAACTCTTCGAACAAATTCTGTCATGCTATGGCTGGGAGGGTGCGGCCCTCGCGGGGGCGACGCTCCTGATGCTCGGCGTGCAGTTGTACTACTATATTTTCGTCTACGGCCGCATTCCCGGCTACAAGAACAACCGCCGTCCGCAGACGATGGACCGCGAGCCGCCCGTGTCGGTGGTGGTACCCCTCTTTTCGGAGGACTATTCGTTCGTCGAGGAGCGTCTGCCGCTGATCCTGGCCCAGAACTACCCCGATTTCGAGGTGGTGATCGTCTACGTGGGCCACGACTCCGATTTTTACGAGGACCTCGTGCGGCTGAAACAGTCGTTTCCGCAGATCACGACCACCAAGATCCACCTCGACCCCCGTTTCCCGATTTCGCGCAAGATGGCGCTCAACGTGGGCATCAAGTCGGCCCACTACGAGTGCATGGTCTTCACCTCGACCGATGCCGTGCCGCAGACCGACCGCTGGCTGTCGCTGATGGCCAAGGGGTTCATGCGCGGCGAAATCGTCGTGGGCTACTGCGGCGTGGAGCGCGGAAAGGGCTTTTCGAACTACATGATGCGCGCCTGGCGGATGATGCACTCGGCCGACTGGATCGCCCGGGCCGTGCAGCGCCGCGCCTACCGCGGGACGCTCCACAACTACGGCTTCACCAAGAGCCTCTATTTCGGGGCCAACGGCTTCAGCCACCTCAATATGAACATCGGCGAGGACGACCTGTTCATGCAGCGGGTCATGACGCGCGACAACGTGAGCGTGATCCTCTCGCCCCGCGCCTCGCTGCGCGAAAAAATGTGGGGCGGCATGGGCTGGTGGACGAGCCAGCTGCGTTATTTCGGCTCGGCCTTCCGCTTCTATCCCCGCGCGGTGAAGACCTTCGTCCGCTGGGAGATCGGTTCGCGCGTGCTCTTTTTCGCCACGGTGGTCTGCGCCCTTGCGGTCATGCCTCCCGAGTACAAGCTCGCCGCGCTGCTGCTCGCCGTCATCCGTTATGTCGTCGTGGCGTTCGAAGTGCGCCGCATCGCGCGGCGGCTGGGCGAGGGCGGCATTGCAGGGCGTTACTTCATCTACGACCTGCTCGGCCCGCTGTGGGCCGCGGCGCTGGGGGCGATGCTGCTCCGCCGTGACAACCGCGTATGGAGATAGCCGACTATATCGTAGCCGAAGACCGTGAGCTGGTCGACCGGGTGCTCAAGGGGGACAACGACGCCTTCGAGTACCTTTTCAACCGCTACCGCGACGCCATCCACCGGTTGTTCGTGCAGCGGCTCGGCGGTGTGAACGATGCCGACGACCTGTTGCAGGAGACCTTTATCAAAGTCTACATCAACCTCCACCGGTACAGTGCGGACTACACCTTCGGGCAGTGGGTCTACACCATTGCGCGCAACACGTTCATCGACTTCGTGCGCCGCCGCCAGGACGACCTGCCGATCGACGAGCGTTTCGCCGCCCCGGCGTCGAACGCCCCGACTCCCGAGGAGAGCGTCATCAACCTCCAGCAGCGGTCGCAGATCGAGCACTATCTCGAACACCTCGCGCCCCGTTACCGGCAGCTGATCCTGATGCGCTTTTTCGAGGAGTACTCCTACGAGGAGATCGCGGCGAAGCTCTCGCTGCCGCTCGGGACCGTGAAAACCCAGATACACCGCGCCCGCGAACAGATGTGCCGGCTCATCGCCCAGGGCGACGAGCGATGAACGATTCACGATTCACAATTCATAATTCACAATTGGAGCTGATAATTAAATATTTCCCGGACTTGACCGGGCGTCAGAAGGAGCAGTTCGCGGCGTTGTACGACCTCTATGCCGACTGGAACGCGAAGATCAACGTCGTTTCGCGCAAGGATTTCGACCAGCTCTACCTGCGTCACGTGCTGCATTCGCTGGCCATCGCCAAGGTCTGCACGTTCGGCGACGGAGCGCGGATTCTCGACGTGGGGTGCGGCGGCGGATTCCCTTCGGTGCCGCTGGCGATCCTCTTTCCGGAGGCCTGTTTCACGGCTGCGGACTCCATCCGCAAGAAGATAACCGTGGTCGAAGGGGTTGCGGCGGGCCTCGGGCTTACGAACCTCACGCCCCGCTGCGTGCGGGTCGAGACCCTGACGGAGCGATTCGACTACGTCGTTTCGCGCGCCGTGACGGCCATGCCCGAATTTGTCGGCTGGATCTGGAACCGGCTCGAAAAGGGACAGAAAGGGTCGCTGCCCAACGGCATTCTCTACCTCAAGGGCGGCGACCTGGCTGAAGAACTGGCCCTAACCGGCAAACGGTGGCATATCTATGACATTCCGCGCTTTTTCGGCGAGGAGTTCTTCGAAACCAAGAAGGTGGTCTATACCCCGAGGTAGGGCTTGATTCGCAGCCGGTGTTCCGGATCTCTTTCGTGCGGGGCGGAAGCTGCTGCCGGCGGCCGTGATTGTGCGGACAAGCGTCGGGAGGGCCTTCGTTCCGAAGCCTTTAAGGCTGCTGCTTGTGCGGCTTCTGCCGGGCGATGATCGTGCGGAGGTTGTCCATGAAGGTCTCGGCGTCGGCCGCGCCCTGGATGCGTCCCAGCAGTTCGCCCCGGGTGTCGAACACGAGGTAGAGCGGAATGGCGCCGCTGCCGTACTTCTTCATCAGTTCGCGGCCCGTGGTCTTGTCCGTGTCGTATTTGGCCGCCACGAACCGCTGGTCCATGAACTCCCCGACGTCCTTGCGCGAAAAGACCTGCCTCTCCATCATCCGGCACGGGGGACACCAGCTGGCATAGAGGTCGATGAAGACCAGCTTGCCCTGCTTGATCGCCATTTCGCGCACGGCGTCCGTCGATTTGGTCTCGAACTTCACCTGCGCCTGCGCCGCGCCCGTTCCGAGTGCGAACGTCAGCAAAAAAAGTAGCTTTTTCATACGAATCGAGTTTTCCGGTGATGGGTGCAAAAACCGAACCGGCCGTTTGAAAAACGGCTTTTAAGGGTAGCGGCGCAGAATTGGCCCGACAGCGCGATAAGGCCCCCCCCCCTAAATCCCGCCTTTTAGGCGGGTGCTCAATAACCCGCATGCGGCCTGGATGTCCTCGCCCCGCGAGGCGCGGATCGTGGTCTGAATGCCGCGGGCGGTCAGCGCGTCGCGGAAGCGGACCATCGCCTCGTCGCCGGGCGAGAAGTAGGGCGAGTCGGGAATCCGGTGGAAGCGGATCAGGTTGATGCGGCATTTGATGCCGTTCAGCAGGCGCGTCAGTTCGCGGATGTGGCGCGGGGAGTCGTTCAGCCCGCTCATCACGATGTATTCGAAAGACACCCGCCGCTGGTGGGTGAAGTCGTATTCGCGCAGGATCGCGGCGACTTCGGCGATCGGCCACGCCCGTTCGACGGGCATGATCTCCATACGCTCTTCGTGGAAGGGGTTGTGGAGGCTGACGGCCAGGTGAACCTTCGTCGCGTCGAGAAAACGCCGCAATTCGGGCACGACGCCCGCCGTGGAGAGCGTGATGCGTGTCGGCGACCAGCCGAAACCCCACTCGGC